>OGWP01000040.1_pt1 | contig 12088 bp, 16 predicted proteins | sample 1576051 | NCBI WGS metagenome assembly OGWP01 (sample SAMN07581524, study PRJEB24739) | freshwater metagenome | reverse complement strand
GTTTCCCAGTCACGATAAGGGGGCGTAGATGAACAGAGATGACATTATCCGCATGGCGCGGGAAGTGTGGGGCGATGATAGCGGCAAACCGTGGCACGAATCTGCGGTCACGCATTTGGAAGCATTTGCCAACCTAGTCGCAGCAGCGGAGCGCGAGGCGTGTGCTGCGTTGTGCGACAAGATTTCTGATGAGGATGGGTTCGAAGGCGGCTACGCAGATCGCTGCGCGTTCGCTATCCGCGAGAGAGGTGCGCCATGACCGACAAAGCTATTCGTTCAGAACAATGGTGGCGGCACGAAGTGAGTAACGCTTGGGCCGAGGGGTATGAGAAAGGACGAGCCAGCGTAAAGCAGCTCTGCGTGGTGCTGAGTAAAGAATGTTATGAGCGAGGCTGCGCTGCTTACGACGACAGAGTGGATGAGGGCGTGATGGTTCCGAGGGAGAGAAACAGTGACTGAAGAAAGAAAAATCCGACACGAGAACGGCTGCATCAAAGAGATTGACATGCCGCCCTTGTTGAAAAAGACCCCAAAGAAAAAAAGATTAGTGCGGGTAGTTAGTAGTGATATTCTTGGGAGTATGTCGCGCGTGTTCCTACCGTTTGAAATTGAAGCTTACGACAAAGAAACCGAAAAGACTTTCATGCGACAGATGTTAGTTGATTCAGTGACAGGCAGCATGTACGACAGAATGACAGGACAGTGCTTGAGTTCAACGCGGCTAAGATTGGAGGACTAGTATGCTAGACATACAGTACAGAGCTTTTCTTATCGAAGGACATAGAAGGTTTGTGGATACAGGCAATAGGATGCACATTGAAGACGCCATACAACTAGTAAAGTCAGCCGCCCCTCAACACTTTTATCAGGGCGAAAAAGATATGACTTTGGAAAAGCGTGTGTTCTTCAATGAACCTTTTAGCGCACACTGGTCAGGCACGGCTATTAAAAAGTATGGTGAAAAATGATCATAGACACTATCAATTACAAGGCGGTCTGGGCTTGGGTAAACGCAGTCTGGGCTAAATCATTCGTTGCAATCATGCTGTTTTTACTTGGTATGTGGATAGGAATTGTTCAGACTGAGGGGCGTATCGCTGGCGACTGCAAGTTCGCTAATGCGTTTCGTGTTGACATACAGGCTTTTGCGTGTCAGAGGAAGTTATGAGTAATCCAGTAGAAGTAGAGTTAGCAATAGAATGGATAAAGTTATTTGCAAAACCACGTAAAACAATAAATAAACGGTACAGCAGCTATGGGCTTAAGCACATAGCAGAAAGGTGGGCTAATCATTACATAAGCAATACTTCTTTTATAGAAGCAATGAATAGTTGTGGGTTTAAAAAACAAAGATTGAGTCCTAACAGCATAAATTTTTATTTCAACATTCGAACTTTAAACATAAATGAAACTCGCACGTCAAGCCGTTCGTCTAGCCAACAACTTTCAGGAGATGCCCCGCAATGAGGCTGATCTGGAAACTGCCGCTGTACTAATTGAACTCGCGCGCGTGTACGAAGCGGCGTACGACATGATGACAGCGAGTTCACACGAACAAAGTAAGAAAGCCTACGACGAGATGAGGCAACTAATTAAAAATGAGTCTAATAACACTTGATTTCGAGACGTACTACGCCGAGGGGTTTGGGTTCAAGAACCTGACCACTGAGGAATACATACGTGACAAGCAGTTCGAAGAGATTGGAGTCGGCATCAAGATCGATGACGACCCCGCGTATTGGTTTTCTGGTTCACACGACGAACTAAAGAAACACTTAACTGAACTAACCGACTGGTCAGATTCGGCGCTTCTATGCCACAACACTCTTTTTGACGGGGCAATACTTGGTTGGCGATTTGGTATTCGCCCCGCTTTTTATTTAGACACACTGTGCATGGCAAGAGCCTTACACGGTGTGGATGCTGGCGGGAGTCTTGGCGCGTTGGCTGAGAGATACAAGATTGGTGCGAAGGGTGACGAGGTAGTCAGAGCGTTGGGCAAGCGCAGGGCAGACTTCACCCCTGCACAACTCTCAGCATACGGCGACTACTGCAAGAACGACACAGAGCTTACCTATCAGCTGTTTCATTTGATGGCGCCCATGTTCCCTGCGAATGAGGTAAAACTCATTGATATGACGCTGCGCATGTTTATTGATCCAGTATTCATGGTGGATGACGCGTTGCTGGTTCAACGGTTAGAAGACCTGCGTGAAGAGAAGAACTCTCTGCTGGCTACATTAAAAGAGGAGTTAAAGTGCGATGATGAAGAAGCTGTTCGTAAGAAGCTGGCAAGCAATAAGCAGTTTGCTGCCCTCCTTCAGTCACTTGAGCCTCCAGTCGATCCTCCACGAAAGATCAGTCCAGTCACAGGCAAAGAAACATTTGCGCTGGCGAAGAACGACGAAGGTTTTATCGAACTGTCGAAACACGAGAATACACTTGTCCAGCAACTGTGTGCAGTCAGACTTGGAACTAAATCAACTCTGGAGGAGTCTCGCATCACTCGATTCATCGACATTGGAAAGCGAAACCGAGGACTACTACCCATCCCCCTTAAGTATTACGGCGCACATACCGGACGATGGAGTGGTTCAGACAAGGTTAACTTCCAAAATCTTCCTAGCCGAGATAAAAAGAAAAAGACCCTCAAGAACGCAGTCCTCCCACCCGATAATCATGTGGTCATTAACTGCGATTCCTCCCAAATCGAAGCACGGGTGCTGGCTTGGCTGGCAGGACAAAACGATGTCGTTCAACAATTCGCCAGTGGTGATGACGTATATTCAATCTTTGCTTCCAAAGTCTACAACCGAACCATAACCAAACAGAACGCTGAAGAACGGTTTGTCGGTAAGACATGTATTCTGGGATTGGGTTATGGCACGGGTTGGAAGAAGCTACAACACACGCTAGGCACTGCGCAGCCGATCAGCGTCGCCCTTCCCGATGATGAATGTCAGGCGATAGTAAATTTGTATCGTGAGGTCAATGACAATATTATTTCTCTATGGAAAGAGTGCGACGATGCGTTGGGCGAACTAGCTAATTGGGATGCGCTGTCTGAGCCGTTCTATCTGGGGAAGCATCAGGTGTTGCAGGTAACTGAAGAAGGTATATCCCTGCCGAATGGTCTGTTCATCCGTTACCCGAATCTTCGATACGACACCGAGGGGGAGAAGTCTCAGTACAAGTACAAGTCGCGCAAGGGCGAGATTAGTATCTGGGGTGGGGCGGTGGTCGAGAACGTGGTGCAAGCATTGGCTAGGATTGTCGTAGGCGAACAGATGCTTGCCATAAATGAAAGGTATAGAGTCGTGCTGACCGTGCATGACGCAGCAGTAGTTGTCGTTCCAGAGGCGGAGCGCGAGGTCGCTCAGAAGTTCATCGAGGAGAAGATGTCTACACCACCGGTTTGGGCGCCAACTTTACCCGTTGCATGTGAGTCGAAATGGGGGCATAGTTATGGAGAGTGTTAACAAATAAAGGTGTCCCTATGAGTTCAGTTACGTGGTCGTTTTCCAGTTTGAAACAGTACATCAATTGCCCAAGACAGTATCAACAGGTAAAAGTTTTAAAGAGATATGACATCAGGCCCACGCACCAAATGCTCTATGGCACGGAAGTTCATACAGCGTTGGAGAACTACACCAAGGATGGAACAGAGCTACCCCACAACTACAAAAGGTTTGCTCCCTTGGTTGACCCGCTGCTTGAGATCGATGGGACGCGCTATCCTGAATATCGAATGGCGTTAGATATAAACAGGCAACCCTGCTCTTACGGCAAAGGCTATTGGGTGCGGGGGATTGTGGATTTAATGATTGTGTCAGACGACATAGCATTTATCATTGACTACAAGACAGGGAGCGACAAGTACCCTGATCTAAAACAGTTACGATTGATGGCACTGATGACGTTTGCGCACTTTCCTGAAGTAGAAAAGATTAAAGCTGGTCTGCTGTTTGTGATGCATAACAACTTCATACCAGAGGAGTACGAGCGTAGTCAGGTCGATGAGCTGTGGGGCAACTTCGATCCAGACCTAGAGCGCCTAGCGTTGTCGTTTGAGAATGACACTTGGCAACCGAACCCGACACCGTTATGTGGTTGGTGTCCTGTAACAGAGTGCGAGTTTCATAGGAGTCGGTGATGATGAAGATGTTTAGAGATGGGCAAAATAATATCGTATATGCGGCCCCAAGAAACTCTAATAAGCATCCGACATGGCTTTGTCTTCATAGCAGAGAAATGATAGTGTCAGAGGACACGGGACGTAAGATTGTGACTGCGCATAACGACGAGATACACGGTGTCAAAAGTATCAAGAGAGTTTAGTTTCGGATGGGCAACAGTCAGACCGCCGGGTGAAACTGTAACTTTCGACACTGACTTAAGATTTTTTAGACGCGACCTAGAGACAGGCAGAGAAATAAGTAACGAGTCTATACACGGAGCAAATTATGCCCTACGTAAACAAACCAAGACCATACAAAAAAGAGTATCAGCAGGAGAAGGCTAGGAACGAACACCCTGATCGCATGGAGCGTCAACGTGCGCGTCGTGCAATGGATAAAAAAGGCAAGGACGGTAACGGCAACGGTAAAGCTGATGCACGAGAGGGTAAAGACATTGCCCACCGTGTTGCTTTATCAAAAGGCGGTAGTAATGCAGATGGAGTGATGGTACAGTCACCGTCGAAGAATCGTTCATTTAAGCGTAGTTCATCAAGCGCGTTGGTTTCTGAGACTAGCAAGCGAGAACGCAAGAAGTAGTTTTCTGCCGTTAGATGTGAGTGGGCGAGGGGTTTTCTGGAAGGTTTGTCCCCTCTAATAAACCACATCAGTTAACTAGTACCCCCCTTTCGGAAGTAGTTCTCCCAAGGTACGGAGTTGACCGACTAGCCCCCGTAAGGGGCATCGTTTAAGTTTATAGTGAGGTCAAATTGAGTGCGATTAAGTTTACAGTGGTAAGCGACACCGCTTTGCAGTACACAGTTCCAAATGAACTAGCAGACGTATTATTAGGGTACATCAACAAGTGCGAAATACTTGACAGGGGCGACAGCAATACAACTTTGCTCACCTATTGGGGGCTTAAAGAAACTACTTTTCTTACGCAGACAATCGGCATTCCAAACGTGCCATCACCCATGCTGCGGGACTACAACTATCCCGGTTTGTATCGTCCGTTTGATCATCAGCGCGTGACCGCTGAATTTCTTTCTACACGCCAACGCGCATTTTGTTTTAATGAAGCGGGTACAGGCAAAACTTCATCTGTTATTTGGGCGGCTGATTACCTAATGAATCAAGGTATTGTCAAACGCGCACTAATAGTTTGCCCAATAACAATCATGTATTCAGCATGGCAAGCCGACGTGTTTAAAACAGCTATGCATCGAAGTGTGGGTGTAGCTTATGGCCCTGCGGCAAAGCGTAAGAAAATATTAAACGGTGAATATGATTTCATAGTTACTAACTATGATGGGGTCGGCATCTTGCGTGATGAAATCAAAGATGGTGGGTTTGACCTAATCATTGTGGATGAAGCGAACGCCTACAAGTCAACCAGCACCGTACGATGGAAGACGTTAGCTAAACTAATTCAACCTCATACCCGCCTGTGGATGCTGACCGGCACACCAGCTTCGCAGTCTCCGCTCGATGCGTTTGGTTTAGCGCGTTTGGTTTCACCAGACAATGTACCAAAATACAGCACAGCTTGGCGCGATAAAGTCATGAGCCAAGTATCACGGTTTAAATGGGTTCCTAAACCAACAGCTAAACAAACTGTATATGAAGCACTGCAACCCGCTATTAGGTTTTCCAAGGAAGAATGCCTTGACCTGCCGGAAGTGTTGTACCAGACCCGCGAAGTGCCACTGACTACACAGGCAGCAAAGTATTACAAGGTACTCAAAGAAGAGATGTTAATTCATGCAGCCGGAGAACAAATAAGTGCAGTAAATGCAGCGGCTAGGTTATCCAAATTGCTACAAGTTTCAGGTGGCGCAGTGTATTCAGATACGCGTGAAGTGGTGGAGTTCGATGTAAGCCCAAGACTCAACGCGTTGCTTGAAGTGTTGGAAGAGACGGAGCATAAGGTATTAGTCTTTGTGCCATTCACCCATACTATTGAAATGCTATCGAAATTTTTATTTAACAACGGTATTACCAACGAGATAATTAACGGAAGTGTATCGAGCAATGAACGCACTAGGATTGTTAATAAATTTCAATCAACTTCTGACCCACGAGTGCTTGTCATTCAGCCTCAAGCAGCGTCACACGGTGTCACGCTGACTGCTGCAAACACAGTTGTATTCTGGTCACCGGTCATGTCTGTAGAAACATATTTGCAATGTATCGCCCGTATTGATCGCGTGGGACAAAAGAATCGTATGACAGTCGTACACCTGCAAGGCTCAGAAGTTGAACGGAAGATGTATCGAATGTTGCAAAGCAAAGTTGATTCACACGAGAAACTTATCGATTTGTACAAATCAGAACTGGGAGAAAAAACCTATGAAGGACATGAATGAATTAGTTAAAGCCTACTTGACTATCCGCAATGAGCGTGAAAAGATTGAGTTGGAATACAAAGAACGCGACATGCAGCTGAAGGCTGACATGACAGTCCTTGAACAAGAGATGCTGGCAGGATGCAACGACATGAAGGTTGAGAGTCTACGCACTGACAGCGGTACAGTAATTAAGTCGTTGAAAGAACGATACACCTGCGCTGACCGCGATAACTTTAATAAGTTTGTGTTGGAGACAGGTGCAGTTGAGTTGTTTGAAGCGCGTTTGCATCAAGGTAATTTTAAAGAATTCATGTCTGAGCGGCATCATGAAGGATTACCGCCCGGAGTGAATGTGATGCGTGAGTTCACCATCACAGTTCGTAAGCCCACGTCCCGTGTTAGTTAAATTTAGTAGAGGTCAATCATGAGTACAGAACTACAAACCATCTTGGCAAACAACCCGTTGATGATTCAATCGGGTGTTGACGAGGATACCGCCGCAGTTGCAGGTGGCGGTGGTAATCAGACTAAGCGTCTATCCATCAAAGGCGGCGTGTTCCGTAAGATGGTAGGCGGTAAAGAAGTAGGCAGTATTGAAGACCGTCATATGAATGTGATCTTTGTTCGTATGGCACATAGCGCGTCGCGTCAATGCTACGAGGGTACGTATGAGGAAGGAAAAACCGTTTCGCCGATCTGCTGGTCAAACGACTCCGTTAAGCCTGACGAGGATGTTGAGCACCCTTGTGCTCCAACTTGCGATGTTTGCCCAAATAGCGCCAAAGGTTCGAACGATTCCGGTGTTGGCGCGAAATGCAAACTATCATGGCGCACAGCTGTCGTCCTGCCACAAGACCCGGCTGGTGACGTACTGGAATTCGTTATCCCCGCAGCTTCGACTTTCGGCAAAGAGGAAAACGGACGCTGGCCTTTCAAGTCGTACATTGGGATGCTTGCCAGTAACAACGTATCCAAAGGTCGTGTGGTAACAAAGGTTGCGTTCGATACTAAGGTTCAGTTCCCCAAAGTATTGTTCTCGCCAGCTGGTGCAGTTGACCCCAAGGACTATGACAGTATTGCCGCACAAGGTAAAACTGCCGCTGCTGAAGCCGCTATTAAACTAACCGTCTACAAAAAGAAAGACGCGTCGGAAGATATAGACGTAGCAGTAGCAGAACCAACAGTTCGTGAATCAGTTAAACAACGCGCTGCACCAAGTGCAACTGACGCATCGGCTGTTATTAAGAAGTGGTCTAAGAAATAAGGAGTATTATGTCGCGACCATATAGTACAAAGTTTCTTAATGAGTTAGAAACCGCAGATGATTCATATCGCATCGGTTACAAAATGGCGAAGCTTTGTGTTGCAGCAAATCTTCCAGCTAAATATGTAGGCGTAGCGTTAGAAATATCACGGGCAACAATTCATAATTGGTTTCGCGGCGCAATACCTCGTGGCAAAAATCAAGATATGGCTTTAGCTTTCATCAGATTAGTAGAGAAAGACTTAGAGGAAGGAATCCTGCCAGTTAAGTCTGTGAAGGAAGCTAAAGCCTACATCGAAGACATGATAGGGAAACCAATATGAAAAAACTCTTTGTAATCTGGGCATTAACTTCTGCTGGTATGGCTTACGCTGGCTGCACCACGCACAGCTACTTCTACAACGGTAGGACAGTAATATGTACAACGTGTTGTGATAGCTACGGGGGTAACTGTAATACGTTTTGCAGCTAACTAACGGTAGTTTGTACAACCGGGCAGAGCTTTTGCTCTGCCCTTTCTGTCTCTGCGGATATGATAAAACAATTTTACGAGAAAGCATTGCCTTCGCAGGGCGTCTATTGTGTGGCACGAATCCATTCAAAGACGCATAAAATAACGCAAAGGTTTACGGAGAGTCTTGATGAACTTGAAACTATTGCACGACAGTTCTCGTTGGGCGGAGATAATGTCTATGTGGCACTTGCGACCTTCGAAGGTTATTCTAGAAAGGCAGAGGACGCGCAATATCTTCGTTCATTCTTCGTTGACCTCGATGTCGGAGATGGTAAAGGATACGGAACAAAAGAAGAAGCTCTTGAGCATCTATCGGGATTCGTGGGTGGACAAGAACTCCCTCCACCGGTCATTATCGACTCTGGTACAGGAATCCATGCCTACTGGCTTTTTGACGAAGATGTCCCCGTAGCTGAGTGGAAGCCCTACGCTGAGAAGTTCAAAGCGTTCTGCCTTGAGCATATACATATTGACCCCGTAGTAACCGCAGATGTTTCACGCATCCTGCGCTGTCCTGACACATTTAATTACAAGACAGACCCACCATCGCCAACGGCGGTGCTCACCGACGAGATACACACTTATTCGTTTGATGCGTTTAAAGAATTCCTTGGCGTAGAAGAAATTAACGTAGCGGCTGACGTTCTAAGGAGTGTGCCGAAAGGTCTGGACGAAGAGACTAAGGCTCTTCTGAAGATGGACAACTACGAGACAGTATTCGACAAGATTGCAGTACGCAGCATGGAGGGGGATGGGTGTGAGCAAATCAAGTGGGCGATTGAGAACCGAGAGACACTGCCTGAACCAGTATGGACAGCCGTGTTGTCCATCGCCCAACACTGCACCGACAGAGACGAAGCAATCCATGCAATTTCCTGCGACTACCCCGGATATAGCTGGGAAGAAACAGAAAAGAAAGCCCACCAGCGGCAAGGAAAGCCCTATTCTTGCGAAGTATTTGACAACATTAACCCAGATGTCTGCGACAAGTGTAAGCACAAAGGCAGCATCACCAACCCCCTTGCACTCGGACGGATCATCAAGATCGCTCAGGCGAACACAGTTCGGGAGAACGAGGATACCAAAACTGTTTCAAAGAACCTGATTCCAGATCACCCGCAGTATCTGTTCCCGTACTTTAGAGCAGAGAGAGGCGGCATCTATTATCAGCCACCGCCGGAGAAAGACAAGAAGGGCAACAAGATTGAGCAAGACCCCATACTGATTTACGAGCATGAGCTGTTTCCGGTAGAACGACTTTACAGCAAGACAGACGGTGCGCTGATGCTAATGCGGCTGCTGCTGCCGAAAGACCCACCGAAAGAGTTTTTACTACCGATCAGAATCTTGCAATCAACGGATGAATTAAAGAAGTCTCTACTGTTCCACGACATTATTCCACTACCTCACTTAATGGTGCATCTTATGGGTTATTTAAATAAATGGGGAAAGTATTTAGCCAGCACAATTCCCGCTGAGATTGTTCAGATGCAAATGGGCTGGACAGAAGTTACCGAAGGCGGTAAACGTCTAGGTGACGAGTTCGTTATTGGCAACCAGATGATCAAGCGAGATGGCACAGTTATTAAAGCTGCGGTGGCTCCTGTCATACGTAACATAGCCAAGATGTTCGACCCGAAAGGAACCTTTGAAAAATGGCAAGATTGTGTTCAAGAGCTGAATCGACCATCGATGGAGCTACACGCCCTTGGTGCGCTTACCGGCTTCGGTGCGCCGCTAATGAATCTAACATCTACAAGTGGCGTAACTTTATCCTACACCGGGGAATCGGGGAATGCGAAGACTGGTGCGTTAATGGCGAACCTGAGTACATGGGGGAACCCGAAGGATATGTGGGTTTTGGACGCGACACAGAATGGATTAATAACGCGGTACGTTACCTTCAAAAATGTACCATACGGCCTAGACGAAGCACACAATAGACCGTCAGATGAAGTAGCTAGGTTTATTCATGGGGTGTCGCAAGGTAAAGCCAAGATCAGGATGCAGGGATCAGTTAACGCTGAACGAGAGCATGAGCTAGTGGCTTCGTCCATAGCCATGCTTACATCTAATCAGCCCATGCTTGACCTCATCATGCAGAAAAAGGCGTATGCCAACGGTGAAATGGCACGGATGATTGAGCTAATGATTGAAAAGCCCCGCGCCATGATTGAAGACCCGCACTTAGGACGCCGCGTGTTTGACCCGTTAAGATACAACTACGGTCATGCCGGTATTAAGCTGGTGCAGGGGTTCTACATGCTAGGCGAAAATGACTTGCTAGATCGCATAGCGTACTGGTTGGCACGGTTTGAAAAGGACTTTGGCGCAGACGACATCTACCGGTTCTATAAAGATTACGTTTGCGCAGTGTTTACAGGTGGCATGGTGGCTAACGAGTTCAACATCGTGAACTTTGAGTTGAACCGGATTTATGACCGCGTGCTGTATGAGATGATTAATCTACGTGACAACGTAGTTAAACTAGGGCACATGGATCATGAAGGTATGGTCGGGGAATTCATCAATAAGTTCTATACAGGCTTTCTTGGCATCAACGATGGCAAGGTCACCTACGAACCAAGAACGGCTCTTGTCGGGCGTATTGATGTTGCCACGGGGCACGTCTCTATCTCTACAACAGAGTTTAAAAAGTATCTCGGAGAGAAACATGTTAGTTCACGGGAGTTTGAGAAAGCTATGAAAGACAAGAACATCTTGATTGGCACGAGAAAGATGCGTCTTGATTCTGGCTGGAAGGGTGCGTTTAGTATTCTTGACAAAAACATGAATGTAAATTGCTATGTCTTTGAAACAAAAATCCCAGATACTTTCTTTACCCCAAACGGATATGGAGGGGCTGACAACTGAACCCGAATGGGTTTTTCCATATGAATATATGAAAATAGGAGATAGTTTTTTTATTCCTACAGTGCGCCCTGCCAAAATGATCTATGCGGCGGACATTGCCGCAAAGAAGTCTTACGTCAAGGTAAAGATTTATACCTGTGAGCGGGATGGGCATCTAGGCATAAGGGTATGGCGCGTCGGTTAGAATTCGTAGCTTATCGATTTATACATATCGACAAGCTGCATCTTTAGTAAAGATTGTTCTACACGGTTAGCTTCTAGTAAATCGCGCTTCGTAGCGAAGTCATAGTCTGAACTGCGCCTGATTTCTTTGGCCTCGCTACGTAGCTTTTTAAGTTCTCCATTGGCGTCACCTTTGTACTGCTCAACCAAGAATTCATCCAATGGATTCTTCTTTAAATGGTTGTAGTACGCCTCGATGTTTGACTCTTCCATTTCCTTCAAACGATCTTTGCGTTGCTCCAAGTCTTTCTCGATCTTGTTCCACATACGCGCATCGTAGTCAGAGCGCGTTCCAATAAAGCCGGAGAGAATTAGACTGTCTTGCTTTAACCGTTCCATAGCAGGGCGGTTATCCGAAGCCCCGATTGTAAAAATATTCCATGTAGCAGAACCAGCTTTTGCTAGAGCGTCTACGTAGGCAGAAGCAAAGAAGTACATCTCGTTCGGGCCAAACTCAAAGCCTGTATTCTCATAAAGATAGACCGACGCGTCTTTAAACAGCTTCGGTATGTTGTCGCCACCGGTGTAAACGCTGCCATTAGGCCCTTGCCGATTGTTGTATATCTCTTGCCCAAGAGAGTTATAGTTCATAGCAAATTCAACAATCGGCCTTAAAGGTGCTGGCATAATCGTATCAACAATATATTCACCCGGCTTTTCAATAATGCTGCTATCGTGACTGGGAAAC
>OGWP01000039.1_pt1 | contig 12124 bp, 31 predicted proteins | sample 1576051 | NCBI WGS metagenome assembly OGWP01 (sample SAMN07581524, study PRJEB24739) | freshwater metagenome | reverse complement strand
CTCTAACCGGGATATGCCCCACAAACGCACTAGAAAGTCCGTGGCGCGACGATTCTGCAATCCAGATATCAGACAGAGGATAGCGCCTCCAAATCGATTCCAGGGCGTTTAAAGTCTCGGCAAGTCTTGTCTGGTCGTTGTTGATAGCAGAATTGATGAGAAAGATCACCAGACCCTCCGTGTGCTGTTCCAGGCTTGAGTAGCAAATACGTGACCTTTGCCTGAGTAGGGCAGACCGGCAAAGTGGTTCGGCAGGAAGTAGTGACTCGGGTAGATCGTGATGTCTCGGTATTGATGTTCGTGTACAGCTCGTGTGATTCTGCCTGGCCCTGACCACTGCCAAGGTGGAGCGTCTGGCGTCTCTTCTTTCATTTCGGCAATGATCTGCCCGATAAGCGGGTGTTCTGGTACAGCCCCGACGATGCCGTTTGCAATCAACCCAGGCCTGAGAAGTTCCGACTCCCAGCAGGCAAATATGTCTGGTTCAAGCAGCCAGTCTTCCAGGCTTCTCAGGCACTCGCTGTCAGCGTCCAGTGCGATACCACCGTGCTTGTACAAGATCTCCCAACGCATGCAGTCAGCTACCCCACACAACTCTTGTGAGTAGTAACGCATAGCGTTAGCAAGATGCCACGAGTTTTTGAGAGATTCGTTTCCCCAGACTGTAACTTGATAATCTGGGTTTAGAAGTCGCCAGGTGTTTATCTCTTTGTCTGGGCGCTTAGATTCATCACCCACCCAAACGAAATGTAGATGTTTGGGGATCATAAAAAAACACCCCTCGGAAGGGGTGAGAAGGAGACGGGAATCATTGTAGCGACATCCAGTAGATCTGTCGACCCTTTTTGATCGGAGCGACTTTACCCTCTGACTGAAGTTTTTTTAGCGTGTTTCTCATGTGATCTTGTGTGACCATGTAGCGGTCTGCAAAGTCTTTGGTGGTCATCCGTGTTTTTCGGTTTTGCAGCCACCATGTCAGCTTTTCTTCAACTGCCATTGTTGATCTTGCCTCCGGTGAGTTTGTTCGAGTTCTGTGTTGGTCTTGCATCGTCGCATACTGGCTGGCCCTGAGAAGTGTTTCTCGAATGATTTCTGATTAGAAAAAAGTCTCAGACACTTCGGGCATTCCATAGTCACCACCAGAATCGACAGATTAGGTAAGCCAGCACACAACAGACTATCTCAAGTTCTGTCATTTTCTTGCTGGATCTGTATCTGATGATACAAAGAACGCGAGTCTGCAATCAACTCTATACAGACCTCTCTTGCTTCATCGTATCGGTGGTGAATGAGCAAGTCGTAGATTTGTTTTGTTTTCTTCCTGATGTCTATACAGCCTTCTGAGTAATCGAGCATGAGTCCTCCCATAAAAGTTTATTGATACGAAAAGATCGCCTCTGACTGGATGAGAAACCCGCTACAGCGTTCTCAGTTCTATCGTCCATCAGCTTGATAAGCTTAGCCCTGAAAAACTTAGCATCAACGTCTAACCAGTGTAAATAGCTTTCAACAGCATCAGTCCATAAGAATCTGTGAGCGGTTCTGGCTTCATCAGTCAGCTTTGTTTCTCTGCCTACTTTTATCGGCGTGTGGCATGAGTCGTACACAGCCATGCGAATGACAGCACCGAGTAGTTGTTGTTCTGGAATAAAGTGGTCTGAGACTTCAGTTTGAAAAAAGTGGTTCGGCGTCATCAGGAATCGTTCCCCATCGTTCATCGAAATACGTATACCCAGAGCTTTGATAGTTCTTTCGCCAGGCTACAGGCTCCCGCTCCGGCTGCGCCAGCCGCTCGCGCAGAGCGGTGATGGCTTCGGAGGTGTTGCGCTTTGCCTGCTCTTTCGCAGTCTCGGGCCAGACCCACTCATCGACGTTGGCCCACCCCTCTAAGGTGTGCAGCGCCTGCTGCATCAGTTCGCGGTCAGTCATGTGTTCTTCTCCTTAATGCCGTGGGCGGCTTCAATGGCTCGGGCTATTCGGTGTGATGTTGATCCGTCGCGCCGGATTGCAGAACCTTTTGCGGCTTCGCGCACGATGACGCCAATCTCCTCATCCGTCAGCGGCTTGCGAGGTGGTGGGGAGGTGTAGAAGGCTGTGCCAAGTCGCTCCTCTCGGTTTTGCACCCATGCGTCAAGGCGCAAGTCATAGCGGAAGTATCCAAACGGCTCCTGCTCCTGTGCTGGCTGCTCGGCCAGTGCTTCGCGGATGGCGGTGTTGGCTTTGGTGTTGCGCTCAAACCTGAACGGATCTTCCTGCATCATCGGGAATCGTTCGCCGTTGTTGTTCACGCAATAGTTGACAGGCTGGTTTGCCTCCAACGCCTCCAGCGCTTGTTTCATTACGTCTAGGCTCATTCTTCAACCCCAAAATGCTCTTTTAAGTTCGTTCATTTCTCTTTCACCCACAAGCAGTCAAAACATATACGCATCATCCAGCGCACGAACCAGTTGGGTTCATACCCTTTCTTCGGGTAGTAGGTCATTCCTTGCCTTCCTGGTCGATTTCCGAACAGGTAACAGGCCCACTCACTACACTCTGGAAAGACACCCATCTCTTTCAAACTCATCTTGTTCAAGTCCTGTTCGTTCATTTCTCTCCCCTTATTGCTTCGGCACAATTAAGCGCCACACACAAAACCATATTTTGTGGTTTATTTGCGATTTTTTCGCACACCTGAGCGCACGCCTCTCGTTCTTCTTCTCGCACTTGCCATTCCAACTCTGTGATCAGATCTTCGATGGTGTCTCCGTGGCCCGTTGCGTAGCTGCGGTCGATCATCCACTGAGCGATTTTGTTGCGCTCGGCAGCGATAGATTTATCGAGGAGATCGCGCACTGAATCCGCTCGGACGTATTCGACCCCGTGCTCCGTGTCATTTCGCATAATGATGTCTTCTTTAGTCATTTAGCCCTCTGTATGTCGAAATAGGTTTTTGCTTGCAGGATTGTTGAATAGTTGATACCGACTTTCTTCAGCTCTTTTTCTAACTCTGAATCCAGATCGGTCTGCAACATGTTGTGCAATATGCGGAAGGTCTGATAAGCGATCTCTTGATGTTCCTGTTTCCAGTTATCCATTGTCATCTCCTGTGTTGTTCCATCTTGCTCGATCTTTATCAGCTTGCGTATTAGGGAAAACCCGCATCTTTTCTGACCCACACTCCAGACATACCCAGACCTCTATCGCTGTGTCTGGATACTGGTCTATAACGGCAGGGGTGACGGGCCACTTGTGAGCGTCTTGCATGCAGCGACAGGTCATGGCTTTTCCTTTGACAACATAGCTTTTAGGTTGGCAAGAGCGTACTTACCTTTGTCTGTAGGTTCGTGCTTCTGTCGCAGCGCAACAAACTCACGCTGCTCAACGCGGTCAAAGTCCTTACACATACCAATAAACTCAGAAAGATTCGGTGGCCACTCTCGCGGTGTTTTAACAAGCGACTCCATAACCTTTCGCACGACTTCTGGCTTTTGAGCTTGCAGCATCATGTTCCAGGCTTCCATTGCTGGCATGATTGCATTGTCATCGTGTTCGTACATGAGTTTCACTTTCTGCGATCCATAGATAACGGAAAACCGCTGAAAGACTTTAGTTGCCAAAGGAAAGTCTGAATGGATCATTTTTATCCTCTTCGATGTCAATAACGTCACCAGAAATGCTGCGCTGATTTCCAATCATCACGTTGAAAGCAGCATCAGCCCGTTCCTTTTTGACTACCCAGTCAGGCTTTATCTCTTTCCTTTGGTTGCGTACCCATGTTCGCCAGGTTGCGTCCCAGTCGCTTTTGCTACCCTTCTGCCCAGGCTGGGCAATCCAGTAGTCTCGGAACGCAACAAACACCTCCCGCGGGTTAAGGTCAGGTCTCTGTTGCTTGCAGAAGTCAAACCATTGATCCGACATCTCTAAGTTGTCTGGCAAGCGCGTCCCACGCGCTGCTCTTTCTTTTATTGGTTTATGGTTATTGGTTATTGGTTTATGGTTAGCATTGCTATCGGATTGCGTTTTAACATCATTCGCATTGCTATCGCTATGCGAACGCATCCATCTAGCATTGGCACTTTCTTTTGCTTTCAATGACTTAGACTTATATTCTTCAATCTCTAAGTCTGCCCTTTTGTTTCTATAATATTCTCCGTCCAAGAAAAAAAATTCTTGCAAGACGTTCTTAACTGCGTTTTTTTCTTCTCGTGTGCGTGCGCCTACCAACCTTTGCAGACGGTCAATGTCAGCTAAGAGTGGGCGCTCATCTGCGTAATATTTACGCAATAGCCTTGTGTAGGCAGCATCTTCGACTAACGACAAATGGGATGTCGCTTGTGCGTAGTCATTGATGTGCAATCGAAAATAGTGCACGACAATCTCCATTGGTGGACGATCCCAGAGTGAGAATTCCGGGTCGGGCCACCCTGACGGGTGATGAACGGGCCTGAGACCGTCCCCGATGGAGACTGTACAAGGCCCAACCTATGCGCTTCTCACGGCGCAAGAACAGTCTACAACACGACACTACAGCAATCAACTAGCCTTGTGTATTAGGGTTTTCCCTAAAAAAAGCATCCATAGTGATAGGCGCAACACCTCTCAACACCTGCAACACCTGCTCTGCAATCTCTCTGTGTTCTTTCTGAGTGGTAGGGTCAAGTCTCTGTTTTAGGTAGAAGATCCAGCTACGCATGTTGCCGTTCATGTACATTCTGGATAGTGTCAACCCCTCTGGCAGCAGCGCACGGGCTTGCTCTTTTGCAATACCAAGGTCTAACGCCTGGCGATATGCGTTTACCGCTGTGCGTTCAACCCTGTGTTGGAGGCTCTCCCAGTCCATTTTTAGTTTGTCATCTGTGCATTCCAGGCTGTTCTGCCTGTTCTTTGTATCCTGTAGACGACACTCTCGGTTCACAATAGTCCCGAGTTTGCCAGCATCTTGATACCGTTGGCTGAACTCTTGGAAGGCAAAAGACCTATGTCGCAGGATCTGCCTGCCGATGTCTCGCGTTGTCTCGATTTCAATGCATACGTTGGCCATCTCGAAGGGCGAGACATGACCGTGTTCCATGAGATACGCAATCAGCCGCGTGTTTTCTGACCGCTGGTTGTCTGGATTGGACACTCTAGCCATGTACAGAATCTGCTGGTCTATGTCCGGCGTTGCCCACTGTAGCTTCACTTGCAAGTCAATCTCCCAGTCTCAAATAATGCTAAAAAAGTCTTTCTGAAAGCAGCCTCCCACATCTGCTGCCGCTCGTCTGATGACAAGTTCTTGCCTTGATCTAACTCGGCATGGCAACGAACACACAGCGCAGCCACGAAACAGTCGTGAGCCTTCTGGCCCATACCCTTACCGTATACGCCCCAGTTAGCATGCGATGCCTGCGTCATACCCTCAATTCCACAATGCTGGCAGGACAGCTCACTTACGGCTTTCAATAGCTTTTTCGATCTGTACATTCATATCGTCCATCAGTTGACGTTTAGCGTTGTTGCCACGCTTTTCTTCCACTTTGTCGAGGTAGGTCATCCTCCATCTGACACTCTTTGTCAGCAGGAACCGAGCCTCACATGCACGCCTGTATTCCTCAGAATGCAGCCACATTCCATCGATCATGCGAGCATTGTCGTGTCGCTTGCCACATGCGTAACAGAGTGATCCATCGCCCATGCTGTCACCCTCTCAACGTATTCCGAGAACTGCTCTTTGTTCAGACCTGTCGTTGATGGTTCCTGCTCAATCAACTCACCGTTTGGAAGCTCAATCATCCGACCTGGCAGAAACAGCGTCTTAAAGTAGATGTGCCATGTATCACGAGAGTGAGACTTTCCACCCGGCATCACCTGCTCGCTGATAGATTGAAGCAAAGCCCAGTAAAAGGCGTTCTGAGCGTTTGTTCTGTTGGCTGGCTCTATACGTACCACCCAGCCTATTTTCGCGGCTCTGAGGGCTTCTAAAGCGGTCTTACGGTGGGCTTCTGATTTAAGCTCAAAGATCATAGCTCCACCTCCTTAACCTGCCAGCGGTTGCCATCTTTGTACCAGCCATGCAAGACAATGCGCCATCCTGATCGCAACATCTCTGGGTAGGCTTCAGCGTCTTCTATCTTGTGCCTGCGAGATGACAGGTTGTCTTTAGAAGTCACCTGTACAGCTACCGTCTCACCGTTGCCGATTGCCAGCAGATCGATACAGCCGAACAGGTCGTGTTTCCGCTTGGTGAAGGCGTTGTAGTGTTCAACTAAAGCCACTTGATAGCCCTGCTCAACTAACAGAGCTTTGCTTTTCGGGGTGAGACTGATCGGCATAGTCGGGCCTCAGAGTGGTAAATGGGATGCCTGTTACATCTTCGATCTGCAATGCCCTCTTGAGTGGAATCTGCTTCTTCCACCCGTACATTGCCTGCCGAGATACGTTGAGCTTGTCGCACAGTTGTTGAGTGCCGCCCATCATTGCTGCTGCAAGTTTCAGTGCCTGTTCTGGTGTCATATGAACCTCCTCGGTACAGTATACACCTCCTTTACAGTAAGTCTATAGTTTTGGTCTATAGGTTGTCATCAGGCTATAAATATATTTTCGTTGCATTACTTTTGCAGGAGAGTAGAGTTTGAGTTGTCAACAATCACATGGAGCAACACAAATGAACCAAAAAATTGACAACAGTCTCGCTAATCATGTCGTTATCTGGAGCGTTTTTAATGACTCTTACATCACGATTCCAATCAATTGCGTATCCCCTGCAATCGACTTCAAGTGCATTGGCACCAAAAACGAATGCGATTCTTGGATTTCATTTCAAAAATAAACAAACACAACACCAGGAGAACAAAATGTGGATTGCAGAAGATGTAAACGAAGAACAAGTGTGCGGTTGGGAGCAGCAAGACCGCGAGCAAGAACGTCAAGAGTACGAAGTACGCACCTGGCTGCGGTCAACAGACATCGAAACCATCCACTCGGTTTTTGATGTTGTCTGTGGTGGATCTGATGAGGCAATCGAGCTGTACGACAAGGCATTCAAAGCTGTGCTGTCAGGCAAGACTTTCGATATGCGTGACGAGATCCTGCCGATGCTGCTCGATGAGTACAAATTCTGGAGCGAGGTAGCCTACAAATGAGCCTAATCAAATACGCGATCTTTGTTGGTCTTGGCGTGATGTTAGGGATAACCCTAGTAGACATGTCGGTTGGTAGCGAGTCAACTATAGGTAACTGGATATGGCATCTATTTTGAACCCGGATTTCGTTTGGATACCAGCAGCAGCAACAAACGTGATGGAAACATGGAGGCGGCATGGCTGGGTGCCACCCTCCGAACAACAGACTTATCAACAGAAATGGAAAGGTTTCAAGAATGGACAAGATAGCAGCAGCACTGGTGAAAGCGCAGAAGGCATTCGGGCCAGCACTCAAGTCATCAACAAACCCGCACTTTAAGTCGCGCTATGCAGACCTGGCGGCTTGCGTGGAAGCAGTGATTGATGGACTTAACGCCAACGATATTGCTCTGATGCAAAACACGCACGAGTGCGAGAACGGCGTGATTGTTGAAACAATGTTCATACATGCGTCAGGACAAACGCTGTCAGCCGGTAGGCTTCATGTCCCTGCTGCTAAACACGACCCGCAAGGTTATGGTTCGGCGCTTACATATGCCCGTCGCTACAGCCTGATGGCAGCTTGCGGTATTGCACCAGAAGACGATGACGGTAACGCAGCGTCTAAAAAGCCTCAGATCAGCCTACAACAGTCTCTAGCAGCAATGGAGGCATCAACCTCTATGGATGCACTAAAAGCTGCTTATAAGGCCGCATTTCAGGCACACGGCGCACATGAACAAATCGAAGCTATGAAAGATGCAATGAAATCTAAACTGATGGAGGTCAAGTAATGTTTACCCACCCCTGGCCATTCCGCAGGTCAGACCCTGAAACGAGTAAGGCACCTGTAAAGCTCGAACGGCCTAAACAGATCCATCTAATGATTCTGAAAGAGTTGATGGCAGGCCCGATGAATGCGTATGAGGTATCACACAAGCTACCTCACATTCTGTACCAGTCGATCACGCCACGGGCTGCATGGTTGCTGAGACAGAAACTTGTAGAGATTGATGGGTATCGCAAAGGCTCACACAGGGCGCAGAGAGTTTGGAAAATCACACAAAAGGGGATTGATTATGTTCGAGCAGCTCAAGAAAGTAAGAAAGACGAAGCAGTACGACAGGCCCAACCCAGAGCTGGAGAAAGCAATAGCCGATGTGCGTCGGAACTTCCCGCACCTATTCTGGAAAGAGCATGAACTCCATAAACGTCGCTTCTACCACCAGCCAGCTCACCCAGTCCCTTACGCTGGATACGTCTCAGCGTACAAGCCAATGGTTCCAGGCAAGACTGGGCCACGTAACAGCAAGCAGGGTAAGTGATGCGATTGCCGGAAAAGACACAGCCACCAGGCGCAACTATCTGGTTCAACTGGTAGCTGAGAGACTTACCGGACAACAGCAAGAGTCGTTCACCAACTCAGCTATGCAATGGGGCAATGATACTGAACCGCTCGCACGTGTTGCGTATCAAGCATCACATGACTGGGTGGAAGAAGTCGGGTTTATCAAGCACCCAACAATCGAGTGGTTCGGGGCTTCACCAGACGGGCTGACAGGTGATGGTCTTATCGAGATCAAATGCCCCAACACCTCGACGCACCTAGACTGGAGGCTTGACGGTGTTGTTCCAAAGAAGCATCAGCCTCAAATGCTTGCACAGCTTTCTTGCACAGGTAGAAAGTGGGTTGACTTTGTATCATTCGACCCACGCCTGCCAGAAAAGCTACAGTTGTTTGTAGTGAGATTTCAACCAGATCAGAAGGAGATAGACGCACTCGAAACAAAGATCAAAGCATTTCTAGTAGACGTACAAACAGCAATCAACAAATTGGAGCAGTGATGGTTAAGTATGAATTAAGCGCAGCAATCGGCACGTACCAGAAAGACGGTCAAGAAAAGACCAGGTGGGCCAAGATCGGTACGGTAATGGAAACCAAGAGTGGCAAGCTGGCACTGAAGATCGACACGATCCCGGTCAACTGGGATGGTTGGGCTAGTTTGATGGAACCTCGCCCGAGGGATGATCTGCAATTTTAAGGGCAAGTTGCTCGCTCTCAATGACACGCCTCTCCCAGCCTCGGCCATAGGTTGACCAGGTTGGGAGAGACTTCATATAAGCAAGCCTCCGCGCACACAGGTCTTTTATCAACTGGTTGACAGGTTGAGCCTCTACAGCCTGCAAAGTCATGCGACCTATAGCACCATCAGGATTGGCACCGACAGCCTCTTGTAGGAGCTTTGCAGCCCTTCCAGGCCCACTGTTGACGCACGTATCAAACACGATGTAGTCAACACCAGACGGAAGATCGTCAGCCTTTACAGCGTCCCAGTATCGCCTCTTGTAGAAACCATTTACAAGATCAGGCGTGAGTGCCTTCATCTCATCGTGAGTCACCTGCCTGCCAAGATAACCCTCCCAGGCTTTTTGTGTGACTCCGAGGTTCGTACAACCCTTGCGACCGTCTGGAAGTTGATTGCCAGGGTCACGCTCGTCATCTGTGAAACCGCCCTCGTGCGTAATCATCTGCTTGAAAGCAAAGTCCCAGTTCTTGTTCATCGCTTCCTCATGTCAATGATCTTTTCGAGAGTCCGGCCACCAAAGTAAAACGACATAATGAGCATGCCCCACTGACCCAACAGCTCAACATAGTTCTGGTTGGTATCCTTACCAAACGCACTCATCATGGCAAACGTGAAATAGCCTGCCAGAATGAATATAAGCGTCATAGGGCGTATATTTTTAGACAGCCATGAGTCACTACCCATGTCTGCTTTTAATCGCTCTGTGAGGTTATTTTGCTCAATCTCAAAGAGCTTAGTCTCGTTGGCAATCTTGGCTAGTTCACCGTCTTGGTGGAGTTTTGCAAGTTCAGCCTTAGCCTTGTCTGCTGCCGCTTGGTCAGGCAACACACGGTCAAGAATCTTGCTACCGACTTCAAGCAGAGGCCCGAGTGGAATCATCTTTCTTCTCCAGCATGTTAGCTACAGCTTTAGCACCTTGCCTGCCAGCAATACCACCAACAGCACCGATAGACAACATCATTACATCTTTCAGAATCGATAGAAATTTCTCATCGATAGGGCTGATGTTCTCCATGTCGTGTTCTACAAATAAAACCCCGAGAATGATCGACACGACAGAGACAACCAGAATAAACGTGAGCGATAGAGCAATAATCGCCCAGACCCTGACTTCTATCTGTTCAGCAGTTAAGTCTTTCATGTCAGTGCCCCAACAGATATAGCATCCACACAATAACAGCCATACAGATTGCAAGGATGACCGCTAACGCTCCTGCATCCTGCACGCTTTCGTCTTCATCATTTTCCATTCGGCCATGCCTCGATGATGTAGTTGACTAAATGGTAAAGAATGATTCCACCAGTACCGATCACCGTTGCAATCAATGCACGTTCTCGCTTCTGTTTTTCCAGCCTTTCAGCCTCGCGCTTTGCAGCAAGTTCAGCGGCTTTGCGTTTTTGCACGATAGATGTGTGTTCTGCAATGATCTCGTCCCATACATCACCCTGCCCAGACCACACAAGATACTGCTGTAGCTCTCGCTCCATATCTCTAATTTTGCGTGCAGCGATAACAGACTCCATCGCCTCCGACATTGCCGACCGCTGCTCTTCTGGTTTTAGCTTGGCTCGCTCTTCATTACTGGCTTTTTGAACAGCATCACGCGCCTCGAAAAGCTGTAGAAAGTCACCCAGACAATCCTGAGCTTGCTTGCCGATACTAATGGCTTTCTTGATGCCCTCAACCGCAGCCTCAGCAGTGGCAAGAGCTACGGCTACCTCAATCATTTCACACCTTCAGAACAAGTCCCAGCAATAGCAAGATGATAGCGCCAGCAGAGCCAATCAAGATAGTCTCAAGTCTTTTAAGCCTGGCGTTGATACCTTCGTATCGAATAGCACAGACTTCTTCATGCGTTAAGAAACGGGCTTCGAGTTCCATCATGCGCTCCACGGCAGTGCAGGTGAAATGACAGTCGGATGTGCAGCAGATTGAATCTGAGCGTTGACAGCGGCTTCTGTCGCAGACTTGTCCACTCCATTCGCCCAGATCCAGCCCAGCACCTGATCCTGCGTTAGATCTTGAAACGGCGTAAATGAACCTTCTGGCGCTGGTAGCGAGCAGGTGGAGTACACCCGGCCACTGTATTCTTTACCGTCGATGGTTTGAGTGTCGGTGCACTGATAGTGTACGCAGTAGACCACGTCAGATAGGTTGTCCTGCTGTACGTAGCAGTCAAGGGAACTAATAGACCAATTCATGTTAAACCCCTTTCAGTGCGGCCACTTCGGCCTTCAGTTCATTAATCATTGCTTGCTGTTCTTGAATAGCGGCAGTCAAAGTAGCGACAAGGAAGCTAGTGTCTACCCCTTGATACTGCGGGTTGCCTTCATCGTCTACCGCGTCTTTTTTGCCTGTTACGGCATCAGCAAAAACCTCTTGCAGCTCATGTGCAATAAACCCTTGCCCAGCTGACCGCCCTTTTTTCCATGTCCAAGTACACGGTCTCAACGCAGTAACTTTTTTGATCGCGTCAACCATTGGCCGAACGCTTTCCTTGAGTCGATAATCGGATGCTGTTGTATAAGCAGTCGTATTAGCCGTTGGGTCAACGTCAATAGATCCGCAATCTGTATTGTCGCCATCATAAAAAATAACAACTGGAGTCGCATTGATTGTGTTTCCGGTTTGTATGTCAAGTACATTTCCCGTACCCCCCCGATAAACAATTGCACTAGCCCCTGTGGTTACAACTGCGGTCTTTGCTACACAGAATGCCCCACCCGACGTAATCCGGGCGCGTTCGGCGGGAGTGCCGTTATTAGCTGTTTCTACAATAAAATCAGAAGAAAGATTAGATACCGTGTTTTGTACTTGCGCCAAAACCGATGCGACCCATCGCCTGCAACGTGCCGCCGTTTCTTTCGCCAACAAAATAAATGTTGGATCCAAAACCAACCCCGGTTGTACCAGAGCTTTCAGCCTGAATCCTAACCTTATCGTGACTGGGAAAC
>OGWP01000037.1_pt1 | contig 12337 bp, 23 predicted proteins | sample 1576051 | NCBI WGS metagenome assembly OGWP01 (sample SAMN07581524, study PRJEB24739) | freshwater metagenome | reverse complement strand
GTTTCCCAGTCACGATAGCCAAAACAAAATACCAAGATCGTTTATTGAAAACGCATTAAAACGAACGGGTCCAACTGGAACGCCGGTAACCGAACAGCCACCTACGCAACAACCTCCTACTCAAGCAACTGAAGAACTGACGTTTGAAGAATTTAAAAAACGTATGCCGGTTCAAAGACAAAATGCAGAAGTAGAAGCTGCTAATAAAGCAGGAGATTTAAAGAAACTTGGCGAAGCATTGGCAAAGAGTTCTAACCCTGCTATCGCACGAATAGGTGAACTTACCGAATTAATTGTTGGTAAAGTGAAGCTGAAAAAACCAATAAAGTTACCTAAAGGTACAGCCGGTCAATATGCGTATATTGATGATTCTATTCAAATGGACCGTGCTTATGCTGGCGATGAACACACTAACGCACATGAGATTATCCACGGGTTGATTTCTAAGTCACAAAGATTCCCTGGCCCGAAGCAAAAGCGTTATGCAAATGATTTAAAAACGTTATATGAACATGTAAGAAAAGAATTAAATAAACAAGGTATGGGCTATGGTAGGGGATTCAAAATACAAGTCTATGGTTTGCTTAACGAACGAGAGTTTGCTGCGGAAGCAATGACAAACCAAGAGTTTCAATACATGCTGATGAAGATTCCATACAAAGGGAAAAAGTCAGCATGGTCACAGTTTGTTTCTATTGTTGCTAATTTGCTTGGGATTCAAGATACAAATGCTTTAAGCGAAGCAATGATGTTAGTAGAAAAATTAGCTCAAGTAGGCAGGCCTTTAAGAACTCCGCTTGATCCATCGCTTGTAGATGAACGCGTTACCGCAGAGCAAGTAAAAGAGAAAGCAAGGCAAGCGTTACAGAAACGTGGTCCGTTAAAACTTGCTCCACAAGTATCCGAAGAAACAGCAACAAAGTTTCAACAAACATTTGCCCCTGAGAACAAGACCATCATCGATAAGATCGAAGGTCTCAAAGATCGTTTCTGGCAGCGCATGTCGCAGGGTATTGCTGATCAGTTCAGGTCTATCAAAGAGTACGACGAGAAAGCCTACATGCAGGCGCGTCTGTCAAAGTCTGTTGACGGTGGGCTAGAAGGTCTACTTTTCTACGGTGAGGTCTATAACGACGACGGCGCATTGAACATCCGTAAGGACGGCAAAGGTTTGATCAAAGTCTTGGAACCCGTAGGGACTGAGGTTGATAACTTCATGATCTGGGTGGCGTTGAACCGTGAGGAACAGCTCCAACGGGAAGGGAAGATTCCATCTATACCTGAAGACTTGATTGCAGAGAAGAACAACTTATCAAGCGGTACGTTGAACGGCCAGCCAAGACTGCAAGTCTATAAGCGCGTATTAGAGGACATGAATAAGTTAAATCGTTCAGTTCTTGATGTGGCAAGAGAGACTGGGTTGATTGATGAGAAAGCTTATACTCGATTCTCAGAGGATAATTTCTATGTCCCGTTTTACAAAGAGATGGAAGGCAAAGATATCGATGCGCCATCTACTGCGTCAGGTCTAACGAGTCAGTACTTCTCTAAGCAACTCAAAGGCGGCGAACGTCCGTTTGGTGATTTGGTAGAGAACACTTTACGGAACTGGAATCACATCCTCTCTGCGGCCATGAAGAACCAGGCTGCGGTATCCACCATACAGTCTGCGTCACGGTTTAGATTAGGTGATACGCCGGTTGTAGAACCGACAACGGAAAAGACTGGGTCTGCGAAGGTGATGGTCGATGGGCAGGCGCAGTACTTTAAGATCAATGATCCTTTGTTGTTTGAAGCTATCTCTGCGATTGGATACTTAGGTCCGAAGTCTAAGTTCCTTGATGTCGCAAGAGACTTCAAAAATATCCTACAGTTTGGTGTAACACTGTCTCCTGCGTTCAAGGTTAATAACTTGATACGTGACTCGGTTTCTGCCATGGCTGTCACGGAACTTAACAAGAACCCAATCACCAACGTTCTTAACGGTGTATCGATCTTTAACAAAGACGATCCGACATACATATCAGCACTCGCTGGTGGGGCAATCTTTAACTTCGGTACAGCGTACGAAGGCGATCAATCAAAATTGATTAAACGATTAATTGAAAAAGGAATTAATCGTGACACTATTCTAGATACTCCAGACCGAATTAGAAAGGGTCTTCGGATGGCTTGGGATAAATACCAAGACTGGGGTAATGCATCTGAAGCGGCTAATAGATTGGCGCTGTATAAACAGTTGCGTGACAAGGGTATGAGTCATCTTGAGGCTACATACAAAGCCCGTGATCTGTTGGACTTCTCGATGCAAGGATCATGGCCTGCCTTCAGGTTGGTTACACAAGTTGTACCGTTTATGAACGCACGTATCCAAGGCTTGTATAAGCTTGGACGTGATGGCGTGATACCGACGTCACGAGTTCTTTATAACGTTGCAACTGGCAAAGAGATCGAAGGAACCGACAAACAGAAAGCCGAGGCATTTGGATTGGTTACTGGTGCGGTCATGCTTGCGTCGATGGCGTTGTACTTGACGTTCAAAGATGATGAGGAATATCAAAAACGTGATGAGTGGGACCGCGATAATTTCTGGTGGTTCAAGTTGCCTGGTATGGACGTAGCGCTGCGGGTTCCAAAGCCTTTTGAGATTGGCGCATTTGGTACGTTGACTGAACGTATCCTCGAGCAAGTAGTCGATGAAGGCGCAGAAGGTAAACAGTTTACTGACGCACTAACAAGGATGTTGGGAGATACGTTTGCACTGAACCCAACACCACAAATGGTTAAACCGTTACTTGATTTATACGCCAACAAAGACTCGTTTACTGGAGCGCCTATTGAGTCAGCAGGGCTGGAACGTTTATCAAAACAAGAACGTGTCAACGATAACACCAGCGCCTTAGCTATAGCACTAGGTGGTATATCAACAGTCTTCCCAGAGAAGTTCCAGTTGTCCCCTGTACAAATGGACTACGCCATCAAAGGATACTTTGGTTGGCTTGGTGGATTAGCTTCAACGACTTCTACCTATGCGGTCATGCCGTTTAGGGAAGGTGCTTATCCTGATACCAAGTGGATCGACAGAGCGAGTCTTGGGCTAGCTCGTGACCTACCTTCTAACCAAGCAAGGTACGTCACGGCGTTCTATGAGAATGGAAAGGAAATCAATCAGGCCTATGCCGACATGCGCCATTACGCAGAAGTTGGTGATGCGGAAAAGGTAGAAAAGATTCTCGAGGAAAAGGGTGACAAGATTGCACTGGCTAAGTTCTACGATAAGACCGCAAAGAACATGTCAGAGATTCGTAAGCAGATCAGAGTCATCATGGCTGACACCACCATGGATGGCGCAGCCAAACGAGAAGAGATTGATCGTATGAAGATGATCATTGCTGAACTAGCTAAACAAGCTGAAGAAGCTAGAAAGTCATTCAAGTAAACGTTCAATCGTTACAGCAAGGGCATCAAGTTCATCCATCTTACGGATGGACCATGCTCTTTTCTGACCGTGCCAACCAAGGATAGAACCTTGGTGGCAGTCTTTGCATAAGGCAACCACGGTGTATTGTTGATGTTGCTTTACGTGGTGTGCATCCGAAGGACCAGGCGCATCACATACAGAGCAGGGTAAGGACTTTACCCTGCGTACGTGTTCACGTTCCTTTGCGGTTAACTTGTTGTTCACGTTTCTTTCTTTCGCGCAGCATCTCTTCTGCAATGTTGAAACAGGTTTCTGGTAATTCGTTGTAGGGAATCTTGCTTGCAAAACTCATCAACGCAAAACTTGCGTACCAGTCCAACATCGTAAGTTCAGAAACGGATGGATCTTCGGTAGGTACCAGTGATTCAACCCCGCGCATCTTGTTCACCGTGGGCAAATAGGCTTCTCCAGTAGGCCCATTTCTTTTGGTATGCCGGATCTTCCGTCGGTGGAATCCAGAGTGCTTCCGTGTCGGGCCATTCAAGTTCTTCTCGTTCGATGGGAATTGGTTCGCTCTTTTTTCCATACAGATCAATCTTCACAACATGAGTGGGTGCTTTTTGTTTTTTCCAAAGAGACATGGCATCTGCGCCAGACTTCCAAAGTCTTTCATTCATTTCTTTTTCCTATTTGGATGTTGATGAACAATCATAGGTATTAAAAGTTCTTCGATATGTTCTGCAAAAGTAGTGCCTTTAATGCCAACTAAGTTACAAAAATCGTCAAGCCTTGTAGCTGTTATTACGTCTCGTATGCCTTTGTTATAACCAGCGTTAAAAGCGTCGTTATCCTCAATTAACATCGTGATGGCATCACGTACCAACGCCGTGGCTTTACGGTCCTTTGCGGCCTCTTTGACCTTTAAGTAAATATCCTCTCTCAGATGGACTGAGTAGGGGATGAGACGTTTGCTTTCCATGAATTGAATTCCTGTTCGATAACGAATAATCGTTTGGCTAATGATGGCTTGTCCTTCAGTTCTGACCGAGAGGAAATACCTAGCGTGTCTTTAAGCCAGTCAGTGGCTGCGCTTTCAGACTCCTCAAAGGTATTGCCTGTCTCTACTAAGAAGTTATGAAAGACTGGATCCTTGCATAACATGGCAGAAGCTCTGACGGGATCGCGACCGTACTCACGCTCACGTACCATCGGGGTTTCATCAGTGTTAAGTCGGACCATGACAACCTGGTATCTGGCCCCAACAAAGTCCCTGAGTATTTCTTCAGGGATCTCATCGGGGTGTATACACAATGTAAGCACAAAGCCCGTCTTATCCTGTTTGATTGCCACCTTAGCGGCTTCAAATTGGGAAGTCTTCATAATCAGATATAAATAGCAGTGTTTTCGTGGTGCCACTGTTTGTGGCAAGAAACGCACAACCACCGAACTTCAAGTGGTTTTGTATAATCATCGTGATGTCCTTCAATGTTATGAGTTGAACCGCATACAGAACAAGAAGATGCTTGAATAAGTTTTCCGTCTCTTATGTAATTGCGCGTAATAATGTGAGCGGCTAATTTCAAAGGATATCGTTGCTTGTAAGTCGTCATAGCTTTTTGTTTAGCTAAACGTCCTTGCTCAGTTTTTTGATATTCTTTTCGTGCAGCAACGCGATGGGGAAGCATTGATCTTTTTTTGTCGTATTCTTTAATACGATCAAGGTTTAAAAGACGATGTTTAGCAACTCGTTGTTTTACGCAATCAATACACTTATTTAAGTATCCATCTTGCATAGCAGCATGTTTATAAAAACAATCTAAAGGTTTTTCTAAAAAACAATTTCGGCATACTTTCATACAAAAACTCCTTAAAACGGTATGCCGATAGTATACCATTCTAAAATGGTATATCGTCCGATTCATCCTGCTTGATAGCAGGCTTCTCAGGACGGCCTGCCTCACGACCACCACCAAGCATCGTCATAGCGGTACAAACGATATCGACAGTGGTCTTTTCTTGCCCTTCTTTGTCGGTGTACTTGCCGTACTTAATCGATCCTTCAACGTAGATTTGAATACCTTTCTTGACCCACTCGGCAACGATCTCGGCAAGCTTTCCAAAGAAAACTAATCGATGCCATTGGGTTTCTTCCTGACCTTTTACTTTCTGTGAAGTGGCAAGGGATACGTTGGCAATAGCCATGCCGTCGCCGGTATAGCGAACGACAGGGTCTTGTCCTACGCGACCGATTAGGGTTACGCGATTTACACTCATGCTTCATCTCCTTTTTCAAACTTAGCTTTCTTGCTGGAAAAGTCTTCCATCAAAAGCTTGTAGGTACCGGGGTCTAACTGTTTGAGTTTGTCAAAGATGTTCCTGTTGACTTTGAATAAGTCAGTCACATCCGTTTTGTTTTCACAGAACGTAAGCCCAGTCTTTGCCGCTTGGGTTACTTTCTCTGACCAGTCCTCGAGGTTTGCCTCGGGTGTTACGGTGACTTTGATCTGCCAGCCGGTATCGAATCCTTCGATGTGAGCTGGGATCTTGGTCTCGACCTTTGGTTCTACCTTGGGTTCAGGTTTGGGTTCAGGCTTAACAAACTTCTTGCTTGCGGCGTTTGCGTCATCGTCTTCTGGTGCGATGCCACACGCAGCCATGAGGCTATACCTTCTGGCATAAGTTAATGCCGAGCCATACCCTTGGGGATCTTGTTTGGCAGCAGGAACATGGAGTCGTCCCGTGCTTAACATTTCCCCAGACTCATGCATAAAAATAGTCTCTACGCTGACACCGTTATCGCAGTCATGGGTGTGTTGAATTAAAGCGATCCCGTTATCGTTTAAAGCGTCTATGACGGCCTCAACGCAAGCAGATAGGTCTGCATACTTCGTACGAAAATGCGGGTTCGTAGAGGACTTTAGAGCGGGTCCAAAGGCCTTCTGTGCTTTAACGAATGACTGGGCGATCTTCTGCATCGTCGTCTCCTCTTAAAATGATTTCTATTTCAAGCAACATTTGTCTGATGTCGTAGATCAAATACATCAGTCGGTTCATGTCTTCTTGGCTCATGCTGGTTTCCTTCCTGGTTTAGCCCGTGGTGTTCCGTCTTTCTTCAAACCGTACTTGGCTTTCCTAACTTTGGGTTCTGGCTTGGGTTCTACCTTGATTTCTACTTTTGGTTCTACCAAGTTTTGTTGGGCTTTTTTCTGTTCAAACTCTAAGTTGAGCCGTTCGTTCTTCTCGATATTTTGAAGACGTTGAATTAAATGGTTAGCTTCAACCCAAGGTAAGACCATCAGTCCACGGAAGATGGTTTCAAGTTCTTTTCCAGAAAGTTGTACGTTCATGTTTTCTCCAAATAAGTTTTGTACTGCTTACAAAAATTAGCGACCTGACAGTACGATTTGCAACGTACTCGCTCGCCTTCTCTAACCTCCACGGTGTAACCCTTGGAGTCCTTTAAAGAAGTGAATGCAGCATTCGCTTCTTCTAAAGTTGGGTGGACTGACTTAGCCCGGACATTCCCGGTCTTGATCAGTGCGTAGGTTGTAGGTCTTTCCCACATCTCATCCGTAGAACACTCCGGCATCTCATCGTCTAACTGAAGTGCAAAGTACGCATCGTTGTGTTTGGATAGTCGTGATTTGACATAGGCTTCACGGGCCTCAGAAGGCCACAAGGGGATGTCAATCACAGCGACGGGGGATTGTGGGTATCCGTCCTTCGTTTGCGCTTCACGGGCCGTCCAGTCCCTTACGATGGCTACGATCTTGGCAGCTTTGACAGGCACGTTCTTGCAACGTTCAATCAACCAAGCGTAAACGTTCAGTTGGTTATGCCAGTCTTGCTTCTCATTCATTACAGCCCAAGCGCCGGTGACTTTGTAGTCTGAGATGATGATGCCGTCTGGTTCAATTTCTTGTAGGTCCATCTGACCTGACAAAGTCCAGCCATCGAGTTTGGTAAAGAGGCGTTCCTCGATGACGTGATGGGCGTCCTTGCCATGCTCGAGGACTTTATGAACGGCGGAGCCGAACAGTTGCCATACCATCTCCGAAGCATCCTGTTCTAAATCATCCCAATGCTTATGCTTAAGACTCACAATCTGAGGAGAGTTAAGCAACTCAGTCACCGAGATATGAGAGTCACCCTTGGTATAGGTAGGCCTCTTAATGACGTTGATAAACGTCTGAGGTAAATCAAATTTGTTTGTCAGCTTCATGAAGTGACCAATTTAAAAGTTTGTAAAAGCACATCGAGTCTTTGTTAGATCCGCCTAACCACGTTTGCCATGTAGGACTTACTTCGTCGTAAGTGAAGAGCAGCATGAGGTGGTAGTACATCGCGGCGTCATACTCTTCGTTCTGGTAGTAGTGCCACATTAAGTCCAAGTTTTTGGCCTGCTCACTGATGTAAAAGGCGTATTCCCTGGCACGTCGGATAACCTCTAATCGTGTCATGTTATCTCCTGTCTGCTAGTTGTGTAGTCAATATAGCAGGTAGGTTTAGGCATGTCAACTAGGTTTAAACTCCATAAATATTTATGGAGTTTTGATGCGACGCGCAGCCAGGGTTGATGAAAATCAAGGACTTATCGTCAAGGCACTAAGGGCTTGCGGGGCGACAGTCCGGGTTATCAGTCAGGGTGATGGCATACCTGATTTGTTAGTTGGGTACCGAGGCCACACGATCTTGATGGAGGTGAAAGACGGAAACAAACCACCGTCTGCGAGACAGCTCACTCCGGCAGAGCAAATCTTCTTTGACCAATGGACTGGCGGGAAGTTATTTATCGTGAACAGCGTAGAAGAAGCGCTTGATGTATTGAAGGATTGCCGATAGCATGGGGGCTGTAGTCCATGTGTGTCTCCTGTTGTAACTTAGCCCCTTGCAATAAGGGGCTTTTTTTGTTGACACGATTTTTTATTCCTTTACAATTTATTCCGTCGGTGTGGCAACCGGCAGTGCTGAGTACAACCCCAGAGCATTTAGGTGGGGTATGTGTGGTCACAATGTCTTACTCAGCAGACTGCGTGATTGCCCATGCCAAGGGCCATGCCCCTCCTAAGTCTTCTGGGGTTTTCTTTTGGCACCGACCGTACTCCGCACGAGAGTAGGGGCCGCAAGTGGGGCTGCTCGGAGTTAAACCGCACACGGTATGCCGTAAGGCTAGGGGGCAGATCCCGAACAATCCGTGGGACTCGCCGTAGGTCCAAGCCCGGGGGTGTGAGAGTTAACCCGTCTCGCACATGGGCCTCCCGCAAGGGGGTGGAATCCTCTCTCTACCCTGTATGGGGTAGGGGGAGCCTTTGGGTGGAATTACCCACAAATGTGTTTTTAGGTGATTTGGCCGTCGATAAATTCGTCCAGGCCTGAGCCGGTCAGGACGTAAGCGGCGTTGTTATATTCCACAGTGACTAGTTGTTTTCTTAGCCACTCGTATCGTTTGAGTTGGTGTTCTAATTCTTCAAGCCTTACTGCTGCTCGTTTTGCTACAGCGGCGTCGGCCCAAGGTCCGTTAATCCCCTTTAGCTGGTCGATCAAGTTCATTGGTTAAATCCTTCAAGAGTTCTTCGGCCAAAGCTTTTATAGCGATGGACTTTAGCATCAGGGTATAGGCCTGACGATAGGCATGTTCTGCCTCGTCGTGGAGCTGTTCCACACGGACTTGTAATTGGACTCTTGGATCAATTTTTAACATCATGTAACCCCTGTTTCCACCCCTCACGGAAGGCATCCACGATGTAAACGTCGTTGAGAGGGATCTTGTTAAAGTGACGGTAGGCGGTCCAGAAATGTGATCGACTAACCACCCGCTTTACACAATTCTGAGTGGCTCTGTCATAGGCATAGTAAAAGGCTTGTTCACATGCATCAAGAAGTTCTTTGGCAGGTTTCTTTCTTGCCACGAAAATATGCCAACCGGCAGAACGTTTACTGGAAAGCGTATCTATATCAAGGCAGGACATTAACTTGTCTTTACGATGCGCCTCTCTAAGTTTCATTAACCCTTTATGTTCAAGCTGCCTAGCCCTTTCCCTTGTCACATCAAAGGCTTGACCCACTTCTTCTAAGTTGTGTTCCTTGGATCCATCCATGCCGAACCGCATCTTGATGATCTTCACTTCCTTTGGCGACAAAGTCTGTAAGACCTCGTGGACTTTCTCTTTGATTTCTTTTTTGTGAACCATGTCCTCAAGGGATAAGGTTTCTTCTTCCCCGCCGTAAGTCAGAACGGACATCTGATGTTTATCCAACAAGACCTGGCCTTTGTTGGTGGTCAAAGTATTCCAGAGTTGTTCTTCAGACCAAAGATCTTCAGGTAAGGCACAGAAATAATCTAATAACTTTTGTGCAGTGGCTGTGAACGTACCGTCTTGTCTTAGCGGCGTTTCTTTTAAGGTTATCAATCGGTGGATGGACTGCATGTGAACGCCGATGTCTCGTGAGAACTCAGCAATTGATTTAAACCCCGCATTCTCTATGGCAGTCAGCAGTAGATTGTTTTTAACTTTTAGTTCTACGCGATACTCTTTCACAATTTTTCCTTCCCGCGTTCTTTCCATCCTTCAATAAACCCATCGGACCATGCTTTTTCCCAACAGATACACCACAGGTCATATGAACCATCAAGTGGGAACTTGAAATCTTCTTTGCCTTTCATCATGGCTTTAACATCCCTTCTCTTGATGAATGCCTCCCAAGCTTTGTCTCTGTCAGGATTAACAAGGGGTACGTCATCGAACAACCCTTTTTTGTTGCCCTTCTTCTTTTGGTATAGGTTGTGATCACCGCTCATTGCTCACCCCTTGCTCGGATGGCGGCGGCGCAGTCTTTTCCATGCTTGTACCATTCAGGGCCACCATTAAATACATTCAATGCCGGATGCACCCCAAGCCCCTCACACACCTTCGCACACGCCTCACGCTCGGAGGCAACAAGTGCCTTCAAACCTTCTCGGATTTGTAGATGTGTTAGTGTCAACAAGTCGCGGTCGCCATATTGATTGCCGTGGCGATCTACCAATCTCATTGCCAGTGCGTAACGTTCAACCAGGGTCATGATGTCCTCGCGGTTCATGTGTTTCCCCTTGCTCGTATGGCGGCGGCGCAGTCTATCGCTCCTGAAAATTCAGCATAAAAACTTTCATCTTCAGCTTCTAAGATTTCACACACCTTCGCACATGCCTCACGCTCGGCAGCAGCGACAAGGGCGGCGAATTGACGCAAGCATTTGTTCTCACCATCAAAGCCAACGAACCCCGCCTCCCGCGCCATGCGGGTGATGTCTTCGCGGTTCATGTATTTCCCCTTTCTCGTATAGCTTTCTTGCAATCTTCGGCATCAGGTTTGTTTCTGTAAGCCTCGTCCTCGTCTTCAAATTCTTGATTGCACCAGTCATGAAACATCTGGTCGCACACCTTCGCACACGCTTCGCGTTCATGCGTGGCAACAAGGGCAGCAAAGCGTTGAACTTGTTCCCAACTCACACCCAAAGCGACAACAGGGGTTGTTGTGTCACGAAACCCAGCCTCCCTCGCCATGCGGATGATGTCTTCTCTATCCATGATTCTTTTCCTTCAAGGCTTGTTCAATGGCTTTTGCAAAGGCAAGCACACCATAATTTTTGCCACCATCGTAGAGATTTGTATCTGCTAGCTCAAACACAACATCATCCGTCAGCCCAACCCATTGCTTCAGTGCCAATTGGCGCAGTTCAACGGCGGCTTTGCGCCCGTTGTGGTTACTGATTCTTCCTTGCACGAACTCGTCATCCAAAGCATCGGCCAGCCGCAAGGCTTCGGGTTGTTTCATAGCTTCTCTTCTCATGCCGTTCTCTTCAAATAATCGTTGACTGCTTTTTGGATAACAACTTCGATTTCCTCAAACATTTTTTGAATCTTATCGGGTAACGCTTGGTAATACCCCATCTCCCACAAAATGCGATCATCTTTCCAAAAGTTATAAACATTCAATATTCCTTTTTTGGGAATATCGTAAAACCGTCCCCAACCGTGAATCTCTTCGTCGCCATAAAATTCCCTAGCTTGAGGACATTCAAGATATGCTTCGTAGCAAATTTGATGTAGTTTTTTAGCGTTCATCATTTAACCCCGAAATGTTTCACCCATTGGTGTCTTTGCTGTTTTGTTTTCAGTCATGATTCTTCTCCTTCAAATCTTTCTCAATAAGCTCGGCCATAAACGCTGCGTCAAATTCATCACAGAAAGTTGCTTGATACCGGAAATAAATAACATCATCATCCGTCAGCCCAACCCATTCACGCTTTGGTGGTGCGATGTAGAGGGCTTGGCTCTTAATCGGATCGCTGCCGTTCACTCGCTCGCCGTTGCTGAATCGCCAGACCCCATCTGGGTATTTGTAGCGCCACGCCACAGGTTCTTGCTCTGTCTCCAGTGCTTGGCGTAGGGCTTTAACGGCATCGTCAAACATTTGAACGCTGCTCTTGCTTTGGTACAACTCCAAAGCCTCAAGCGCCATCTGCATAGCTTCTCTGCTCATGATTTCTCTCCTGTTGCCTTGGCGATGGCGGCGCGGGCTTCATCGATTAGCGCCAAGTAATGGCCGTGTTCCGGGAGCCGTGCAATGCGTTCCGCAAGCGCCAGCAGATCGGGCGCAGCGGCGATTAGGCGGGCGTTGGCGGGTGATTCGATTGCACCGTAGCGTCCTTCTTCATCTTGCGTTCCCACGATGAATCCTTCTTTCGGTGCGTAGACCGTGAAGCCTTGACGGACTGCTGGATCAACAATCCACGGCGCCGGTGTGTGTTTCATAGCTTCTCTGCTCATGTGTTCTTATCCTTCAAAGCTTGCTCAACGGCACGGGCAAAGGCTTCTTCTGGCCCCCAACAACTGTTAAATCCAATCTCACGACCAAAATATCGTGACTGGGAAAC
>OGWP01000036.1_pt1 | contig 12379 bp, 21 predicted proteins | sample 1576051 | NCBI WGS metagenome assembly OGWP01 (sample SAMN07581524, study PRJEB24739) | freshwater metagenome | reverse complement strand
GTTTCCCAGTCACGATAACCTCCCGATAAAGCCTCATCTCTAGGGACTCAACTGTTATGCCGCAATCCCTAGCGATGAACTCCATACTAAATCCCCAGTCAATTAACTGGTGAATATATTTGAGGCTAACTGGCCTCTTTGCTTTTTCCTGCCCATCCATCTCCTTTGAAGATAACTCCCGGGCTACTAAATTGCTTATCCATAGGTATCTGACAAGGCTGACACCACATAGTTGCATTGCTATACACCGAGAAACTTTGCTCGATGGCAATCTGGCAATTTGGGCATTTAAATTCATAGGTAGGCAATATCATCAACCTCTAAGTCTCTATGGCCTGTAAAGATCCGGCGCTTAATTGTCTCCTGCCCAGCTGCTATCCGACAAATTCGGCATTTAGCCGCCTTCATCTTGTAATTGCCACATTGGGTGCATCTCTCGATGTCATCTTCCTTATTGGCTAGGCGCTCGGAAGGGTAGATAATCCGCATCTCGAAGCATCTTTGGCACTCCACCAGCCATACTTCGGGTGGGGCTTCAGGTACTTCTTTACAGTCATAGGTCTTTACTAAGCTGTGAGCAGCTGTAACCTTGCAGTTAGAGCACTTGAATGGGTGAATATCGAGATTCACTTTCCAGCTCCAATCGAGCATTAATCGCGTCCCAAGTTTCATAACACTCATTACATAACTTTAAATCATTTGGCCATTGCATAAAGGTTATATAACCCCATAATCCTTTATGGCATATGCAACATTGAAATGGTTTCATTTCTTAAATACCCACTTTCCATCTGAATCAATCTTCATCCATTTGGCTTTGCATTGAGCTTGCTGATCTCTTGATGGGCAAACCCATCCTCGATATTCATTGCCATCCTTAACACCAGTCTTGAGCACCATAGCGCCGTGATTACAGATTGGCACTTCATCGGCTATCTCAGCCCCGAGTGTCTCAATTAAGTGATCGATGTTATGGTGAATCGGCTCTGGATCATCTGGGCGTTGTTCTTTGATGAATTCCGCTAGTTTTGCGGAGGTCGTTTCGATTGGCTTTTGATGTGATACCCAAGTGGTTCGCGGCTTTGCATAATATCCAGCAAAGTTGAGAGCTCTGCCCAGAGCGCCCGTCTCTGCAAGTTCCAATGCATATTGCTTGCTCTTTGACTCCGTCGATAAGCCCGTAGCAAAAGGATTCGGGTCAGCTTCAGTTCGATATAACTCAACTTTGACGATATAGACATCGCACTCCTTTACTAGCGATTCGGCTAAACAATGGGTTTTGATTCTGTAATCTGGGTAATCTTTAATAAATTGTGTTAGGCGGTCTTGCACCCCAACATAATCTTTAAGAAAGTCTGACATCTAATTGCTCCTGATTTCCGGTGCTTTTTAGGGCATCCTGTAATTGTTCTTTTAGTGAGTAGAAAGTGCCGTCTGGCCAGTTCTGCATATCGGCTGCGCACTCTAGGCAGTAAAAGCGCGTAATTCCTTTGCGCTTTGGGTGCTCGCTAATAACCTTCCAATAGGCTGGCTTACGAGCTAATGGATGTAATTCCCCACTTCTTGATAAATGGGCATAGCGCATCTTGCAGTAATCGCAATACTGGTTGAGATTGCTATTCCTCAAGAGCGCCAAAGTCGCTCCAATCAGTAAATCGGGTTCTAGCCAAGATAGCGGAATATCCAATGAGATCGAGATACGAATCCTCCCGCATTGGGCTTTCCACCATTCTTGAGAGCTTGGTCGCGATAAACACCAATGCCAACTCAGATGGGTCTCTGAGCTGAATACCGAGGGCGCGACATAGCTTGTAAATGCGTAATAGGTTGTCCCGCGGATCACCATATTCGAATCCCCGGTCATTAAGAGTGTTGAGGGCTTCTTCAATCCATTCATTAAGCCCTCGATCCGATAGTTCGTCCATCCTTATAGCCCCTCTCGTAGCCAGTCTGAAATGCTCTAGCTTCTCGATTTTCTGCCCATATCATTAGCGACCAAGTTATCGCTGTTGGAATGGCAATCATTAAGAAAAGTAGCTGGTTATCTGACATCTGCGCTCACCCCATAGGTATCTAAGAAGTAAGCTGATATCTCAGCTCTTGAAAGTCGGCCTCTGGCTGATCCCTTACGGCCTAACTTTTCTACTGCATAGCGCCGGATAATTGAGCCTTTGACGAAATTCTTGCCATCCGTCCAAGCCCCGGCTTGGCTGTTAAATTCAATAACTGCCGGTTTATTTACCATTTTGCTCCCTAATCTCTAATCCGTAAATCGAATTAGGGCATTAGGCTAAGGGTCTAAATAGATTTACCGCAAATAATATTGGGGTGTGTCGTCAAATAAATCGATATGGTCATCGATGGTTCTGTGGATATCTTCAGTTTCGTAGATCATATTATTAACAGACGAGAGTCTTGGATGTGGAGAAAGCCAACCGGCTTTTCAATCATCTCACTACCGGCAAAATCGGTCTTGGTAGGCAATAGGCTTAAAACCCACTCAGGCTCGTTTAGAGCCCCTAAGTCAAATTCATAGACTCCCTGTGGGGTGGAGCATATATAAAGCGTCCTAGAGCCCGTTCTAGCCCTTATATCGGCCAAATAAAACCACTTGTGGCGCTCAATCATCAGCCGGTCATAATGCTTCCTTCGGCACTTGATTTCGATAAAAGCGTTGTGGGTGACGGCGTCACATCTATCGGTCGCCGATAGTGGCGTAAGGTCTGGATATTCCGCCTTAAGCGCCTCAAAGAGCTCGACTTCCCGGAAGTAGGTCAGATGTCCTCTTCTCCATCTTCCCAACCTATTTTGCGAATTGGGTCATTACTATCGATTACCCAGTCTGGCCAAGAGCTGCGATCCATAGCAAAAGCAAGAGCTGTGCCTTCATCCATTCCAGCATTGCGACAGGATTTGTAAATCTCTTGAGCGGCAATAGCCCAGTAATCTAATTTTGTAGGAGGCTCTTTAGGGCTGATTCTACGGCGTTTTGTAGGTTTTTTAGCCTTTTTAACGGCGCGCTTTCTTTGTGCTGGCACTTACTACCCTCTCCCGTAGAGCTGTTTCAAGGGTCGATTCTAACTTATCAAGCCGAGAAATCAGCGGAAGGTTTTCGAGTTTAATGATGTATCTAAGTCCGGCTATCAGCAAGCCTATTGATCCTAAGACCGAGGCTATAAACCCAGCAACCTCTGTAGGCATTACCGGACTTTGCCGTAACGCTCGTAGGAAGGGTTAAGCCAATTGATTATGCTGGGAATTGTTGCGATAACAGCGGCATTGGCAATCTGTTCGATGTCTAGTCCCACCGCTAGGTAGGTCGCTAAAGCTGTCGCTAGGAATGTCTTTAACCAGCTCTCGGCTGCCTTCTTTAGGTCTTGCTTCATTGCGCTCTCCTTCTAGGTCAAACCAACTATCGTCTTTATCTCCCAGAGTGGTAAAGCTGATGTGAAAGTGAGATCGATGGGGATTAGCCCCTCGATACTTACGCCATCTCCAGTTCATTATACCGGAGGCTATCCGACCATCGTAAATTATGTATTTAATGCGCTTATCGCCGGATTTGGCCAGTTTCCTCAGCTTCTCGACTAAGGCGAAAGCTTCTTCCTTGTGAGCCCCTAGATCAGCGTCGATGTCTAAAGCTCGTACGATTCCTGTTCGAGCGTCTGGTATATGGTCAGAATTGCCCTTAGCGATATGGCGAGCGTCAGCAACCCAGCCATCAGAGCGCCTATCGCGATTAGGATAATCGTCATCAATTTGTTCCCTCAGCTGGATTCCGGCTTTACATAATTTGGCCATAGGCTCCCAAGTATAAAGCTACTCAGCCACATTCTTGGGGGATTGTGCCTAGCCGAGAAGGAGTTTCGCTTCTTCTTCGGTTATGCCTAAGCGATCCAAAATTGCTTGACGCTTTTCTTCTCGCTCGGCGTCCTGAATTGCTAATTGGCTTTTAATCCTTTTAATCTCCGCTTCAATTTCAGCTTTGGTCGGCGCTTTGCCCTCCAATTTGATCCAATTCACAGTCGAATAATCAGCATCATTAAAAGTGTATTCAGCTTCGGGATGTAGTGATTGAATTGCCCAATCTAAATAAACAGCATCTGAAAATTCCACTTTATGCTCCAATTTCTAAAGCTGTGATCGTTTGATTATAACTATTTGCTCCAATGCTTACGCTGGTAGTGCCGCCAGGCGTTGTCCGTTTCGCTTGGAATTTGTAAGTTGTCGAGGATGTCGTCGCTGGGCTGTCTATGTAATGAAACGCAAACGCCTGAGTGTGATCTCTACCGTTGCCGCCTGTTGCCGAAGATGAATTACTCATAATTCGATTATCGGTCGCTACTGCTGTCACACCGCGAAGCAATTGATGAGAGACAGTTGGCAAAGCATCGTCATAACTTGAAATCGAACCATAAACACTTGATGACCAGATAATCAAAATTGTTGAGCTTGCCGATGTTGGAGTAATGCTCAGAGTTATGTTAGTGACATCGGCGTAGCTGGTAGTAGTGATGCTTGTTGCTGTTGTTGTTGTTGCTGTGACTACTTGTAGCACCTTTCCACCAGCAGGAGCGGCCCACTTAAGTCCTGTGGTTTCCGCAGAATCCGCTACAAGTGTGTGCCCATTTGTGCCGACTGTGAGCTTGGCGAATGTGTCCGCGCCCGTTCCAACGACCAAATCGCCCTTCGCATCGAAGGTGGTTGCGACTGTGTTGGTGACGACTGGAACTGGACCAGTACCGCTGGCTACTGAAATGCCTGTTCCGGCTTGGACTTCGGTAATGTCGCCCTGATCGTTATTAATCCAAGTGTAATCAAGGTCAGTATTAGAATTCTTTGAAAGAATTTGCCCAGTCGTTCCGCCTTTAAGATCAACGAGACTGGTATCAATTCCATTACCCAGAGTCCGGATGGCAGCTGCGCCGTCCTTGACTAAATCGGTATCGGCTGGGGTCGTCCATCCGAAGTTACTAGTTGTTGGCATTTATGCTCCTTTAGGCGACGATTGTAGCGTCAATCCATTCCAAAGTGTTAGACAGGGTATTCCAAGCCTCAGTAGCCGGGACGATGTTCCAGCGGAAGGCTTGTAATGAGAAGGCTACTGGTGAGACATTCATTGAGAGGTCAAGTCGGCCGAGGGATGCTGTCCAAGTCCAACCTTCGACGAATCCTTGAAATTCTCCATTAACCATATTGCCGGGAAGATTGATGATATTGACCGGCATACCCATAAAGACATTAAGAAGGCTATCGCGGTCGGTATTGTCGATTTCCGTCGATCCGACAGGGAAGGAAATCTGACGCAATTGAAACTGTGGGTAAGCTCTTAACTCGAGGTAAAAGAGTGCTTGATCTTCAGCATCGGTCTGATTCTTGAGGGTGGTCGAAATTGTGGTCGCTAATTGGCCGTAGAGGGCAATAGAGGCCGCATCTTCCTCGGTGTGGGTGGAATTGCCTGAAGAGGTATATGCGATGGTTATAGCGTTTCTGACATCGCCAGCGCGTTTAATGATTGCCAGCCCCGGGCCAAAGGCGTGATTGCCGTCTAAATCAACATACCCATTAGCCGCTAGATACTGGCTTCGATGAGTTGAGTCGGCATAACCAATCCGACCCTGAGCATCCTCATACAGATATCCAAGACCCGAAGTGGCCAAACTTGCAGCAATGTTATAAGCGGTGTCGTTTAGATTGTTTTGAGAGTCAAGCTCATAATCGCCGGGTCTGTCGATTTCGCCTAATCCTGTATTTTCCGCATCCTGCCATTGAGTCGTCGGCGCGTAAGTATTCCATTGAGTCGCTGCTGGTACTTCATTCCATCGATCAAAGAGGATGCCTTCCAAGACTGCGTAAATCTGGTCGCCGTCATAGTCGCTGGCTAAATTTCCCTCAAATACAGCTCGGCTTAAACGAGCCAAAGCGCCTACAGCGATTATGTTGATTCTTTGGCTAGTGGCGGTAGATCCCGAAGTCTGGACTTGAACAGTTAAATCAGTTACGAATCCGCCGAAAAGATTTACATATGCTCCGGTCGAATCTTTGACTTCCACAGTAACCGCGTCATTAATGTCGTAATCTACTGCCGCTTCATTTGTCTCAATTAGCGTTAAATTGCAATAACCAGCGATAGGCTGGGAGTAAATGTCGGTGCGACCCGAAGTGATTGTTAGACCACTAAGCGTCGCTGAGGTCTTTGTTGATCCATTGACCTTGACTCGGTACTCAGGATTCCAAAGCGTCATAGGACTAGCTGGCTTCCGCCTCCGCCAGTTCTGGCTTGAGTCTGATTCATCGCATTAACCACAGCTCTTGTGAAGCCTTCTTCATCGATGGCGCTAGGAGCTTGGACGACAATCGTTACGCCAGATTCCGCTGCTCTAACCCGAGCAACATCAAAGTTAGATGGAATTCCCGGCATATTAATTACATCGCCCGATTCAAATGCCCTAAATCCGGCTGGAGTTCCGGTCATCGTCGGCATCCAGTCAATTACGGCTTCAGCAACCTTTTCAGCAACCTTCTCGGTCGTTTTAGCAATAGACCCAGCGACCGATGTTGCTCCTCCGCCAGCTGATGTTGATGAGCCACTTGATGTCGAACCACCACTAGATCCGCCACCACTCGGGCTTGGTACTGTGACACTTCCGCCACCGCCGGGAAGAGTGATACTGCCTCCGCCTCCGGTAGAGCTACCTAGACTTGGCTTTGAGATTGTAGGAATGTTTGGAAGTAATGGGATGCGGTTATAAGCCTCAATAATTTTATTAATTGCATCAATTGCTCCACCGACTAGACCTTTTATGCCATTTACGACTGAGCCAATAATGTTGAGAATTCCTCCGATGGCTTTGCCCACCCCGGTGATTGCTGTTACTAATGCACCTTCAAAGATTGGCACTAAATAAGTCTTAGTGAAGAACCATAAATCCTCTAAGGCTTCGCGGTTATTGTTGAAGGCTGTAATGATTGGATCAACGGCTGCGGCCTTGGCCTTTTGAAGCATTGGTATAAAGGTATTGACGATGTAGTCCATAAACTTTTGGACGATAGGCAAGAGTGCCGTTCCGACTGATTCCTTTGCTTCATCAAAGCCAACCTTGAGTCTGGCTATCTGGCCTTCAAGAGTGTTCGCTTGAACTGTCGCAGCTCCACCAAAAGTCTTAGCCAATTGCTGCATTGTGCCGTCAAGACCAAGAGTCTTAATTTCGGCTGTGCTCATACCAATTCCAAGTCGGGCTAGAGCTGTGGTGTTTCCTTCATAAGCCTTACCGAGCGCGTTGCTTACTGCCTCAACATCTTTTCCAGTAGCTGCGCTGATATCGAGCGCCAAAGTAAGAGCGCCAGAGGCTTTTGATAAGTTTCCAGTCGCAGTAGCCAAGCGCTGATATGCCGGGCGAAGTTTGTCATCGGCAACGCCATTGGCTAGTGATAATTTACTGATTTGCTTTTCTACCGAAACAATCTGATCTTCAGTCGCGCCGGTAACATTCTTAAGAGCATTGGCTAAACGATTTTGAGCCGCTTCATCTTCGATGGCAGCCTTAACACCATCGATGGCTAACTTGGCAGCGTAAGCGGCAGCGGCGGCAGCAGCGGCAGCAAAAGCGGCTGCGGCGACTTTGCCAAACTTTTCTAACTTACCGCTAAAACCCTCAACTTCTTTTTCACCTTTTTTAAGGTCATCGACAAATTGTTTTGTTTCAGCAAGTATTTCTAATTTTAAGGTTCTGTAATCTCTAGCCATTAGTTAGACCATTTCTTGATAATCTTGTTGGCAACTTCTTCCCATTTTTTAGTTAATTCAGGCTGAATTTTGCGAAGGGTGGGATATATAAACCATCCCCTTGAACCACCGCCATATCTGCCAGAATAGTTTGGGAATTGATTAAGTCGCCGGATTGTGCCATCTGGCCTCGGCCTAATAGAACTACCAAATTCGAAACCGCCCCAAAGTTTTTGTGTGCTTCCACCACCAGAAAAACGCTGAGATGCAAAGCCAAGGTCGATTCGGCCAGTCTTTGATGATTTTGAAACCTTTGCGCCTTGGGCAATTCTTGTGACTGCTTTTGCGCCCTTGGTTCGGGTAGATGCCGCTGATCTGATTTCATCCAAAGCAAAAGTCGCAAGAGCGCCAGCTGCGTTCCTAGCTTCATCAACCGCTTCATCGCCCATAAGAGAGAAGGCTTTTGCGACTTTGGCAAGTTCGCGTTTGTTATACGCTTCGGCTTGTTGCTCATTTGCCATTCCGCTTCTCCAGTATCTCTACGGCCGTTAGTAAGTCTTCCGCGTTCTCCCAGTATTGTGACGGAATACCGGTTGCTATAGCAAGCTCGATTAAGAGCCTATTTAAGCTTCCGGCTGGGTAACTTTTGGGTCTTCAGCGTCTCCGATAATTAGTTCATCGACTGTGAGTTCCCAGATGTCATAAGCCTTGACTGGCTTACCGGCTGCGGCTCTGACATAGGCTGAATGGGCTAAGAAGAGAAAATCGGTCTGCTGGTATTCCTTAATGTCGGTCATTTTATAGATCGACTTGCCAGTCTTCCGTTCCCATTTAGCCCATTCAGGGAGACCCGCGGTATATGTCTCCACTTCGCCATTGGTGTATTTAATTGTGATGTTTAACTTCATCTCCCGATGCTCCGATCTCTTAGCTGAAGGTCTCTGTTGGTGTTCCTACTACTGTCAATGTCCAAGTATCTGTTAAAGCTCCGGGAGCTGCGCCACCGGCACTTGGGAAGATTGGTAGGACATTGAATGAGAATACTGCACCGCTGGCAGCTGTAAAGCTAACTGCGACTGTGGTGTTTGGGTTTTGTTCAGCATTGCTCCACATTGACTCAAATAAGGATCCGTGAGCACCGGCAGCGCCCCAATCCTGAAGTAGTTCAATTGTGAAAGTCCATTGCTTATCGACTGACTTATATGCGCGGCCATCGAGGGTTTGATAAGTCTCGATAACTGTATCGCAGGAAAGAGTCGCTGAGGTTGTTTGAGCGTCATATGGCTTCGTATCAAGTGTGAAGGTCACATCGCGCCCTGTAATGATATAAGAACTCATTGGGTCTCCTTGTTTCTATTGCTCGTAGCGGACGCTCAAGCGGATATCGGAAACGAGTAGGTTTGTCGTTCCGACTTGAGTTACTGACGGCCTCTCGACTGTCGATAGCTCATACTTAGACGCTGATAAGGCGCTAAGAATACTAATTGTTAGCTTCTCAAGATTATCTAAAGAAGCGGCGTTGCTGAAATACGCAACGCAAGCCGTTATGGTGTAATTAAGTTTGACGCGAACATTTGCGCGACCGATTGTCTCCAATTCCATATATGGAGAGTCGGGAACTATTACGACTGCTGGAACTATTGGCGCTTCGGGTACTGTGTCATACACATTCGCAGTTACTCCGGCAAGAGCTGTCTTAATTGCTCCTCGAACATCGGCAGATATTGATGGCATTATCCGATCATCGTTTCTGTATCAATATATGGCCCTAAAAGACCAGAGATCCTATTGAAAAGGGAGCGGCCGAGCCGGAAAGGGGTAACGGCAAAATCCACTCCCTCTATTTGTCCGCCAGCGGCGGTTCTGGATTGAAAGACTTCGACGGCGACTGCCAAAACAGCAGACTCGACATTGGCATTTCCGACATAGGTAGATGCGCCAGAGAGCGTAGCTTTTCCGGCTGGGATAATGTTCTTTTCCAAAACATCTGCATTAGTGATTGCTGCGGTAAATACATAGTCGGTAATTTCATCATCGGTAACTGTGCGAGTGCCGTTAAATGGTGATCCGCAGCCAGTTATTACAACGGATTGGCCTTCGGTAAATTCGTGAATTGTTGAGGTGGTGAAGTAGGCAATATTGTCGGTTAATTCAACTGCCTTAATGTCTGAAGCAAAAGTAACCAGCATTGGGAGAATGATGTTTTCGCTGGTATCAATAATGTCGTTCAAATAAGCATCGTCATAAAGGGATGAGGAAACGCCCAAGATAGTTCTCAGCTGAGAGGCTAATACGATCGAGGGCATTTCCTAATCCTTCCTTCTACTGGGTGAGCGGCCAGCTCGGGAGCGGACTGGCCGTCACTTTTATTGATTTAACTAGGCCTTGTTGAACCAGTTAGCGCCAGCGGCAACCTTGGTTGCGAGTGCGCCATAGCCGTAGTAAGCGACCTTGATTTGGCCATTTAGCAAGCCATTTGAAACAACATTTGTCTCAAGACGGAATCGGGTTGATTCATACCAAGTATAAGACTCTGGATTGATAACAACCATTGAGTAATCTCCAAGGCCGGTGCTGCCGGTTCCGGTGTTATTGCGATCAACATAAAGGTTGAGACCTAAAACATTGCCGCGAATAGAAGTTGGTGTTAGTGCACCAGCTGCATTGGATGGTGCTGTTGCTGTAAAGATTGGACGGCCTGAGGTCTCGGCGTAGCCCATAATCTTGCCCCATTGCTGAGGAGATACAACGATATTTGAAGCAAATCCAAGAGACGCTGCATAAACAGCAGCAGCAGCGCTTGAAGCGTATGCAACAAGTCCGGCTGCATCTTCATTCTGCCCGGTTGCATTAAGAGTTCCTGCATTTGCAATCTCAGTTGTTACATAACGGCTGGTCTCTTTTGCGTAAGCAAATTCCATCTGACGGACAAGCTCGTCAAAGAACGCTGGAGAGCTTCTGTCGAGGAGCTCTACAGAAAATGTCTGACCGCCGGCAAATTTCTTGACATCAACAGAAATGAAACTGTTTGTCATTCCGGTTTCGTTAATTTCAGCAGCTTCAGCCTCAACGCCGACTGTTGGAACAGCGGTGATTTTAGGAATTTCAAATGTCATTCCTGCATCTGGTAGAACGCCGCGAGAAATTGCGTCAATCATTGGGCGATCAGCATTTGAGAGAGGATTAACAATCTCAGTTAGTTGACGAGTTGGGATAAGACCAGAGTTATTGCTGGTGCTGTCATCAGCTGCTAAAACATACTGACGGGAAACATCATCGCCAAATACCTTTGAGCGAATCGATGCTTCAAGATACTTCGCCTTTGTAAACTCTAGGCGAGGCTTGGTGTAAAACGCTGGGCGAGCTGCCTCAACAGTTTCCACCTTTGCAGCTTCTACCGCTTCTTCGGTAGGAGCTGGAGCGGTAGTGTCTGACACTTGTTCTCCTTCGGTTGGTTTATCTGGCTCAGCGGTTGCTGGCTCAGAATCTTCTTTTGGCGCTTCATTCTCTGAAGCTGCGACTTCGCTAACGCGAGCGGAGTCGATTGCTGGATCAGTGACGAGAGATACTTCCTCGAGGCTGGCGCTAGTAATCTTCATTACGCCTTTATCGTTTGTCCATTCGTTAATCATTGCGCCTACGCTAAATCCATCGCGCAATCCTTCCGTTGCTTCTACTAGGGCATCTTCTCCAGCCATAGTATTGGCAATTTTGAAAGTGGCTTCTACGCCATCTTTTGTTTCAGTGAAATTCACCATTTTGCCAATGGGACGGGTGCGATCGTGCTCGAGAAGCAACTTAACCGGCTTAAGCTCGATTGAATTGGCAGCAAAAACTGTTGGGCCAACTGATGTATTGCCCTGTTCATTCCAAGTCACAATCTTGCCGGTAATTGTCCGCTTAACTGAATCAGCTGCGGTAATCGCCATAGGTAGATTAATTTTCATTGGGGATTAAATCCTCCTCGCGTTGAATTTGCTCAACGCTCATCGCGCCGATGCGGTTTAAGATTTCATAGACTTGAGCGCGCTCCAAAGCGTTACCGCGTAGGAAGTCGTCAAGGTCAAAGCGCACCATTACCGGATTTGGTACAAAGTCCGGAAGGGATAGCCTTTCCTCAATTGCCTTAAGTATTGGGCGAAGTGAGAAATCAACTAATGAGCGCCGTTCGCTAACCGCGTTTGAGTAAGTCATTGAAGTCGTCTCGGCGCTCAAGAAGTAAGCCGGGATACCCGCAGCTCTAGCCAATTCTAGTGCCACATATTGACGCGCTTCGGTGAGCTGTAATGACTTAGGATCAAAGCCAATCTCTTTAATATCCACATCGGCATTCAGAAAAGCGGTTGCGCGGCTTTGACGAGCTGTGCGCCAAGCATTTAGCAAAGATTGAATTCTTTCAGCTGGTAAATTTGTGCCGGTTGATTTAAGAGCCAGCGTTGGCATTGGATCCTTGGCATAAGTCACCGCAGCATTTTCTAAATAGACCGCAGCATTGACTGTCTTACCAGCGCGATGTAAGAATCCTTCATCGCCACCATCAAAACGAATTAATGAACCAACTCCGCTATTTGGAACTGACATTCCATCGACTTTATAGCCGGTGATAGTCGTATTCTTAAAATCTGTATCAACAGTTTATCGTGACTGGGAAAC
>OGWP01000035.1_pt1 | contig 12415 bp, 33 predicted proteins | sample 1576051 | NCBI WGS metagenome assembly OGWP01 (sample SAMN07581524, study PRJEB24739) | freshwater metagenome | reverse complement strand
TACAAAAGAAAACCGATATTCCGCTTGAATGCTCAAGTGTGCCCTGTATAATGCCGATATGAAAAGCAACAACGGAGAAAAGACGATGAGAAACAGACCGGTTCAGGTAGGATACGCTTTCGAGGGCGTGAAGAATAATGGCAAGCGTTACACTGGCGAGATTGTGAAGGTCGGAGCCTATCCCCGTGGAACACTGGTCACGATTCGCAACTATGTTGCGGATGGATACTTCGACGCCTATGGTAACTGGTACGATGGCGAGAGTCCCGTTTATAAGTCTATCTACCTTGAAGATTGTTTGAGTTGGAACACCAGCGAGTTTGTTGACGCCTAACCTTGAAGGGAAAATAACATGAGCGAGTTTGAACGCATCATCAACGACAGCATGGCAGATTACAACGACTGGATGGACGAGGATATCTATATCGACCTTGAGGAAGATACAGATTGGGACGTTTATGGCGAGGAGGAGTTCGCCTAGGGGGAAACACCCCCCAAAAGGGTGACCTGACATAATGGCAGCACGACTGCCAAAATGGCAGGCGCCGCGCGCGGCCTGCCAAAATGGCAGCCTCGTTTGGCACGGCATTTGCCCTAGCAAACCGCGTGCCGAAACTGCACAAAAATATGAAAAGTTTTGTCAAAATCTCTTGACATAAAAATCTCTAGATTTCTCTTGCAATCTAAAGTTCGCCCTGTAAAATACCGATATAGTAAATAAGAAAGAAAGAGAGAAAGCAAATGGACAAACTGAAAGTTCTCGAAACGATCATCAACCTTCGTTGGCAAATGGATGACTACCGTGAAGCAAGAATGTATGGTAAAGTAGCAGAGATTCGGTTAGAGATTGCCCGGTTAGAAGCCCTACTTGCTCAAACCTACTAAGGGGAAAAAATGTATAATCGTGTTCAAGATTCCGATTGGATGGATCAGGAAGTCTTAGACTATCTTGAGGGTAAGTATGAAAAGAAGAATGATAGTCAGGTTGAGGATTGGAACATTACTAAGACCTATGATGATTATGATGACTGGAACGAGAATGGCGGCTGGTTCTAATGTATCAGCCGATCCTATCGGCTTACAATAATGACAGTCAGCCTGCCAAAATGGCAGGAGCCGCGGCCAATCTGCCAAAATGGCAGGCGCTAGCAAATATCGTGCCAAAAGATTTTTTCAAGAAAAAAAAACGAGTTGCCGATACTATACTTAGCCCCTAACCCCAAAGGAATGTATGGTCAAGGTAACTTTTCTACTTTACTGGCTTGTGAGTTATAAGGTTGGTTTGGATTGGGTGGATTCTCAGGGTGTTTACTTTTATGTGAATACTCCCGATAAAGTCTACGGTTATGTTGTAAATAACAAGGAAATCTACCTAAACACGGTATATACTCGCTTGCCACCACGCAAAAAAAAGGTATACTTTGACGATCAGGTGAAAGAATCAACATATTGGAGATAAATATGATTTTTGGAAAATACCATATTCAACCTATGCAGATTGCAGCGGCTATAGCGGCTATGATAGCAGCGATGGCTGAACAGTATATGCAACTTATGCTGAACGGTTGAAATACTCCTCACAGGAGGGCAACTGCCAAAGTGGCAGGGGCCGCGGCCAATCTGCCAAAATGGCAGTTCAGCAAATCTTGTGCCAAACCGCAAAAAACTTTTTTGGTATGATATTTGCTACAGGAAAACTTTCGACATTGTAAGTTTGACACGCTAAACTTCGGATGATAGAATCCCGATATAGAAAGAAACGGAGAATGAAAATGGAAATCGAATACTATCTGACTCAATGCTGTGGATCGGAAAACTATGATTTTGAGTTTGGAACTAAGGACGATATGTGCGGAATGTGCGGCGAGTGTGGAGAGTGGGCAGGTTTGGAACCGGTCTATATTTCAGAAGAAACCGCTTGATTTTGCCGATAAGATATTCTAGAATCGAAACACACAAGGGAGAATGAAAATGAAAAACGAACTGGAAATGGTTTCTCACAAGTTTGGTGCGGTTAAAGTTGGTCACGGTTTCGAGTGCGTGAAGCGTGACGGAAAAGCGTATGTTGGCAATATCGTAAAGGTTGCGGCCTATCCTCGCGGTACGCTGGTAACGATTGAATGGTATGATCCGAAAGATCGTATCGACGGACACGATCAGGCATCTTATCGGTCTATCTATCTTGAAGACTGCTCAACTTGGTGGGTCTACGTCTACAATCGAGAGGTAGTTTAGGAACGGAGGACGGTTCCGCCCCCTATAGTGGGGGTTATCCCTCGAAAGAGGGGCGACTGCCAAAATGGCAGGCGCCGCGCGCGGCCTGCCAAAATGGCAGTTTCAGCAAATCTTGTGCCAAACCGCAAAAAACTTTTTTGGCATGATATTTGCTCAGGCTAACCTTACGATCTTTTCAGTTTGACATTCAAGATTCGACCCGTACAATGCCGATATAGAAAGCAGAGGATAATCAAATGCAGACCATAATCAAAAAACTTGACGCTTGCAAAACTCGTGCCGAAGTTGAGAATCTTTGGACGAAAACCTACTTTGCCGATAGTAGAATGGCTAATAGTATGGTTGACCATTTCAATCAAAAGCGATTCAGCGTTGAGCAGACCGTTATAAAGGCTACTCCCGAAAGTTATAAGTCCTACGGGTGGGATTGAATCCCCCGTTGTGGGGGTTGTGGTATGATATTTTTTCTGGTAGTCTAGTCTTATCTTCAGGAGAAAAAGAATGTCGAAAAAGTTTCCTATCATCGAGAACGCGAAGCGACAGGCCCGTATGATTTTTACTGGTATCGCTATTCCCTGCGACAAGTCTACGGTGGATGGAGGCACGATTAGAAGCGAAAAGATTCTACCATTCAATCGAAAAGCACTACGTCAAGGCACCAAGCCCAAGATGGAAAAAGTTGATTCTCGATACAATGGTGGCGACGATACTATGATTATCAAAGTCGGAAAGCCAGGTAGTCGGGAGCGTGTCGAGGCTTTGGCCGAACAATATGCAGCGGCTCAAGGTGAGGAAATATCCCCCTTTGGATGGGAAGGGTAACTAACCCCCCATTAGGGGTGCCGCCCCCACTAAGATGGGGTGACTGCCAAAATGGCAGGCGGCGCGGCCAATCTGCCAAAATGGCAGGCCAGCAAATATTGTGCCAAAATAAAAAAATATTTTTGGTGTTTGACTCTCAAGTTATGCGTGATAAAATGTCGATAGATAACTTAGAAAGGAACCCAACAATGAAAAAGTTTATGGATTGCAAGGCTCGTATTTGGGGGTGTGAGGCTCATAACTGCACAATAGTCTATGAAATCGCAAGCCGTAAGTTTTTTGCAGAGTGTGACCTTATTAGTGGTCGTAGGCTTTTGACCGATTCTAACTATGAGGAAGTTTTGAACGATATGTTTTATGACTATTGTGTGGAAAATGCCTCGTGGATGGGGGTATCCTGACTGTCCTATTCAATCCTTCGGATTTGGCAAGAGTGGCTGTAGTCAGCAAAGGTTGAGGATTTTATGATTTTTTCTATTTGTTTTATTGGAATGTGTTATGTTGCTGGTTTTACGATTGGAGAATGGATCAAATCCATTTGACAAACTAAAGTTTCCGTGGTAGACTACCGATAACACTAGAGAAAGGAAAACCCATGATGACCTATAACGAAGTTTACGCTCTGATTCGCGGAAAGAATAATCGGTCCCAGCGGAAGATCGATAACAATACTACCGGTTATATCGAATATGATGGTAGTGTTAGTGTTGAGTTACATAGTACTAAGGTTGTGGTACTGTATCCAAATGGTTTGGTAAAGTTGCAGACCGGCGGATGGATGACGCCGACCACGAAGGATCGAATGAATCGGTATAGCCCGGTTAGGGTGACTCAGCGAAAGGGCGAATGGTATGTGAATCTGCCTTGTGCGAATGGTTGCCGGAACGATTTCCCCTTTATGGAAAATATGGTGGTACAAGGATGAGTTGGTCTAGTGTGGTTATTATATTGGCCGCTTATGTAGTTTTTATAGGTGTGGCCGAAACGTTTTTAGTGGTTCTAGGATTTATTCTTAGAAGTTTACTAGACGAATAACTAAAGAAAGGGGCTAGGGATGGCCGATATAAACTGGGTACAGATTGGTGTGGGATTTATTATCGGTATTTTTGCTAGTTATATTGTTCGTGATCTTGTTTTTGACATAAAGGAAAAAGAATGAAAGAATCTGTTACTCTTGCTCTGGTGTTTGCTTTCGGCATGGGTTGTGTTCTGGCCTATGTTGTAAACTTTATGTAAAGAAAAGCCACTCTGCCAAAACGGCAGATGGCCCGGCCGGGCTGCCATAATGGCAGATAGCAAATATCATGCCATAAAAATCTTTTCTTTTTCATAGATTTTACGCTTGCAAGTGCCGATAGATATGGTAGAACAAGTGTATCACCCAGGAGCAATAAGATGAGTCTCGACGATATCAACGCGATCTTGAATCAACTTGCCGATGATGGTATTCTGGAACCGATGGTCGAGCCGATTGACGAGATTGATTGCGACCCGTTTGATTTTGCTGATGTGACCGGATTGTTTGACGAGATGTGGCCGGAAACTGAGTTTCGAGTTGACTTCTGAGTTTTGAACGCTAGAATACACTAACACCCGAAAGGAATAGTCATGAGTCACCCCGATTCCCTTTATGATGATGACAACGACTTTTATCGTGAGGACATGGAGTTGAACGACTTCGAGGATGATTTTGACGATTTTGATGATTATTATGACGAGAGCATGGATGGAGATCATGATAGTGCTATGACTTCAGCCGGTTGGGGAACCGATGAGGATTATGGCTACTATGGCGATGATACGCCGATGTTCGAAGATTATTACGGCGGAGAATAATGAGCACAGGTCACCACCTTATTCTATTCTGGCCGGTGGTGATTATGTTTTTTATTTATATGTTCGTTAGTCTTAATGACTATTGAACAGGGCATCTGCCAAAATGGCAGGCCCGCCGCGGAATCTGCCAAAATGGCAGGAAATATTTTTCTTAAATAAACCGCTTGACAGTGCCGATATCTATGGTAGACTGTTGTAGAGGTTTAGAAACGAAAGGAAATCAAAAATGACTGATACGATTGTTATGCTTGTTTGTGGTTTTTGGGTTGGTGTGGTTGTGTCTTATCTGGTTTATCTTGTTACTAATGGCTCTCACGATAGTCTGACCGAGGCTAAGATTGGTAATATCTATCACTTCAACTATCAGCAACCGCTGAATGGTGAGAAGCAGCGTTATATGGCTAAGATTCTGGATATTCATAGACTGTCGGAAGATAGTATCCGGCGGTTGAATAAGCAGAGTAAGTATCGTAAGAACGATGTTCAGTTTCATAGGACTACCCATCTTGTGACTGCACAAACTCCCGATGGTAAGATTCGTAACTTCTATGCAGAGCGTACTAGCAATGTTCGCCGTCCTCTGCTTGGAAAAGTGTTGTATCGTATCGGGGTTGCAGGATTTATGATGGGCTGGTGTTTACTCTGGCCTATTGCCATGATCTGATAAATAAAGCCATTTGCTGCCAAAACGGCAGATGGCCCGCGGCTTCTGCCAAAATGGCACTAAAGTTATTTGCTTGACAAGTCGATTCTATAGTGTAGAATACTAGCAGCGAGGAGCGAGTGATGAATAATACTTTTTGTTACGCTGGTTATACTTGGAGAGTTTTTTCTAATAATCGGTTTGCCGGTTATGTGGTAGCATTGAGCGAGTTTGATGCTATGCGAAAAGCACAAGCCAAGTATGGTAAAAATATCTGGATTGACAGAGTTAGAGTTGTTGGCTAGAATGGCCCCGTCGTATAGTGGTTAGTATACTAGGCTTTCATCCTAGAGACTGGAGTTCGATTCTCCACGGGGCTACTGTCTTATCTAATCCTTTGGATTTGGACGGAGTTGGCGTAGTCAGCACAAATGTTAAAATCATCAAATACTCTTATCTCTGTTTCTGAAATAGAGAAATGTCTTATTATTGCAGGATTAATCTCTATCAAGGGTCAGCAAAGCGATGATTCTTACAAACTCTTCATACAGAAACTTATAGATAAAGTTTGTGCTGTTGACAACCGATAAACTATAGTGTAGAATGGAGCAAAGAACGATGAGCATAATGGAGATTATGGTGAAGTGTTTGGGTTATTTAGGTGGTGTGTTTGTTGCTTGGGAACTGATTATTTTTATTGAAGATTATATTCTTATTTATCTGTGAGATATAATGGATAGATTTATAAAGATTTGTGGTTATATTAGTGGATTTATTATTATGTCTTATATTCTTTTGATTATTTGATGTAATATCATCTGCTAAACCGGCGAAGCACTATTGACAAGCCGATAACCTAAGTGTAGAATCGAAACAAAGGAGAAAAGATATGCCTAACTGGTGTGCTAATAAGTTGACCGTTTCTCACAGTGACCGGTCTAAGGTTATGGAGTTTGTTCTTGCGTACAAGGAAGGAAAGGCTTGCGAGCACTATCTTCCTGTTCCACGAAACGAAAATGGTGAGTTGATTACAGATTCTAACGATCCTAACTATTGGTATACTTGGTGTGTGAATAACTGGGGAACCAAATGGGACGTTGGTAGCGACAACAACGAGGCTCATGGATTGCATCCTACGATTGTTGGTAATGAGGCTACTATGAGTTTTGATAGTGCTTGGAGTCCTCCTATCGGACTGTATAAGGAACTTGTGCTACGAGGATTCCGGGTGGTCGCATCATACTTTGAGCCGGGAATGGCATACTGTGGAGTTTGGACGGATGGCGACGATCTGTATACCGAGTATGGGAATGATAAAGGTTTGATTCCTGTTCAAGTGTGGGAAGACTATAATCTGGACGAGTTTTTTGAGGATGAGGTAGAAGCATAATAACAACCCCGATCTGCCAAAACGGCAGCGGGGCCGCGAAAACTGCCAAAATGACAGAAATATTTTTTCAAGAAAAGCCAGTTGACAAGCCGATACTAGAGTGTAGAATCAAAACATACGAGACAAGTTAGTGACCGTGATCGTAAAGAAAGAGAAGCCTTCTGCTTGCGGGAGTGACTTAGCGTAGCACGGCACTAACATAAACTTTCGTGGGTCCATGCCTGGGACTAGATTGGGATAAGCCATTACGATAAACCTACCGTTACGCAATGCGTCGGTGGGGTTGACAGCGGGCTTATACGCTGTATAGTAATGCTAGTCTATGGGGGATAGCGTCCTCACCACGACCAATACAACCAGTAACCGTCCCCAAGAGCCAGACCAAACCGGGTCTTATGTGCTAGCAATGCTCGGTTTGCAGGGAGGAGTTCCGTGGACGGTTTCCACCAGTTTTTACCTGGCCCAAGGGTTCAAAATATCGGGTATTGGTAGGATTATAGGATCGGGGCGTAAAAGATCCGCTGGTTTTAATATAAGGAAAATAAGATGACTAAAGAACAAGCGATTATTAAGATTCTAAAAGTTTTGAAAAGCCCAATGATGGTTATGAGTGTTTATACTCGTGATGAAGCCTTGACTGTTGCAGAAGAATATGGTATAACGGCTAAAGATTTGATTGAGGAGTGGACGAGAATAGCAGAGAGGATATAAAATGGAATGGATTAGTTTTCATGGGCCTCGTCGCCCTATTAATGGCCAGAAGATTATCTATTATGGTGAACCTATTGGTGTGTGGCGTGGTAAATATGTGATAAACTATAATGATCCTTATTGTATTCATAATATCTATTGTGAGGATGGTTGGGGAAATGTAGATTATATGGATGCTCCGTGGTGGATGCCAGATGAGGGACAACCACTACCATCACCGCCAGAGCAACCTTACCCACAAGATTATCCTGCCTAAATGGCAGACGGGCCGAGATTTCTGCCAAAATGACAGTATAAATATTCTAAAGAACTCTCTTGACTATACCGATCTATAGAGTATACTCATTAAGAGACACGCGGATGGGCCGTTGGCACAATGATATCAAAAAAGCCACGGTTAAATGCAGGTCGAGTATGGCGGAACCCAACGCTTGTCTTTCCTAATCCTACGGATTTGGCTAGGGTGGCTGTAGTCAGCGAAAAGTTAAGGTATTGACAACCATTTGTCGATAAGGTATACTACAATCATGAGAACACACTACGAAGTACGGTTTCATCTTGGAAAAGGGCCAAACTATGGACATTGGCAAGTAAAAGCCATGTGTGGCAGAGAGAAACTGCAAGAGTTTTATTACGATCCGGCCCTTTATCAGTTAGAGATGCTTAGTTGCAAACTGGTTAATAAACTGAATAAGGCGAAAAAAGTTCATGAGGCTGGTGTGAAAGATGTGAGTGGTTGGGTAGAGTGTGATACGGTAATCATAAATAATGAGATTGGTGTTGACAATCTAGAAAAGTTGTATTATAATCCTATTCGTGATCCAATGTGGAGACGCGAAAGCGATTGTGGCGAGTTTGCTTGGGATAGTTCCGAGTACGCCTCACTGATTACACAGGGCAGACAAGTTTACGTTTTGGAGGAAAGAGTATGATTACTGTTGAAATGACGATTCGTGAGATGGTGAGTATTGCTTCTAATCCTAGTTGCAATGGTGATCTTTACGAGAGAATCATCAAGGCTCTGGAGGTTGCTACTGGCAACGAAAAGTTGCTCTTGGCTTGCAACGGAGCGCAGTATGATGGTCAGTTTTGGGATAGCAAGATCGCGGCAATCAAGAGCCTCCGTTTGGCTACGGGCTGGGGATTGAAAGATGCCAAGGATTGGATTGAGGAGGCTGTGAACTACCACAAAACCATGTTCACCGGGCCGCTTGATCCCGCAGTTGCACACAAACTGTGCGACGAACTGGGTAGGCTTGGTTGTTCGTGCTGGACAACCAACGCCTAAACTAAGCCGACTGCCAAAATGGCAGAAGGCCCGCGGCATCTGCCATAATGACACCCAAAAAAATATTCACGAAAGCCATTTGACAATGCCGATATCAGTGGTATACTCATAGCATCACAACGCAAGTGGTCAACCGATTACAACACGAAAAAGTTCGGATTGCTCTACTTGACAAGTGATGTTTGCGTGGTATGATTCGTTAGTTGAGTTTGGTTCTCTAACTTGGAAAGGTTTGTAGCATGAAGAAGTTCTCGGTTTCCGTTGATGTTGTTGCTGATGCTCTTGACCGTGATCTTGTTGTCGAGTCTATCTCGGCTTGTCTCAACAAGAATCTCCCCGATGACGTTCATGCTAGCGTCAAGGCTGGAGAAGTCAAGGGTTTTAGCGAGCAGGGTTATAAGGTCTGGCGTGCTAGGGTCACTGGTGTGACTGCCAAGCAGGCTGGAGATGCTCACAACGGCAAGGTTGATGCCGAGACTGTTGCGTGAGACAGTGTAACCCACTAGAATACGATAGACCGCTGGTAGCAATACTGGCGGCTATCGTTATTTTGGCCCCATAGTTAAATGGATATAACAACTGCCTTCTAAGCAGTTATTGGAGGTTCGATTCCTCCTGGGGCTATTAGTCTGCCAAAATGGCAGGCTCCGCGGCCGATCTGCCAAAATGGCGGCTATTTTTTTCAAGAAATCTGCTTGACCGTGCCGATACCATAGTGTAGAATCACTAGACACGGAGAAACAATCATGAAAACAGCAGACGGTAACGATAAGTTGGGTAAGGGTTGCATTGTGGTTTCGCGTCCCGTTGGCGATACTTGCCCACCCGATTGCGATTATCTTGGTAACGGCTGCTATGCCGAGGCTACCGAGAATCAGTATAAAAATGCTCGTACCGCAGGGTTTGCTAATATCATCACGGAGAAGAATAAAATCCGTGCTATGATTCTGGAAGCAAAGCGTCGTGAGAAGTCTATTCGCTGGCATGAGCGTGGCGACTGGTTTCTCAATGGCGAACTTGACGTAGAGTATGTTGCTAATGTAACGTGGGCGTGTGAGAGTATTCTTGCTGACGGTGATACGCTGCCCGATATGTGGTTCTATACCCATATTTATGATAGTAGGCTTGTGAGTCTGGAAAAGTATATGGCCGTCTATGCTAGTGTGCATGATGATAACGATATGGGTGAGGCTCTTGCACAAGGCTTCAAGTTGTTCGCGTGGTGTGACAGTGACGAGAAGATTGCTCCCAAGCGTCCCCGTAGCAAGAAAAAGGCTGATGCTTGGAGGGCTAGTCTGCCGAAACTTGTGGTATTGAACGCTACAAAGTTTGTAGTCTGCCCGGAAATCCGTCGTGGTCGTGCTACTATCACTTGCACTGGCACGAAAGATAGTATATCATGTGACTTGTGTGTGCGTGGTCTGGCTAACGTTCTATTTCCTGCTCATTGAAAGGATTATGTCGTGCAACTTTGGATAACAATGGATGATACTAAGGTGCGTCATGTTTGGCGTTGTGCTGAATGTGGGGATGAAGTAAATATCGAACCATGGTACTATCAGGATAGTGGTACTCCGGTGTGTCATGATTGTGATGAGGATATGAAGTATCTTAGCACAGAGATTGCAAACGACTAATAGGAGTTATATAATGCCTAAGTTTTATGTTGGTTCTGGTAGTCTACAAATGGTTATTAGCAAGGGTGACTTGCTAGATGCCGCAATATACGGATTCTTGCAAACAAATAAGAACGATATTCTTGATGAATATTTTTATATTGATGAACGAGGATTCCGTGACTATATTTCGGCTGATAGTAAAACTAATGTAATCCCTACTATGCAAGTGGTTCACGCTGCTGGTAGCGAAATCATTGGCGAGGAAGATCCCCTGCCATAATGGCAGGCTCGCCGCGGCATCTGCCAAGATGGCAGCCTATATTTTTTTAAAGACCTTAGGGAAGAACTTGAATCCCTAAAAGCAAGGAAACCAACAAATGCCAATCAGAAAGGTTAAAGGGGGTTATAAGTGGGGTAAAAGCGGTAAAGTATACCCCACTCGTAAAGGAGCAGAGAAACAAGCACAAGCTGCATATGCTTCAGGGTATAAAAAAACCAAGAAAACTTGAAGCTATAATAATAATATGGTAAAATATGGATAAAGAAACTGAATATTACTATAACAGCTATTTTGATCTATTTAGATCACAAGGCTGGAAACAACTGATTAGTGAATTTTCAGAAAACTCAGAAGCCATTAATTCAGTAGAAAATACAAAAGACCTAGAAGATTTGTTTTTTAGAAAAGGACAACTGGACGTTATCGCTTCAGTCCTTAATCTAGAAAGCTACATCCAAAGAGGCTATGAAGATGCCACAACTAAGGATGTTTGACTTTAGTTGCTTTAATGATCACACCTTTGAGGCCCTAGTGGATAACCCACAAGAAGCTTTAGTGTGTCCAAAGTGTAATCTTAAAGCAACCAGAGTAATTAGCCCCATTCGTTCAATCCTTGATCCACTAAGTTTTCCAACAAGTGAATCAAAGTGGATTAGGGAACACGAAAAAGCGGGCTTAAAAGGAAGATCCGATTAACTCGGCAAATCTTTCTTAAATAACCTCCATAATGTGAAATAACCACGGAGTAAAAGACTAATGGGTAGAGCAATCCTACTTGACGAACTTGAGGAGAGTTTGAACGCCGATGAAATTCAGGATCCTTCACAGGACACCCCTGACATTCAGGATTTTCAAGAGCAACAACCAGCACAAGAACTAGAAGAAGAACTCCCTGATCGCTATCGGGGCAAGAGTGTTAAAGATCTTGTTCGCATGCACCAGGAAGCTGAAAAGCTGATTGGAAAGCATGGATCTGAAGTTGGTGAACTTCGGAAAATTGTTGATCAATATATTCAAACACAACTCCAAGCAAACAAACAAAATGAGCCTGAAGGACAACTTGAAGAAGTTGATTTCTTCGTTGACCCTAAGACTGCTGTAAAGCACGAGATCGAGAACCACCCAAGCATCAAGCAGGCCAAACAGTACACTGAAGAAGCCCGAAAGGCTGCTGCTTTGTCTGTTGTTAAGAATAAGCATCCTGAAATGGAAGATATTCTTAAAGATCCTAATTTTGCTGCTTGGATTCAGTCAAGCAAGATCAGAACGCAATTGTTTGTAATGGCCGACCAACGGTACGACGCAGACGCTGCTGATGGGTTGTTTAGCTTGTGGAAAGATCGCCAGCAGACTGTCCAAAACACAGCAACGGTTGAAAAGGCAGCACGCCGTGATGCTTTGAAATCAGCCAGCACTGGAACTGTTAGGGGTAGTGCAGAACAAAGGGCCAAGAAAAAGTTTCGTAGGGCTGACATCATTAATCTAATGAAAACCGACCCCGCACGCTATGAAGCTTTGCAACCAGAAATTATGCAAGCCTACGCTGAAGGGAGGGTTATTTAACTTTTTTATACAGAGGTAATTTATCGTG
>OGWP01000034.1_pt1 | contig 12537 bp, 21 predicted proteins | sample 1576051 | NCBI WGS metagenome assembly OGWP01 (sample SAMN07581524, study PRJEB24739) | freshwater metagenome | reverse complement strand
GTTCTCGTACACGTATGTGCGTACGCTGCCAACGTAAGTGTTGATCGCATCCAGCTCGTTACGCCCTGCAAGCAGATGCTTGTTAACGCGAGCCGCATCCTTAGCGGCAGCGTTCTTGGATGTGACCACCTCGTCGGTGGTTTTCTTGTCCAGCTTACGTGCTGTCCACACGGAAGCGTTGAACTCAACGAGCATGGAGCAAGTGTCGATGTTGTAGCGTGTCATGGTATTTCTCCTTGTGGTTGTGGGTACTACGGGTTAGTTCAAATCCAAGAACTTCCTATTGAGTCGAAGCAATTCTCTGAATGCCTCGACGGTGACGAACGTGTTGACCTTGGTCGATGTGCTGATCTGCTGCACGTACAACTGACATATCTCCTCGCGCATCCGCTGCACGTAGATAGTCGAGGCTTCTGCTTCCTCGCGTGTGTTAACGAATGACACAAACTGCTGCACCTGAATCATCTGTGTCACAGGGTCTTGAACAAGTGGTGCGTTGGCAGGGTCGCGCATGATGAGACTGTAGTCTGGCAACGTGTTGCCAAGGCGTATGGTTGTGCAGATGTTCTCTGCGAATGGGCCGATAGCACCCCACAGTTGAGCACGTACGAGGTTCATGCCCACATCATCAAGTGTCTTGACAATGTCAGACGCTGTCTCAAACGAGCGCGGTGATGCGTAGGCATCCTGCATTTCCCGTGGGTTGTATATGAGTGGGTTGTCTTTAGCGAGTGACTTCCCTGCATACTTACCCTCTGGCTCATAGTCGAGGAATGAATCAAACACTTGAGGGTGTTTGACCAACGTAGCAATCACGCGATAGTCCCACCCCTTGCGCTCACCATACGCACGTGTCTCGTTAAGTGTGGGTTTACGCATCTTGACTCGGATGAGTCGGTTGCGAATGTGTGCAGGGATGTTGTCACCAAGTCCCTCGACGCCGAGGTTAGTCGCCGTGATGACGTGCGATCCTTCGGGGAAGTGATAGTCACCGTTCCGATAGTTATAGATCAGTGGTGCGAGGATGTTCTTCACATACGGCGCAGCCTTGGCGAACTCGTCGATGAAACACAGCACAGGACGTGAGCCGTTAACGCCGAGGCGATTCGTCTTGCTCAGACCAAAGCGCTCGTTGGGCAGCTCGCGTGACACACCTGCCTCACGGTCAATGTCAGGCATCCACACTGAGCCGTCACTGAGTTGGGTTGCGTCGATGGGATCGACAGCGATGTGGTCAGCGAACTGAGGATCACGGCGCAGTGCGTGGTACACGGCAGTCTTGCCGATACCGTTCTCACCCTCGATGAGGATAGTACGGCGCAGCCCACGCTTGTGATGCGATTTGATGAGGGTGGTGATCTCGTCGAACGAAAGAAAGATTGATTGGTTATCCATGATTAACTCCTTGATTTATATGAGTATGTTATACAGCAGATTAGACATCATGTCAAGTATTAGACATTTGGTTCTCCTTAAGATGTTTGTGTTAGGTAGACGGGTTGTCTACCTAACGGGATGGGGTTACTCGTCGTTGTTGTGGACTATGCGTACCGTAAGACGTTTGAGCGCAGTGTCGATCTTCTCCTCAAACAACTCATCAAACATGTCACGCGCTGCGCTGTCTGTGATGAGATCGTTCTCATTGATAGCGTCTTCAATCTGGGAGCTGAAGTCGTGGTTACTTACAGCTTCTTCGATGACATCCTCGAAGTCCATGCGCTGGACGCGCTCATTGACCGAAGCATCCACCATTGATGCAAGGTCGTAGTCCGCTATGTGTGCCTCCGCGTGTGTCTCAACCAGCCTGTCGAACCACGGGGATGATTGAAGCAGGGTCTCAAGCGACTGCTCCACGTCAGGCTTGCGCTCGTGCATCTCTGCCTCAAGCTTGTCGAGCCTGACGTGTATGTCACGAATGAGTCCAAGCTCACCGAGGTGGTTGGTGATAGCGGTGATGATGCCGTCAATAAGTTTGATGTTGTTGGTGTCCATAATAATTCTCCATAAGTTGTTTGTTTGTGAGTGTGTATGAATGGCGTAAGTGTTAACTAGTCATCATCGTTCTCCTTGGTGTGGTTGTATGGAGTGCCAGTCTCCTGCATGGCCCAGTGGTACATCTTCGTGCACTCGTCAGCGCATGTGGCGCTGTCGATGTACCCCTGATCCCGTAGTTCAATGAGCGCAGCCTGTGCTCTGACTGCCTCCTCCCATGTGTCTACTCTGTGCTGCCATTTGTTATTCATCTCAGTTCTCCTTCTGTGTTTAGTGCAGCTAGGCGCAGGGCAATAGCGTCCCTCTCCTCCTGCGTCAGGTTCAGGTACTGTGACTGTCTGTGGAGCAAGTCCACAACTTGCGGGGTGAGGGTGTGTGGGCTGTCCTTGACTGGCGCTTCCACTTCCCATACTGAGTCAGCCTCCCAACCATCTCCGAAAACGCCCTCATCCATCAGGACTTGAATCGCTTTGTCCTCTGCAAGTGACTCGTTGACGAAGGGGCGATCTTCTTCCTCGATCTCAATCTCGACCTCAATGATTCGCCAAACTGTCTTGCTAAATTCCACAGCGTATTTCTTTGTACTCATGTTTACTCTCCTGTGTATAAGCTCATGTACTGATGACCCTTGAGTCCGTAGCGATAGCCCATGTAGCGCGTACCCTCGATGCGGTAGAACACGTGGACGGGGTACTGCAACGCCATGCTGATCTGCATATATCTGCTTAGCTTCTGTTGGATGTTTGATACAGCGTCACACCACCTGTACATATCGTGGATCGTTAGGCGTGTGCTGTTGGGCCACTGGCGCAACTGCACGTCCCACAACTTTTTCTTACTTATTCCCACGGTTCTCTCCTTGGTTCCTGATAGTGCGCGTTCAGCACCATCTGTACGTCGAACGCATTACCGTACATGTCCATCTTGTGCTTGATGGCGTAGTCCAACGCCTCCTTCTCGGTATCGAAGAATCCATAGACATGTGCGGGTTCATGTGGGAAGAAGTTGAGGATCACCCACTTCCCTGTCTCTTCGTTGTTAGTTTCCATGTTCACTCTCCTTCTGTGTTTAGTGCAGCTAGACGCAGGGCAATAGCGTCCCTCTCCTCCTGCGTCAGGTTCAGGTACTGTGACTGTCTGTGGAGCGTTAGGACTTGCAGAATGACTCAAGCATGTCCCAAATCTCACGGTTAATCACTAGTGTGACTGTGTGCTCGTCTTTGTGCTTGATGTGCGCGTCTTCAAATAAATCAATGGCGCAGTCTTCGAGCGTGACTGGTTTCGTTTCTTCGATCATGGTGGTTTCCTATAGGTTAAAGAAGATCGCGCAGGCAAAAGCCACCCCGAAAAGGGTGGCGATTAGCCAATCGATTAGGCTTTGCATGATGTTGCTTTCTTGTAGTCCGGATGAAAGATTCCTATTGAATAGGCGAGTGAGCGTATAGCCCAGTCTCTAGCGTACTTTTGACGCTCTGGGTAAGTGAAATTTTCCGAGTCAATCATTCGGATCGCATCTTCTAAGCAAAAGCGAGAACTACTGCAAGATGCGTGTTTACGGGCTAGTGCAATGGTTTGATCTGTTGTCATGTTATCTCCTTGGTTAAGTGATGCTGATTGCATCCCATAGCCCACTGATTGCAATGGGCTATAAGTTGAAATCATGCGGCTAATGGCATTTGATCTTCTGCTACTTTGGTATCGATCAAGTAATCCATTGCTGCCTGTGCCTTGCTTGCAGCTTTAATGATTGCGTTTTTATCTTGCTTTAGAACCTTGAGCCATGAGTCAATGTAGCTTGCATGTTGCAACTGCCCGTCAATGCCAGTCTTCATGCAAAGCATGGCAGCACCTAATTCGGCTATGAGTTCTTCAAAAGCGTAGGCTTCGCTGCCGAAACGATTCATCAATTGCCGATCAAGCCTTGTTTTTGCTCCAGTGGCATGAACGCACTCATGCAACAGTGTTGCGTGATAGTCGGCAAGTGATCGAAAGCTACTTAGTTCAGGCATACCGATGCAATCCTTGCTTGCTTGGTAAAAAGCACTGCTTGCTTTTTGCACTCCACCATCGAGAGCAAGCCTATCGACTACTGCCTGCACTCTGCTATCGATTGAACCCTGCAACTTGCCTGAGCCTTTCGAGAATGTTGCGCCTTCAATGTCGTCAGCATTGAAAACGTAATAGCTCTTGAGCATTGGAATAGTGGCGTTAACGTCATTGCCAAGATCATCCTTCTTACTGATAGACAATTGCTTCCAAAAGATGATAGGAACGCCTTTAGAACCCTTGCGAACGTTCAAGCCTGCATCAGATGCTTGTTTGAACGTGAGCCAAGCATTGGATCGACCAAGGCCCATCATGCCGAGCCAAAGCTGATTCATGCCACGATATACAGTGCCTGAAACCGGGTTATAGGCTTCGCAATTCTCATCCCAAGGCTTCACCTAAGGCGCAGTTCCTTGCTCTAATTCGCTGATGATTCGATCGGTAATTGTTTGCGCGATATCCATTTGTTGAACTCCTCATGTGTTTATGTATTGATATATTTACATGCTTTTTATACATGTTCTATAGACTTTAGTATAAATCTAACACTAAGACACTCCGATACATAAAACAGGCTATAGATGTACTCTTAAGATCTTAAGAAATACATATAGGGATATAGGTGTTCTTCTATAGATATATATAGGGTTACTCCTATCATTGATGTATCAGGGACACATGGATGTTATCTATCATCTACCCGCGCGTAATAGATTTATTCGATTACGACCTGGGTACAAGGTCCGGTAACCGTCCACCCTTTCCCCCGATCAGTGCATGAGTAGGCACGTGCTCAAGGTTGATCTGGGCAGGCAATGGGCAAAACCAGCTGCGCAAATCGATTGCTCTTGGCGCAAGTAAATGGGACGGGGGTCGGGATTTAGGTGCACCATAACTTGCTCCGCCCCAAAATGCTGGCTGTTTTTACTCATGTGGTAGGATTTGTTAAATCACACAGGAGAACGTCATGAAGACATGCCCAAGATGTTCAAAAGAACTAGAGTTTTTTATGTTTTACAAATCAGCTTCGTCGTCTGATCAATTGAGCGTTTACTGCAAGCCGTGCTCTTCTGAATACGCCAAGCAATGGAGGGAAAAGAATTTAACGCCGGAGAGATTAGACAAATACAAAAAGGCTTTTAAAAACAAACATCCTGGCTATGCGACTCAAAAGAAGAAAGAATGGGCTAATGCAAATCCAGAAAAGTATGCTGAACAGAGGAGAAGAAAAGAAAAACGTGCCTATGAAAAAAACATGAAAAAGAAGCACGGCGAAAACTATGTTGTTGGAAGTCCAGAAAACCGGACTGGAAATAAAAAACAAACGATGCCAAAAGAAGAGTATAGGAAGCGTTATAACGCACGAAGAGCTACGCAGAAAGCAATTCTTAGTGGAAGGCTTGTAAAACAGCCATGTTTCGTTTGCGGAGCTTCTGGTGATGATGTAGAGGCTCATCATCCTTCTTATGCACTGCCGCTTGCTGTTACATGGCTTTGCACACAACATCACAAACAGTTGCATAAAGAGCATAAACATAAGTTACTATCACATACTAGTTAACTAGGAGATGTACGAGATGTTTACGTTAGAGAGAGGGTTAGCGATACCAGAGAGGAAGACTAGTCCTAAATACCCTTACGAACAGTTAGAACTAGGAGATAGTTTCTACATACAAGATGGTGACTTAGCTAAGTTATGTAATGCTAACTATAGAGAGTGGAGAAGGACTGGAAAGAAGTACACGGCAAGGAAGGTTGATAAGGGTGTTAGGGTGTGGAGGATTGAGTGAATGAGTTGGCTCTTTTCGCGGGTGCTGGTGGAGGCATACTCGGAGGGCATTTGCTCGGATGGCGAACCGTCTGCGCCGTTGAGTGGGAACCCTACGCCGCAAGCGTACTTGTGCAGCGACAAAATGATGGGATTCTCCCGCCTTTCCCGATTTGGGATGACGTTCAGACTTTTGACGGAAAGCCGTGGAGAGGCATTGTTGATGTCGTATCTGGAGGGTTTCCATGCCAAGACATATCAGCTGCAGGAAAGGGTGCAGGGATTGACGGAGAGCGATCAGGGATGTGGCGAGAAATGGCAAGGATCATTTGCGAAGTACGACCCCGATACGCATTCATTGAGAACTCACCAATGCTCACTACTAGAGGACTTGACCGAGTCTTGTCAGACCTTGCCAGCATGGGGTTTGATGCAAGATGGGGTGTGTTGGGAGCAGCCGACGTTGGAGCGCCGCATCAGAGGGACAGAATCTGGATTGTCGGAAAAGTGGGCAACGCCAACAACAATGGACAAGTTACCTCCAAAGTCTCAACAAGCGTTATTGAAGGAAGCAACACAAGCAAGACCTGGGCGCAGCAAACCAGCAAATCTACGAGATCAAGTAAGCAATATGCAGAACTGGCCTACGCCAACAGTGAACGGAAATTACAACAGGAAGGGTCTGAGTCCAACGAGCGGAGATGGATTGGCAACGGCGGTAAGGAAATGGCGAACGCCGCAATCAGCAGACTCAAAATCTACAATAGTTCAAAAAGGTCATCAAACAAATTTGACTCACCAAGTGATGAAATGGCCTACGCCAACAGCGCACAACGCCAAGGAAACCAATGCACCCAGCGAAGCACTTCGCAACGAACCAACGCTTGCAAGCCGAGTTGGTGGGACGTTGAACCCGACGTGGGTCGAGTGGCTGATGGGGTGGCCGCTAGAGTGGACAGACTTAAAGCCATTGGCAATGGACAAGTTCCAGCAGTGGCAGCAACAGCATGGAAGTTGTTAAGTGAAGCATGATGATGCGGTGAGATGGATTACGAAGTATGCAGAGGGTGATCCTAGTTATCCGTATCTAGCGATGAAGTGGTATGAGGATGAGCGGAAGAAACGTCCTTTGAGTGCTGATGAGCAAAAGACGGTGATGTGGTTAAAGGAGACTTATGGAATTGAAGCAAGATTGCAGAAACTGCCATTACAGCCAAGAGATTGGGTTAAAAGAAAGCCATGAGGGTAAGGAAGTGGTATTGATTTGCACAAGGGATGGCTTGCTGGCAGAGAAGGTGTGCATGTATTACCAATATGAACCAGGTACTGAATGAAGTTTGATCTCAATCACTTCTACAAGTTCTGCAAGGAACTAAAGGTTGAAACCAAAGAGTTGGGGATACAACGGTTAGGGCATCGTTTGCTTGGCAGTCAGACTTATGTGATGGAAGAGATTGCCAAGGGGTTGAACAACAACATTCACTTCTTTGTGATTCTCAAGGGTAGGCAGTTAGGGATAACGACCATATCGCTTGCTTTAGACCTTTACTGGCATTTTAAGAACCCTGGGTTTCAGGGAACGCTCACGACCGATACGGAAGAGAACCGAGACCAGTTCAGAACGACACTGGCCATGTACATGGATGGTTTGCCACCAGAGTTCAAGATTCCTTTGATGACGCATAACCGGAATCAGATGGTGTTAAAGAATCGCTCAAGGCTTTTCTACCAGGTAGCAGGCTTGCGAGCCAAGGGGTCGTTAGGACGTGGTAAGGGGATTACTTATCTGCATGGCACTGAGACATCGTCTTGGGGTGATGAAGAGGGATTGGCTTCGTTGCTAGCGTCGTTGGCAGAAAAGAATCCAAATAGACTTTACCTTTTTGAAAGCACGGCCCGTGGGTTCAATATGTGGCATGACATGTGGACGGTTGCTAAACGTGCCAAGACACAGAAAGCAATCTTTTGTGGCTGGTGGCGTAATGAACTCTACAGTGCTGATCCTAAGTCCGATGTGTATCGAGTGTACTGGGATGGGAAGTTAAATCCGGAAGAGAAAGAATGGACAAGAGAGGTTAAAAAACTCTATCAAGTAGAGATCAATTCAAGGCAGATTGCCTGGTGGCGATGGAAGATGGCTGAAGGGATTAAAGATGAAGCCTTGATGTATCAAGAGTTCCCGCCGACTGAAGACTATGCCTTCATTATGACGGGTTCGAGTTTCTTCTCACATGCTCGATGTACTGATCAAGCCAAGGTTGCCAAGCAATTGCTTCCCCGGTTTTATCGGTTCTCCATGGGTCAACTCTTTGAGGACACAGAACTCATTCAAAGTACGGAGCGCATGGCAACGTTAAAGATATGGGAGGAACCTGTTGACAACGCCTATTACGTTATCGGTGCTGATCCAGCATATGGAAGCAGCGACTGGGCAGATCGTTTCTGCATCCAGATCTATCGATGCTATTCGGATGGACTTGATCAAGTTGCAGAATTCGCTACCTCAGAACTCAACACCTACCAGTTTGCCTGGGTGGTTTGTTACATGGCAGGGGCTTATAAAAACTCCACCCTCAACTTAGAAGTTAATGGCCCTGGACAGGCTGTGATTAATGAAATGCGTAACTTAAAGCGTCAGGCACAGACCATGGAGCCTAAGAAAGCTAGAGGGCTTATGGATGTCTTATCGCACATGCAGCACTACCTTTGGCGGCGAAATGATTCCCTGGGTGGCGTGTCTAACTCACTCGGCTACCTCACCACACATTCATCCAAAGAGCGGATGTTGAATTACTTTAAGGACTACTTTGAGCGCGGGATGATGAATGTGTACTCCATGGACTTACTGGAAGAGATGAAGTCTGTGGTGCGTGACCAGGGTTCTATTGCTGCTTATGGACGCAACAAAGATGATCGAGTCATTGCTACAGCCCTTGCTTGCGTCGCCTATGCCGAACAACTTATGCCAAGGCTCTTGCAAATGCGCATGACCAGAGATCGCAAGGAAGAAGCCATTAACCCCACCCAAGTACCTGTGGTGGATAAGCAGATTAACAATTACTTAAAGGCGATTGGCGTTGGCCCTCAGTAAGCGTCAAATGATGGAAGTCATCCCTGCGTTCTTGCGGGATAAACGGCGTGGCATCTCTGTTGCCTTGTTTGCCGAGCTATGCGGTCTTAATCCATTGCATCTCAGAGATGTGTTTCTCAATGGCAAATACCCGCTGACAGAACTTGTACAAACCCGTGTTAACCGTGCTTATGAGCAATGGGTGCGTGGTGATGTTGCCATCATGATGAAGTCAGGTAAGAAGTATCTTGAGTTTAGAAAGCAACCCAAGCCACAGATGGTCAAGCGTCGTTTGATTACTTACGATGGCAGCGGCTTTAAGTTAGACCTTGGGATACGACCCAAGTCACAAGACTATCAACGGCCTAATCTTGATCAACAACTAAGGAGAACCCATGGCAGTCGTTCATGACTATAAATGCCCCGCACACGGTTTTTTTGAAAGCAGAGAACCTGTATGTCCACATGGTTGCACCGCAGACATACAGATGGTGTTTTTGCAAGCTGTCGGTATGAAGTCAGATTCCACCAAACATGCTGACACCACATTGCGTGAATTAGCCAAGGATTACGGCATGAGTGACATTAAGTCCTCGCGTGAAGGTGATCATCAACAACATGCACTGCTAGGCAATAAACAGGCCTCGCAACCACAGAATCCATTTGCTGTGCAATGGGGTAATCCCAAGCAATTAGGCAACTACAATCTGAATTCAATCCATGGTGAAACCGTTGGGGGCTTGTCTGCGGTGAAAGAAAGTGGTATAGCATTGCGCAAACCAACGCCATCGGTGGTCATTCGTGATCATGAGAACTTAAAGTTACCTACATGAGAATTCCTGACGATCCCATACAGCGCGAGTATTTCTACAGTGATTTGGTAGATAAATGCTCTGTCAGCATTCAGGAGCGCACAGGCACCTATGACTCCCTGCGTTCGTATTATCTGTTTGGTGCTGGCCTTGATGCACCGCCAGCCTACTACAACAAGATTTATCCGCACATTGACCAACTCTCCTCGTTTCTCTATTCCGCAGAAACGACACGCTTTACGATTGCACTCGGTGCTTCGGTCAATTCGCATGAACAAACCAAGATTCCATCGCTTACGGGCGCATTAAATGACGATTGGCTTAATTCCAATGCTGATCAAGTCTTTGCTCAAGCACTGAACTGGGCGCTTTGCTACAACTCAACCTTCATCAAACTCATTCAGAAGAATGGCCTGCACCCGTACATGGTAGACCCACGGTGTATTGGGGTGTACCGAGAAGATACCCCGCACACAGACCGTCAGGAAGCCTTAGTACAGATCTACTACATCACCCGCTCTGAGTTGTACGCCAGGTTGTATTCGCATCCGCAACGTGAAGCGCTGCTTGCTCGCTTGCAAATGGGTGCAAGTCAAGAAAACCAAGTGCCTGATGGCATTCAGCGTTTGATCCTTTCAGCCACTGATCCAACCATGTACGGCAATGTGAACCTCAATATTGCTGGTATGCAGCAATACAAGGCTCGTGTTGCTGAAGATACGATCAAGATGACTGAGTTATGGGTCTGGAATGACAATACCGATGACTATCAGTGCGTCACCATTGCAGACCCGAACGTCATCATCTATGACAGGCCTGGTGAAAGCATGTTCTTAAAGGGTGAATTGCCCTTTATTCAACTCTGTCCCACCCCGCAGTACGACTACTACTGGGGGCAATCAGAAGTCCAACGTCTCGTATTCCTACAGGATATGCGGAACAAGCGCGTGTCCGAAATTTTGGATCTTCTATCCAAGCAGGTGGCGCCGCCTACTGCATTGATGGGATTCACCGGCATCCTCGACGAAAAGAACTTTGCGCTGAATCGCGCTGCCGGCTTGCTCGCAACCGACATGCCAAACGCAAAGGTCGAGCAGCTTGCTCCAAGCATTCCAAACGACCTATTCCGCGAAATCGTTGAAATCGACAACATGTTTGCCGAAGCTTCGGGAATTGTTTCCGTCTTGCAAGGACGCGGGGAAACCGGAGTGCGCAGCGCAGGTCATGCGTCGCAATTGGCGCGTATGGGTGCGTCAAGAGCCAAGCGTCGGGCGTTGGTCGTGGAAGATGCGCTTGAAAAGGTGGCGACGATTTACTTGAAGTTGATGATGAAGTATGAAGATCGTCGTTATTTGGATGTCAATGATATTCCGTTTATTGCTTCGCAGTTTACGGAAGATTTTGTGGTGAAAGTGGATGCGCATAGCAACTCACCGATATTTATGGAAGATACGCGAGACTTGGCCTTTAATCTTTTCAAGGCCAATGCCATCTCGCGGGAAAGACTTATTGACTTACTTGAGCCTCCCATGAAACAATTGCTCAAGGACGATCTCAAGAAGATGGAACTTCAGGCCAAGGAACAGGCTGCAAGCCAAATGGGAGAACCCAACATGGCAAGTTCGGCAGGGCCAGCAGCGTCAATCATGTAAAGGAGCAGAGATGGAAAAGTCGGGGTATACTGGTCAAGGCGATCAGCCGCGCATGACTCGGGATATGCTCAAGGCAACCGCCCGTGCACCGAGAATGACGTTTAATCGCAACGCCATTGCAGGAAAGATTCGCAATGCCAATGTTCGATCCACCACTCGATAGGAGAGATGCGATGTATGCTCGCAAAATGATGCGTGGTCGCAAGACCCGTCGCTGAGAACAGGTGGCTGGCGTACAAAATGCGCTAGCCACTTGACATTTGTTTGAATAAAGGATATAAACCGCGCATGAGCGTACCTTCTGATCAATTAATGAACATGATTCGGCAAGATGCAGGCAAAACACCGCCTGTTGCGCCACCTGAGATGCCGAAACCGGCATTGTCAGGGGCGGAAACACCGCCGATGGCAGCGCCGATGTTGACCCCAGAGGATGCCAAAGGAGATCAAGCTGGGGCAAAAGTGAACATTCAAATTGCGATGGACCTCATGCAACAGGCTCTGCCTGCTTTTGGATCCGAGTCGGTTGAGGGAAAGAAGATTCTGGATGTGTTAACGTCGCTTGCTCGCGTGTTTGGAGAGACGGAAGGCAAGACGCGAGAGTTGATTCCGGCGGAAATCCTGCAAATGGTGCAGAGTTTGCCGCAAACAGGGGGTGCTTCAGCAGCGATGAAGTCGATGTTGCAGGCTCCGATTCCTGGTACACAAGGTCCGCCTTTAGCCATATAGGAGTATCGAGATGGATTTGTTCAAACCTCGTGGTGCACAGACGATCCGCCGTCCCTTGGACAACAGCAAGGACAACGGCCAGATCATCAATCCTCCGCGTTTTAATGACTTTGGTGGTCTTACCAATGCAGGTAAGGCTGGAAGCAAGAACAAGATGACGCTCTCCAATCCTGGAGATACCAAGAAAGTCATCTGACGGGTGTGACAAAAGGGGCAAACAATGTCACTTGAAAACTTGAGCGACGGCGACATCCGCGAGTTGGCACTCCTGGCGAAGGAGTTGCACGACAATCCGACGACTCGCGCTGACGCACTGCGGTTGACGAAGAAGATCCGGCAGGACTTGCCGATTCCTGAGATTGAGATTCAGGATCGGATGGAACAGACCCGTCAGCACATGCAGAGCAAGATTGATTCACTGGAAGCCAAACTGCGTGAACGTGATGCGCGTTTATCGTGACTGGGAAAC
>OGWP01000033.1_pt1 | contig 12600 bp, 14 predicted proteins | sample 1576051 | NCBI WGS metagenome assembly OGWP01 (sample SAMN07581524, study PRJEB24739) | freshwater metagenome | reverse complement strand
GGACTTTATCGCCACTCGCCAACCAATACGAGTGTATTCCCGTCTGCTCTTGCCTACGCCCATATTCATCAAGTATTACGTAGGATTCAGTAGCTACAAACAAGTGTACCACTGTACCCATTGGCTCCACTGGATAATATATTTGTTCTTCTACTGGGCGCTTACGTCTACGGTATATTTCGCTTGTTCGGGACTTTTGCCGTGGACTATGTTCGCCATAGGCGTAGTTTGTGCCCTTCACATTAACCACAAATGCGTTGCCGCCTACAATGGGGGTTTGCGCGATTGCCCACCCACCATCAAAAAACACCCGTTGGCCTGACTGTGCAACGTTAAGCGGCTTTACAATTTTGGGGTTAGGATCGGGCATAATTTAAGGAACCTATCAAACTGTCAGCATGGCTTTATCGATTTTTGCCCCAATCCCTCAGTACACGTCCGGCGTAACAATCGCAGCGGCTAGCGGTGGCAACCTGACGGGATCAGGGACTCTTTATTTATGGGCGCAATTGCGATCACGGTGTGGGTGCAACCTATTAGGCAATGGCTCCGGGTCTTCGGGTAGTGTAGCCATATCCTACACGTCCGGCCAAAAAATCACCATCACTGTTGGATCAACTATTGTCAGTGGAGGGGAAGACCCATTTGAATTGATTATATCCGCCAGCTTAACCAATAATCAGACCACCGCCAAACGCATCGCCTCATTATGGCTAAGGACAAGTGTATTGGTGGTAGGGACCACATATAGCGGTCAGGGTTCGTTCATTTCGTTCCCTTCGGTATTGGAACTAACGGAAAATTCGCACATTGAGCTATCAGCGTTAACCGTTGCCAATGCGTCGGCGCTTCCTATTGGGGACAATCGTATCAATGGGATGGTTCGATATCAAACCGATACAGGTCAATGGCTGAGATATGATTCGCAGCTAACCTCATGGACAGAATATAGTACAGGCGCTAGTGCTTACGTGTCTGACATTTCTCAAGCGGCGATCGCGTCCGTACAGCCTCAAGGGTATGCTAGGCAACTACAGTTAATCGAAGCGGGTCCACAGCAAGATTATATCCTCGAAGCTCCACCGTATACGCCTAATGGTTCGTTGCAGAGCGGCGGAATCTATTATGGTGTCGCTAATGGAATGGCATTTGACACAGGTAGCGACATCTCAAAGTCATCCCAGGTAGCGTTCAAATTTTTGGTCAATGGGGCTAATCAATCCATCCTATTTGCTGGTCAGGTTGTAGCAACACTTAGGGGATACCATAACCTGACAACAAGGACGCTAGACACCAGCCATAGCGGTACGGGTAGCCCTGTAGTACTAGGGTCATCCGATTCGAGTAATGGGCTGACTGGAATAGCGCTACCTAGTGCCTTGCCACGGGGGACGGTCGCAATTTATCAATTACAGCTACAGATTGATTCATCTGTATTGGCTAGAGCCGTTGGGGATGGGGACATTATCTCAGCTTATCCGTTGGTTGAGGGTCTGCTAGGAATCCCCTTTCCTCCGGCGATCGCACTGGGTGAGTTGGTGATGCCTGTAGGTGATAGCTTGTTGGTGGTGCCGTCTGGGTTGGCCAAGGTGCGGATGATGGGAGGCACATGCACAGTTGTTGACGACTCCAACAGCACGGGATATCTAACACGGGACAGGGGAGCACAAGACCCAGTAGGGATAGCAAACAACACTGCTGGTCAATGCATTTGTATTAATGGCCCGTTTGGTGGCGATATCGTGGTACGGTCATCATCGTCGGAGGTGCTAGACACTGAAGTAATTCGTGCTGTTATCTCCACAGAATCAGGCACGTACACGGCCTCTGGCTGGTCTGCCGGGGTGTCTGTCACTGGCTCAACCCAGTCCTTACAGGTTGATATTACGATGCCTTCATTAGTACGAACCGACTATCCCGATAGCCAATTGGCGGGGAATGGGGATGGAGATTTCACGGTTGCATCGTTCACCCCTTTTATTCGATTGTCAGGCACCATCTATCAATTGCCTGATGTCACTGTGTCGGTTGTGGCTGGGGTATCTCAGCGAATTTTCATATCCTCCATTGGCACTACAACAGTGGGTAGCGTCCCGAATTCTAGCGCTGACCCCACTTTTGGATTGTGGGGATACGACACAATAACCCCTACCGCTATCAATCTATCTTCCAGCCTATCAGCGGGAACTTACGAGGTAGCGATCGCTTGGAAGTACGATGGTTCTAGCGTGTCTAGGATATCTCATGCGACGGCTGATGGTTGCATACCCTATGCTGCGTTGACCTATGGCGAAATCGTTGGAGTAGATGGTAACAGCGGGTTTACTCTCACCACTGATAGCTATATCCAGCCAGCACCCCTTGGTAGCGTTACCGTTTCGGTGCGGTTCTCCGCTTGGATATCCGTAGGACAAATGATATTTGTCGCCGGGGGAGGATACTATGAAGTTCTTGCCGTTCCGTCCGACACAACAGTATTGATTCAGAATCGAGGATGTGCTGACAATGCCGTGGAAGGGGCAACAGTCGCAACTAACGCGACCGTCTCACCATCTGGAGTTCCTGGGAATAGTGCGTATGGCCTTTATTGGGACTTTGATACAGCCATAACCCAACCCAGCCTATCACCCGCTACATTACGCCTAAACAATGCTAATCCGGCTCTAGCTACGGCATTATTTATCTCCGAGTTCGCCAAAAATAACCAAAACTCATCGGCACTTCTTAGCAGTATTACACTAAATAGTAAAATTATACTAAGGAATACCACCAACAACACATCGTTGCTTTACTCCGTGTCGGGGTCAATCGTGGACAATGGGGACGATCGCACTATCCCCCTGTCATACGAAACCCATTCAGGTGCATTTGCTGATGGGGAATGTGTATTTGCTACGGTAGCGATCGCGGGGTCCAATGGGGCGAACGGTAGCGATGCGGGTCGATATTATCTATTTGACAGTGGCACTGGTATTGGTGCGGCTGGGGGTGAAATTCGATTCAATAATGCTACAATCGCATCTACCACTACTTTGTATGTGAATTCCGTAGATAATAGTGGCGTTAACCTCCAAAGCTTCTGGTCAAATGCGGTGACAGTTGGCTCTACCATCATCGTTGAAAACCTTACCCGGTCAGGGTTTGCGATGTTTGCTGTCACAGCCATATCCGGCACCGCAGAGCAAACGATATCCGTAACCCATACCGTTAGTAGTGGTTCATTTGTGGATGCTGACACCATCCTATTACAGTTCCTTTTAAGGGGTTCCATTGGCGCTACGGGTAGCAGCGGATCGGTACCGGGATTGGCCTACCTATATAGCACGACGATAACAGCACCTCCTAGCACCTCTCAGATTAGGGGAAATAACGCTACAATCGCCAACATTACTCAGCTTTATGCCCATGATGTTGATAGGAACGCACTTAACATTGGACCCACACTCAACACTATTACCGCTGGGTCTATTTTGGCGTTGTCTGATAGTACAAACAATGCCTTAATCGCCTACTTCACGGCTAACAGTGTAACTGACAACGGAACCTATGTAACCTTCGGTGTAACGCATCTGGCGGGAACCCCAACATTTACTAACTCCCAAAATGTCACCCTACAGCCAATTATTAAGGGTAGTACAGGGGCGACGGGTTCTACTGGTCCAACTGGTACTGCTGGGGCGGATGCGGGTCTGTCCTACCTGTTTGACAACGCCATCATATCAGGGTCCACATCAGGACAACTACGATTTAACAATGCATCCGTAGCAAGTGCTACGGCTATCTATGTCAACGCCACAGATGCCGACTCAAACAACCTTCAAGCTTTTTGGGTTAATGCGGTTTCCCTTAATTCCGTTATATTAATTGACGATTCCACATCGGGAGCTATCGCACTCTTTGAGATTACCGCAAAGTCAGGCACCACAGAGCAAACCCTTACTGTGTCTCACTTGTCCAGTAGCGGCACATTTTCCGACAATGACTCATTGCGATTAAGCTTTCAACTCAGGGGTTCTACTGGCGCAACAGGTGCCAATGGTGCCAATGGGTCTGACGGTGTAGTTACTTATGGTGCGATTTCAACTAATGCTCAATCCGTAACATCCTATACGTTGGTACTTGCGGATCAAGGAAAAATAGTAGAACTCAGCAACGCTGCGGCGATATCTCTCACCGTCCCAACCAATGCATCGGTAGCGTTTCCTGTCGGTACCCAGATTTTATTGGCAAGTACGGGATCTGGACAGGTCACAGTATCGGGTAATGTAGGTGTAACGATAAACTCATCCAATGGACTCAAACTTCGGTCACAATGGAGCGTTGCAACACTAATTAAACGAGCAACAAACACTTGGTTATTGTCTGGAGACACGGAGGTATAACATGGCTTGGATTCCGCCAATCGCTACCGGGGCCATAGCTTCGTCTATATCTGCTGATGGTATTCATCCCGATACGGTTAATTTACGCGATCGCATTATTGCTGCCGGATCAACAATTAGCGCGTCTCACCTATCCGCTGTTAACGACTTTGTGGAAGGATGTTACGCAGACGGAACCCGATCGGCGATTAAGGATTGTGGGTTGTTTGTTGGGGATAACTTAACGGGGGCACTGCAAAAGTTATGGTATGTCAACACTTCTACGCTAACTAACTTCAGTTTTGTTGAGGGAGATTATACGTTAACAGGAGGGCTGAGTTCTGTCGCCGCAAACAAATATTTATTGACAGAGGAATCGACATCAAGCCTCTCTATCCCTAGTGATAACAGCCATCTCAGCTTTTTTTCTATCGCAGGGAATCCAGTTGGAGCGTTTCGGGAAATAGGTGTACGCGATTCAGACGACTTTCAGTTGATTATTAGTTTTAATGGAGAGTCTTATTATCGGTCTCATGTGGCTGGATCAGCCATTGAAGCGGCACCATCTCCAGGAACGATTGGTTATTTTATCGGCAGCACTGGATCAACGGGTTCCTATATCCACAGAAACGGAACTGAGTATGTCTCTAATGCTAATACAGGATGGGGTGCAACCACCACTAATTTGATTAGCGTATTTCGCGCATTAAACTATTCTCAAAAAGCCTCAACGGGATACACAATCGGAAATCACTTAACGTCTGCCCAAGCGATACTACTGAACAATCGATTTCAATCTCTCAAAACCGCGCTCGGTCGGTAGCCGTGCGATAGTATCAAAATATCTTAAGAGATAGTCCGTAGCAATTATGAGCGACACTGAACGGCTTGATATGTTGGAACAGCAGGTAACGGACGGGTTTTACTCTGCCGGGGTAGCTTGGGCAACAATTAAGCGAGAGAAATTGTACAAGCTAAAACAGGCTAGCTGGGGTAAATATGTGCAATTAGAGTGGGGGTTTACCCACGGGAAGGTTGAGGCTTTGATTGAGTCTGCAACAGTTGTGGACAATCTCAAAAACCATTTTTTAGCAGAGGAGTTACCCAGCGAGTCACAGGCTAAACTATTGGCCCAAATCCCTGAGTCGGAACAGCCTAGAGTATGGGGCAAGGCGATAGCCTCAGCACCTCAGCAAGGCAACCTTTCAGGTAGTGCAACCCCAATTGTGACTGATTCTCACGTACTAAGCCAAATCCGAAAACAGCAAAAGTATCGGATGGGGCAACAGGTTGAGATTGTATCGGGAGAACATCAGGGAAACGTAGGTACGGTTCGATCCCAACGTGCGGGAGTTTTGACAATTGATTGTGACGGGGTAGAGCTATGCGGGGTAGTGGTTGGAGAGGTTCAGCCTACTTCCCCATCTCCCAAAAAAGCACCCTATGGAGAGTTGGTCAAAGTGCTAAAGTATGCCTTAACCATGGATATTCCCGAAGAATTGCGCGATCGCATTGTGGAGATAGGAATTGAGCCATGATTTACAGCTTGTATCGATTTATCCGCTATCACTACCTAAGTAGCGTTAGCTACTATCGCAGCTATCGATATGATGGCATTTACGAGGACAATTGGGGAATTTGTTATGTCGGGCTGTGTTTTCGTCCTGTGGAGTTGTGGGGATTGGAAGAAGCACAATGGGAGTTTGATTTTTGTGACTGGACTGACTTTGTTATCGTCACTCCGTGGGTGTCTATTGTCTGGAATTGTTTTTAGGGAATACTTAATAATAATGATTTCCTGACATGTTTTGCTGCGTTTAGATAGTATCGCCATCGATTTTCTGGATTGGCTTCGATCGTTGCTACACCCTTTAACAAGGGAGCGATCGCGGTCAATTGTGCTGTGTCAGGAAAACGGGAAAACTGGGGCTATCCAGAAAATCCACAGGGACACCCCACGGGCAATATCAACCTGGATTTATATCCCTAGCCGATACAATGTTGATCCACCGTATTATCGATATTTTATCTGCCTTGACACGCTCAAACCGTCCGAAATAAGCCGCCGCCATACCCACCGGATATCAATCTGGAAAGCCGGGGCATGGGGCGATATTGACGATGATGCGTTTTCGGCTGACCAGCTTTATACAGCGTTATATGACCTTTCGTTGCACAATCAGAACGCCGATCATTGGGGTCAATTAGTAATCCGAAATCTAGCAAAATCATTACTATCAATCGGGATAGATAATTTTGGCAATAACCCAGAACTAGCGTGGGAAAATCAAATTAGGCTATCAATTGTAGCCGTGATCGGCAGCTATCGCCAGCGGTCAGATTGGAAGCCGTGGTTGGATTGGTGCGATTGGCCCTAAATGCTCAGCAGACCGTGGGACGATAACAGAAACCAGACTACAGCAAACTCGATCGTCATCACTGCCAAAATCAGAAAAGCCATATATATAGACCTATTCAACGTCCTTGGCATTATGGCATATTTTGGGAATCTACAATCGATTTTGGGTCAATCGCTGCGATAGCCACAGCCCCTATCAATTCGCCACAAGCCTGGGAAACCCTAGAAACTCGTTGCCAGATTGAAAGGTCTGGGTTCTCAGCAATGTCAGCGATTTTTGGCACAAACAGGAACAGAATAGCCGTAAGCCCTAACAGTTGGACTTTCCAGCTTTTGCTACGTAGCAGTGCAGATAAGTGGTCCACAGCGATCGCCCTCAGAATTCTAATAGAGTATTCCCTTGGACAGGGAACAATTCTATAAATTAACTGAGGGTTTTTATGGGCTGTGTTGACCTATACGATCCAGACTACAACGTAATACATCTGCTGGAACCTCACAAACACGCTAAGCGACGATTTCGATATTGGATATTCCGCCGATGGGGCTGGACTTGTGCTTATTGTGGGGAACAGTTGCACCACTCAGGGCCACAACGGGCAACACTAGACCACGTAATCCCGCGATATCGAGGGGGAAAAACCACTCAGTGGAATTTGGTCCCTGCCTGTCACTGCTGTAATCACTCAAAATCAAATAAAGACGTATGGGAGTGGTATCGCGCCACCCCATTTTTTTTGGAGATTAGGGCTAATCGTATCAAACGATGGACACAAGGGGAGTTATAATATCCCTTGGACCTTGTTCGTTTGTTTGGCCCTGCCGTCTCAGTCAGGGCTAATTCCTCCTGTTTATTTTTTAATCTAAAATTTTTAGAATAGTAAAAATATATTATTATGCCGTTCCTGATGGGGCGGCTTTTTAATTGCTTGCGAAATCCACCACAATCTATCGGCCACCCTTCAACTGTCACACAATGGCACAGCCATACTAATCAGTCAAATGGATGTGATGCCGATCGCCTTCACTTGGTATTCCGCTATACCAAATGCTGTCCTATGCAAGCCATACTACCCATACTACCCTCAAATTTTGGATGAAAAGTAGTGTGTGTGTGTGTCGAAGGCAAGAAATAGGGTTTGACAACGCACACACACACAACTTTTTTCACTCAAAACTAGGGGTGTACCCCTTGTACGGTCTGCACAAGGCTGGGATAGTCTAGCGACTGCCTACTGTGGATAAAGTAACTGTCACACATATAAAAAAGGCGATCGCAGTGAGCGATCGCCTTACCCCAATCAAGTTCAGACGGTTTTAATTAATTAGGCTATAGCCTGTAAATTGGTGTTGACAAATTCTATACAGTGTGGTTAGATAATAGGGCAACGAACGGAGACAGGTTTTTTATGTTTTTGGCCAAGGTAGCTATCACTCTAATTGGATACGTTTTGATTCTTCAGATGGTATAAGCGATGGAATATACAGGAGTGTTTGCAAAAGACGGGCTTAAGTTCGATTTAAGCACCAGTCGGTATGTGGGTTCCCGTCCAAACGGGAACCATTTGTTGTTCTGTACTAAAAAAGGCCGATATTTTCGGCTGTGGAATAGCCATGTCAACAGAGTTGACGGCACCACGTATGTGCAGTGGCATACCACAGACAAGGTACAAGCGTACCGAAATGTGGAAGACACATTGAATCCAGAGGAGCTGATAGCCGAGTTTGGAGATATTCTTTCGGACGCTTAGCGAATATCCGCCCTCATCCCAACGGCAGCACATTTGCACTAGCGGCACCCTAAAAAGTGCCGCTTTTTAGTACGTAAGTTAGTTTTTTATAACAGTCCATCGCGCTTAGCGGCGGCATAAACCGTTTCCCTTAGCCACTTCTGGCGATTGGGAAGTTTTTTTAGCGCCTGGTGCAAATCCCCCCATGCCTTGAAGCATATAGGGGTTGCCACCAGCGGCCCCCTATCAGGGTCAAGTTTTGGCTTTTGCTGCTTCAAAAATTCCTCGTTATCTTGCCACTTCGGATCGGGGTTTGCCATGACTTTCTCTACTGTAAAGAACTCTACAACTATAACCCAGTATACCAGGATAATTCAATCAGGATATCTTATACCCCTATCCCCGTATACCAGGAAATAATTATGAATCAACCCCTTGACTTATCCCAGTATACCGGGTTATAGTAGGCACATGAAACGAATAGCCAACCGGTGCGGTAAACCGGGCGCGACCCCAGGGAGTCGATGCAGTCGAACCGAGGCGGCACGGGATAAAACGCGAAACCACTGACCACCCATTCTGAACGGAGGAAAAACGATGTTCTTTCAATTCAACGATATCCGAGTAAACCTGCTGTCTGCCTCTGACCTAATGGTTGAAGAGGACAACATTTATATCAACTTTCCAGCCAACATTCTGGCGGGAAAGGCTGAAGACGGTACGTGGGAGTATGACAGGTTGGACGACAGGGAAACCCAGTTCACGGTTTTCCGATCTCATCCGAAGTTCCTGAAACTCCTAGAGTGGATTGAGTCCAACACGCTATAGGGGATCGGACCTGGGTAAGTCCCAAAACTGCCCACTGTAAACCGATAATTTTTGGAGGAAACGAAAATGGCTGATAACAAGATGTTCGATGCAAAGTTGGTACGGGGCGATTTGGTTGGAGCGATCGACCAATCGATTTTAGAGGCTGCACGGGCTGAAAAATCCGCTCAGCAGTCTGTGGCACGGATCGAACTGCTAAGCCGTGGGGTAGCGGCTACGTCCCGTGAAGCGCTCGAAAAATACCCACTACTATAGAGGTTCGGACCTGGGCACGGCGGTAAACGGCCCACTTGTAAACCAATATCTGGAGGAAACCACCATGTCACGACTAACCGATTCTCTCAAGGCTATCGCCAACAACGCCGTGCTACAGGCAAACGCCACACACGGGGCTATCACAGCCCTGAACAGCCAAGCCACCCAACGAGGGCTAGAGGCACTGGCACAGGACGCTGTAGCCGAAATGCGGCGCACCCGATAATGGGAAGGTACTGAGGTTGAAGGGCTAGGCATTGCGCCTAGCCCTTTTTTTGTGCCTTTCCAAATCCCCGCGATTATGGGGCGTTGGTGCCAAGGTTTTCTAAATGCCCCCCAAAAACGACACCACAGCCCGAAAATGTGGCAAATGACTCTACTCCCTACCGATACTATTTGAAGGGTTTCTAGGCGATTCTGATAGGGGTGGCGAGTAGTGCAAATGTTTGAAAGCTATCAGAAAAAATGATTTTGGCAAATGTGTTGACAATCGCTGCACATTGTGATTAGATACTAGAGAAGGTAAAACAAGCCCAAAGGGGGCAAGGCAATTATGGCTACCAAGATGGAGGAAGCTGTTATGGCACGAAAAAATGAAGTTGAGGGGCTTACCAAGCGGGAATGGCTTGCAGGGATGGCCCTTCAGGGAGCGCTAGCCAGTGGGAACCTGCCGCACGACGCGGTTGAAACGGCTATCAACTGTTCTAGGTGGACCCTCAACGACTTGGGGGAATTTGTTAGTGAAGACGAAGTGGGTAATTATGAGGGGCTTACCAAGCGGGAATGGTTTGCAGGGATGGCCCTTCAGGGGGCGCTATCCAGCGGGAAATACCTTCCGCACGACGCGGTTGAAATTGCTATCAACTGTGCTAGGTTGATCCTCGACGAAAGTAACTGAAAACGCGACGCTGTGTAGAGGGCGTATAAGTGTGTTGACAACCTCTACACAGTGTAGTTAAATAGCTATAGAATGGGAATTGCTGGAGCCACAAAATAATTGCCTTCAAAGCAATTATTTTGTGAAGCGAAAACCCGCACCACCGGGAACAACAGTAAAGCGACGCTGTGGAGAGGGCGATCGCACTATTTAGCCCAAAGAAGGCAAGATGGTTACGGAAACCAATATACGACAGGAGCGATTATTCCTTTTAAGGCAATATAAAAAAGCCTTAAAAGGCTTGACTCAAGCAATTCGCCTGGAGTTGGAGGCGATCGAGCAGGATGGCCTAGAGGATTTTCGATCCTCAGAGGCAATAAGCTCTATGGCTTTGGATCTGGCTAAAAGCCAGATCCGTCTACAGTCCATTGAATCACTGGAGGTACGATGCCAGAAATCACGATAGCCACAGAGGGAGACGATCTCTCCTTTTTGAAGGAAATGCGCGATCGGCTGGTCGCGCACCAAGAAGATCCCTACGAGGACACTCAGGATTTGGCTGTTTTAGCTGAACGCAAAGGAGAGCCAACCATCCCCCATGATGTTCTAATCGCTGAATTACAGGCAGATGGACTCATCAAAAGTCAGTTATCCAAATCCTAGCCCAACATCCCCGCCCCACCGGGAACAACAGTAAAGCGACGCTGTGGAGAGGGCGATCGCATTCAATCAAGCCCAGAGTATATCAGATGGGGATGGATTGTGGTTAAATTTATTGGGATTTCAGAAAGCCATTCAGTAAACCTTGACTATATTAGCGAGGTTAAGGTTCAGAGCCGAGAACCGCTTGAAGTGGTGGCTACAATCCAGGGAACCCCTACGTATTTTGTAGGGAAGGATGCGAAAAACCTTTTTCATATCATTAACGAGTTCCTCCTATACCCCTACACCAACGCGGGGTATGGGCCGAAATTCGTCGGGATTTCGTCAAGTCATGTGGTGAACCTTAACTATGTCATTGAAGTTGAGGTTAATACACTTGATCCCCTGAGTGTCATTGCTAATATACAGGGAAACCCTACTCAATTTGAAGGTCAGGAGGCTGCAAACCTCGTTGACTGTATTAACGATTTTTTGGTAAACCCGTATCCAGCCTTTGGATACGGAGCTAAGCTTGTTCCAAGGTCAGTGGAATTATGATTTGCAGTAACGGAGGATTCGTGTTAGAATCTGCCTAGACCCAACGATGCACGGGCTGATCTCCTCTCCTGGTTGTTTGTCGTCGCGTCTCCTTGTTTCCTTCGTTATTAAAAGGCTAGGCCACTTAATGTCCTAGCCTTTTTTTTGCTATTGTAGCCAGTCTAAAATTTCCTGATCAAAGTGCTTGACAAGTGCTTGAATAGGCTGTACGCTTATATTTGTAAGGTTAAAGGCAACAAGGAAACAAGGAAACAAAGACCATGGTAAAGCTAAATCTTAAAAAAATGTCCGTTGACCTATCCCCAGTAGTCTCCTACTGGGACGGTAGACCTCGTATCAACGAGGAATACGATTGGGAACCCATCCCGGTTGATTCGCGGTTAGATTTGGTTATGGGGGATATCCGAATCCCCGAAGTGGTGAGCAAGGGCTTACCCACCCCATTTAGGATGGTTGCTGTGGGAACATGGGACCAGTGTGTTGTCGAGATTGAATGTGTGCCAAATCTTTGCGACTACTCCTGTTCGGAGTGGTTGGAACGGTTTGGGAACGAATATTCTTTTGAGGGACGGGAATGTTCGATCGACATCCGGCCCATATCCGTCACCCATCCTAATTTCGGACCAACACAAATCCGTTTTGAGATAGAGGATCTCGACGGGGTTGTGATTGTCGAGGCTTGGATAGAGGTCAAAATTAACGGGAAGGCTACGATTCTGGTGGCTCAATTGCCACTAGAAGCCTTTGTGGTTGACGGCCACCTAACAAGTGTGGCTATCACCGGGTTATCCCGAAATGGCTGGGAAGCTGACCCGCTGGATGTCCAGCGGGTCAAGGAAGAATGCGATCGCTGGAATGCCACTCAATTTAACCACAATCCATCCCCAGAGTATATCAGATGGGGATGGATTGTGGTTAAATTTATTGGGATTTCAGAAAGCCATTCAGTAAACCTTGACTATATTAGCGAGGTTAAGGTTCAGAGCCGAG
>OGWP01000032.1_pt1 | contig 12656 bp, 16 predicted proteins | sample 1576051 | NCBI WGS metagenome assembly OGWP01 (sample SAMN07581524, study PRJEB24739) | freshwater metagenome | reverse complement strand
GTTTCCCAGTCACGATATGAGGTAGTGGTTAGAGATGAGAGCAGAACCCACAATTGAGACTTTGGTAAATGTGGTGTGTCCCTGTGTAGGCTTGCATCCTGACGAGTTCTATGCACAGTTAAGAACTATCAGTGCGGAGGAAAAAGGGGGGGATGCTGAGGAGGCAAGGAAGAGTGCTTATGAGCTTTTGTGTTTCTATCGGAAGATGGATAGCGTAGAGCGGAATAAGGTCAGAATGGCTATCCTTTCAGAGTTAAGTGAGCAGTTAGAAGAAGCGGCTTTATCTATTGGGACAGAGGAGGAAGGTTTGACTGCATGACGGAGTTTACAGTAACAGGAATAGCAGGGGTAAAAGAGAGGAAGTTGACCGTCCCCGCAGAGATAAAAAGTCTCCCATTGCTAAGACAAGTAGACCTTTTACTGCAAGAGATGGTGCAATTACGACAGGTTGTTACAGAACAATCCCATGCCTTACTGTGTCAACAGGCGTTGCTTTCACTTCTCTTGAAAAAGAATGGACAGTTTGATAGGACACCTATCGAATTGGGATGGACACCTATCAAAGAAGCCTGTTTAGTTGATGGGATGCCCGTTCATTCCACCTTGCGACGTTGGATACAGCAGAAACTTCTTGTCCTTTATGACCCGAATGACCCTACAAAACGGAGTCATTATCGGCAAACGGGGAAACAAAGAAGAACCTTCATAAATGTCCCTGCCATCTTAGAAGACATCCGTAGCAATCCAGATTTCCCCTATCTGAAAGCAGAGGATGTTGGACAAAGAGATAAGGCGTAAAGAGGACAAGAAATAGAAGGAGTAAAAGGAGTAAAAAGACTCAAAGAAGTAGAAAGAGTAGAAGGAGTGTCAGAGTAATGGCACTTCTTTTGCTATGAGAGATGAGGCATAGTTCTTGTAAATGACCGTAGGACTATTGCCTACCCACTTGGCTACATCGTTCACGGGAATGCCCTTCTCCAAACAAGAGGAGATGAACGTATGTCTTGTCGTGTACGGACGACGATAAGGCAAGTTTGCCATCTTCAGCCGCTGGGCAAAGTCGATAAGATATGCCCTGATGTTGAAGTAGAAAAGCTTAGAAGAAAAGGCAGGGAATACCAACTCCAACTTCCGCAACCCTATCTCTCTATCTCCAAAGTCCTTTTTTAGAACATCTCTTCTCTCCCCCACAAACTCATTCCAATCCCTTGCCACTCTGGCGGGGGCTTCTTCTAGTTCCAACTTGTAGTGCTGGGCAAGGAGTTCTCTGTAGAGGGAGAGGAGGAGGAGGAGGTCTTTTAGTTGGGAGTTAATGGGGAAGGGTCTGTAGTCTTGGCTTTTCAGTCCTTGTTGCATTTGTAGTCCGGCTTTTGTGATAGCGACCACTTTGTTGAAGAGCAGTCTGTCTTCTTGGATGCAGTCCCATGTGAGTCCAGCGGCTTCTCCCAGTCTGCACCCAGTAAAAAAACAGAAGCGACAGAATAGACCGTACAACACTCCGTTATCTCGTTCTCCTATGCTCCGTTTTCCGTCTCGTTCTATGGGAGGGTACTGTTTCAGGAGGGATTCTCTTTCTGTCTCTGTAAAATATTCAATACTCCTCCTCTTCTTTCTCCCTCTCGTCTCTTTCTTCACGATACTCCCATCCCCCTTTATCCAGACCTGTCCCCTAAACGGATTGTCAGAGAGCAGTCCCTTATTAAGGAGACAGTCCGTTATAGAGGATAGGTAAGAGAGGCGAGCCGAGGTGGCGGCAGGGGAAAAATGCGATTGTGCCCACTGATAAATAGAGAAGGGGAGGTCGTGGGTAATAGGAAGGTGTCCAAACGTGGAGAGGACGGGGGACAGCAAGACTTGGCGCACAAAGAGGGTCTGTTCCGACAACTGATTCTGGAGCAGGAATAATTCCCATGCCTCGTTAAGGGTGGGCAATGCAGAAGTCGCCCCTAATGCGAAAGGCGACTCGTAGGAAGAAGAGAGAGGCGGCTGGACGCAAGGATTCTTTTTATCTTTTCTCTTCTTTTCTTTCTCCTCTTTCTTCTTGTTCCTCTTTGCCCACTTGTCCCATGGGAAGGGAATACCCCACTCCCATTTCTGGAGGTCGATAGAGACTTCTTTTAGGACAGCCTCTGCTTTTATCTCTTCTCCTACCTTGCACCCAGTAGCAATCCATTGATTGACAAGTCTTGCTCCTGTGGGTACGCCAACAGAAGGGATTATCTCTTTCTTGTCGGGAAGCAATCCACGGACGTAGAGATAGTCCCTTTGACGGACAAGGTGGAGAGGGGAAGGCATTCTACCCTAGCTTCTTTTGATAACTTGGTTGCTATTCTACCGCTTGTCACACCCTTGTCACAGGTAAGACTCCTTTTTCTGTCCGATTATCATGCCATCTATCCCATAAAAGAACCCCATTCACTCAAGCTTCCCATCCCCTCTCCATTCCCTGTCAACGGACTGAATCCGTTGTTGGGCAAGGCTTCTGAGAAGAGAGAGGAAACGACAAGCAAGAGGGAGAAGAGTTCTTTCTTTATGAATAAGACCTCTTCCTTTTTAGGGTAAAGAATTGTGATTGTGTTTATGATTGCTTTCGTACCCCTTACAGCACAAGGGTTTCAAGAACAGGGACTCTTTCCCCTCTCCTTGTCACACCCTTGTCACAGAAGAGGAGAAGGCGACAGACGTAAGGAGGAGAGAGAGAAGGAGAGAGAAGAAGTAGGAAGCACGGGCACTACCCGTTTTCATCTGGCTTGGGTTTCTGGGGTCTTTTCAATTGAGAGCGTTCCCGATAGAGGACAAGGTTTTGCATGATAGAATCCACCTCCTCCTCTACTAGCCCATCACAGACCTGCTGATAAACCATTGCCACAATACACCGCACAAAGGGGAAAGGGATAGGAACCGTCAACAAGTCAGGATTCAAGGTCTTTACCAACTCCTTTAGAGAAATTGATTCCTCTTCTTCTTCCTCTTCTCTCAGCCCCAATTCTTCTTCCCCTTTTGCCAGGGCTTCTGTGTCGTCCAACAGGAGTCGCAACTGGGTTAAGAGGTAATCTACTGGGTCGTCTTCTTCGTAGTGCATTCCAGCCTCCGGTAGCTCGGGTTTGTCCCCAACAGTCTTCCCATCGCCACACTCACTACCGCAACTGGCATTAAAGTGAGTAGCGCCTAACTTGATACGAGCAGATTCTTTTAACTCTAGAAAGTTTCTCTCCACGTATCCAAGCCCTTTGTCCGTGACGTAAAGAGAGAACATCCCATCTGCCCCTAAACCGGCTTGTAAGACCTCTCCTATAAACGATGGATGATTAGCCTCTAGCCATTTGAGGTAGTGCTCAATGGAAAGCCTTAATCGTTCTCTGTTGTCTTGTGGGGGAGGGGACTTAAGGAGGGATAGAACCTCATAGAAGAGCGCTACCAGATTTCGTTCCATCGTTATCACCACGTTTTCTTTAACCTCCCTTGTTGATAGCATCGAGCACGGTAGACGTTTTCTCTATGAGCTGAAGCGTGAGTTTTTTTCGTAGTTCACAGAGAGCTTTTATAGACTCCATTTCTTTTGGGGATTCTTTTGAAAGTACATCAATCAGTTCTGCCTGCACCCCAAGTGAGGATTCTAGTATGGAGGATAAGCACACCACTTCAGGTGTTGTTAACTCAAGCGCGTAGATTTTTGGTTCTGTTGACATAGTTCCTTTTTAAAGAGCATTCTGCCCTTGGTTATAAATCCGTATTGCTGACTTTAGTGTAGTTCCGCTATAAACAGTCACCCCATTTACCTTGACTTCTAAACAGGCAAGAACCTTGCCATCTACATCAAAGACATGGGCTATCAATTCTTTGGATAGATTCCCCGCAAAAGAACCGGCTAAGGGAATCTCTCTTTCCAATGGACTGTCAACCAGTATGTGCTCTAAAGTTTTAATCATGACATTCCTTAGTAAGGGGACATTAACCCCATCCATTCTCATCCCAGTTACGAAGTGGGTTGTCACTCCTCCTCTCCCGTAGGGAGGACTTCCATTCAAGGTGTAGCTCCGACTAAAAGGGCAACTCCGGCAATGACCATCCCCTCTCAGAAAAGACCTCCTCCATTGAGCGAGTTTCTCCCTTTGCGGACTGCTCTAATCCCCGCTTAACAGCCGCTAATGTATCGGGGTCTAAGTTTTCCGCTGTCCTCTCCTCCTCTTCCTCCATCCTCAACAGAGAGGAGATATGCTCCTTGCGTACATCTTGCACCGACAATGAATCACGGATGTCTTCTTTCTCCGCAAACTGCTGTTCCAAATACCAGCGGTCATAATGCCCACGATAGAAAAGATTAACCCGATTAATCGCCTCCTTCTTACACCCACTCCACACGGAAGCAGGAAGCCGAATTAACTGATACCGCTCAGGGAACAAGACCAGAAGATTAGCACAATCAACACTCTTCCCTTTACTGAAGTTTCCTCCTCCTCTCCTCTCCTCATCCCTGATTGCCAAAATATAGAGACAGAGTTGTAGGTAATAATCCTCCACAAAGGAAGAGACCCATTCCCATCCTCGTTCCTTTTCTGGGGGAAGCGTTTCTCTTTCCATCAAGGCTTTTCCGTTCTCGTCCTTCGCCTTGACCATTCGCATCTTCCCGTTCTTGTATTCTTTCTCCACTTCGATAGGAATACTCTTCGGTCTTCTCCACTCGTCCCACTCGTACACCTGCTTATTCTTCCACTTGGAGTAATACCCCATATTGGTCTTGATGTCGAAGAGATGAATCTGGTCTCCTATCCGCAACCGGAAGTCATAACGCCCCCCATACCCCATCTCATCATTAATTACTTTCTCTTCCAATCCGACCAGTTCCCAATCCCCCTCAGTCTGTATCCCAAGGTCACAGATAAACCGATTGAACTGTCTCACGAAACAACCAATGCCGTCATACCCTTCCCAGGTTCTCATGATGGACTCGGTACTCTTGTCCAGGGATACGGTATTCTGACTAGCAATGGGAAGATACCACTCTACATAACTGTGGACAAGAGAGCCACGATTTCTGCCCCTTTCACAATGCACATCCCAGTCGTGTTCTGTCCATCCCTTTTCCGCCATCTTCTTCTGTTTACTCTTCTGGAAACGGATAAGGTCTGATAACGGTTTTGTCTCTCTTACAATGTGAGAAACGGATGGCAATGGTCTTCCATCTACGCCCTGATAAACGTGCATATCCTTTTTGCTCCTCTTGTCCTTCTCTGCTTCTAACTTGTGGTATTCCACCTCTATTATACCAAGAGCAAGAGGTGCGCTTACTGTAAAGCGGAGGGCAGAAGAAGAGGAATGAGGAAGAGGAGGAGTCTTTTTTGTACAGAAAGAAAAAAGAGAGGCATCTAATGTAGGAAGGATGCCTCTGCATGGGGTTCACCAAATCCGCCGATATTAGCCCCTCGGACGCGGGGTAACGGACATGACAGGACTCGAACCTGTAACCATTCCCTTAGAAGGGGAATGCTCTATCCATTGAGCTACATGTCCAAAAAGAGTCAGTGTCAGACACTGAGCGGGGATATGTCACCTCTTCCGCTGGTGCTTGTTCATTTTGTCTCTCGGTAATCATCCGATACAAAGCCTCGGGAGCGGGCAATCAAAGTTCAAGGAATAGGGTCTCAAATCCCGGAAGAACCAAACCCCTTTTCTCCTCGCTCTGTCTCACTCAACCGGTCTAGAGCCGGGACTTCTACAATGTCAGGAACCAGGTATGGAGCAATTACCATCTGGGCAATCTTATCCCCCTTATCAATGACGAACCATTCTCTAGAAGCATTGTAAAGAATGACCTTTACTTCTCCTCTGAACCCGCTATCAATAGTGCCAGGTGCATTGTGCACCGTAATCCCTTTCAGTGCTAAGCCCGAACGAGGTCTTATCTGTGCCTCTGTCAGTTCTGGCAATTCAATGGTGATGCCTGTCCCTACTGCACGGATTTCTCCTACTGCCAGAACAACCTCTTCATTAGCGTAGAGGTCTAATCCCGCATCTCCCGGGTATGCCCTTGTTGGGATAATGGCACTTTCATTTAGACGGACTATTTTTAGTGATGCTCCCTTTTTCTTTTCTTCTGCCATTGCCTTCTCCTTTTGCTGTTTCTCTTCGTTCTTTGGCTACTTTATCAGCTTCTTTCTTGAGCGCTAGTCTTGGGTCACTCTTCTTGTACGCAAAGACTGTTGGAATAAGGAATATCTCTACCCTTGGAAAGTCCTTGTCTATCTGCACTGGAGGTTATAGAGACAAGATTATATGCTTATCATCCTTGTACAGTTTCCCGGTGAGAAGGTCTCGTAATGCCTTCTCATAGTTCTGACTATCAGAGCGGTCATTGGGCTTGTACAACCAGTATTGGAATAACAGTTGCGACTCCAATGACGGCTCATAATAGGGCAGATTCTGACACAAGTCCTTACACTTTTCTTTCCAGTCACAGTAAGCAGGAGTAGGAACAAGGATAGCTCTACGTTTACGGATGCAGGGCATTCGCAATTGATTATCTGTTGGGGGAAGAGGCAGTATTAACTTCTTCATGTTACCGTACATGCCTCCTCCATATCCTAGTCCTCTTAATCACAAATCTTCCGTTGCGCTTTTTCTACCAACGGAAGTAGAGCATTGAACACCTCTGTCCTCATGGCATAGTCTTGATAGACCCCACAATTAGAACAGCGGAGAAGATAATCCAACTTGAAATAGTTGATGTCATCCTCCATCACTTCTTCCCAAACATCCTCGTCCAAGGTCTGACAAACAGGACATCCAAGAAACTCTTCTTGCTCATACTCCCACGGTTCACTTCTCTCCAACACCGTCTCGCCCTCCTATACTAAAGAGACATCTTCATCTGGAACACGGAATACGGGATACTTAATCCCGAATTGGACATCTTCTGTGTACAGTTCAATGACTTGTTCCGGTGGCAGGTCTTCCGGCTTCATTGCCTTATGCAACCGCAATCCGACACGCTCATCTAACTGGGGGAGAGTATCCTCAATGTATTCCTGAAGAGCATTAATCAGAGATTCAGAACGGAACGTATTGGATAGACGCTGAATGTCTTTATCCAACTGAGCACGATGCTTCTCTAATGCCTCAATCCGAGCCTTATTCTTGACCCGGGCTTCAGCTTGTTCCTGCTCAATCTCTTCTTTCAACTTCTTCACCGTCGCATCATTCTTTAACCACTCTTGCTTCGGCTTCTGAATTAACTGTACCTGAAGAGGGTTTGGCTGCTTGTTGAGCTGCCACTGTTGTTCCTTGAGTAGGCGCTGCTGCTCCCGTTTCTTTTGCTTGCTGGGTTTGAGTGGTCGTAGTGGCATCGACAGTTCCTTGGGTTAATGCAGTGTTAAGTTGTTGCGCTCCCATTCCAGCCTGTTGAGTAGCATCTGGAGCACCCCCCACTCCGCTGGTAGAAGATGGTGCAGTTCCTCCGGTAGTGGTTTCATCTCCGGGTCCGACAGATAGATCAGCGCCTGTTCCACCTGTTTGTTTGTTAGCTTCGTCAAGTTGGTCAAGAGCTGCTCCTTCCTTGTCCTTTGCTTCAGGTAGACGCGAAGGTATATTATTTTTGCTAAGTTATATGATTGAGGTTGCTAAGCTGTCTGGATACACTTATATCACCGCTATCGCAGAGAATCAGCATGCCATAAACATATACGAAACACTAGGATTCATTTCGGACAAAGGGAAGTCACAAACACTTATATTATGGGAGCAGTAACAGCAATATCATTGGGTATAGCCGCAGCGGGAACGGCAGGCTCATTCGCACAAGCATCGAAGCAGTCTAAATTGGCCAAACAGGCGAAGGCTGATGCTCAGAGATATGTCGAAGAGGCAAAGCGTCAGGCTAGTATTAATTACATGGATGAGTTGGCCTTAGCAAAGGAGCCTTATGACATACAACAGAGAGCGTTGCAACAGCAGGGTGCTGACATTATGCAACAAGCTGCCGAGGGTGAGACCCGTGGCGTGGGTGCTGCTGCTAGTCGCATTATGGCTGCGCAGCTGCAAGCGCAGGAGCAGCAGAGGGCGCAGATGGCTGCCGACATCCAGGCCCTTGAGATGACTAAGAGGCAGGAAGACGCTCGTATCGCTCAGACGCTGGCTGGCCTCTCGTTAGGTGAGGCAACTGGGGCGCAGATGGCAGCTCGTGACGCGGAAAGAGCCAGGACTGCTGCTATTCAATCTGGAATTGAAGGCTTATCTAGTATGGCTATGATTGGCTTAGAGGCTTCGAGTCCGCTATATTCAGATCAGGGGAAGAAAGGGCCAGTAGGTGGCAAGGTTGCCGAAGGGGTTGGGGGACTACAAACATTTAGACCCGGGTATGCTCCTAGCGGACGCATGGATCGAAGAGACTATAGACGGCAAGCTAGGGCAAATATGATGAATGACAATCTTTCTACGCGTTTAAGCGGTGTTCTTACTCCTGGTGAAGAAGTCGGAACTGGAATATGGGACTCTTTTGCTGACGAACTTTTATTAACAAATAAATAACGCGTTGATTTATGTCATACTATGGATATGTAGAGAGGAAGCCTGAAGATGTGCAGGTAAACTGGGGAGAGATATCCCAAGGGATAGTCAAGTCTGTGAAGGACTGGGAGAAGGGCAGGGAAGACCTTAGGGAGAAACTGGATAAGGAAACCAGAGAAACGCAGAAGGCAATATCTGAAATTCCGGAAACTAAAAGTGAGCCGATTCAGACGTGGATTCTCGACACAGCAACCACGGCTTCCGAAAGATTGGCTGAATTGAATAGAAAGCTGAAGAGTAATCAGATTACCCCTCGTGATTACAATTTATTGAGGTCGAACATAATGTCTGATGTCACTGGCGTGTATGCATTTGCAAAAGCCTACGATCAGGGATATGCCGCTAAACTTCAGCGCGTATCTGATGGCAAGGCGGGGTATGTAGAAAGGAAAACTGCTGAAGATACAGAGAAATTCATAGGTAATAGTTTAGGTGATTTGACGCCATTTATAGATGAAACTGGCACTTTGATGTATGAAAAGCCCGATGGCAGCTCAATGAGCTATAGGCAGATAGTAAAGAACTCTTCTATAAAGCAGGATAATAAAAATGCAGTTTTAAACATCACGAAGTATGCTCAATCAATGAAGGCTCATGATGTTCTGCAACCGGATGGCAGCTACAAGTCATCCCCTTCGCTTAATGAAAGTGCCCAAAAAGCCATAGAATCTTATGCGGCTCAGTTTCTTGTCAATCCAAACGATGTCGCGGACATATTATTTGATGCTGGCAAAAGAAAGGGATTTGAAATTAAGGATGGGAATGTCGTGATAACCGAAGAAGATCGTCAAGATGCAAAGCAAGTGTTGATTGATGCGGCATATGCTACTTTCGGTATGCAATTGACTCCTGCCCCTAAGGTACCTAAGGAATCGGAAAAATCTAGCGCATCTAGCGGGAATAAGCCGGATAATCCGACCGAAGCTGATGAAAAGGCGATAAGATATGGAAAGGCTTTAAAAGACCTCGCAAACGTTGCCAATAAGGCTGCGCTTTCCCAAAGCATAGGCATGCCGAAGGGGGCATATAACGGAACGAGCAAAGTACTTACTACGTTTGATAAAGATGGGAAGAAATATGAAACTCGGTTTAACAGCGGAGTGGAGGCCATGGATTATCTTATTACAAAATCAGGATATGATCCGGCATATGTAAAGAAAGGGCTTGGGGGCGCTAATTCTTTAAATACATTTTCTTGGGATTTTTCAGCCCAACAGGAGGCTCCAAAGCCAAAGGTTGTTAATTTAGTAAAGGAAAGTGATGACTTGGAGTATTGGGCATCTAAAGTAAACGAAAATGACCCAACTACTAAGGGTAAAATATATTATTCTAGAAATAATACTATTGTCGTAAAATATCCCAACGGCGGTTATGGCGAAAGCGATGACTGGGAAAAAATAAATGAATACATAAAGAAGTACAACAGAGAAACAAAGAGATAATGGCAAAGCAACCAAAAAAAGTAGATGACTTCCTAAAGAGTCTTTCGCCAGAGCAATTAAAGGCAATAGAAGATGTTAATAAACTGCCGGCCCCTCCCACATTAACACTTCCCGCGGGCATAAAGGCTTCTAATCTGCCTGGGCAGGCGGTTCGTAAACCTGTCTTTGACTTAAAAGAAGGGGAGGGTATTCGAACGCCTAAAGAACAACTCAGGAAAGATATAGGAGAGGCTCTGAATCTAATGGATGAGGGGTACATGGATATACGCGGGGATGGGGCATATTTAATTAACAATAACTACTACATCAATTCAACCTACGATGAACCATATAATTTAAGCGATGAGGAAGACAAAGAGCTTGACTTTATGCTTTCCGATGTGCTTTCTAGGTATCAGGGCAAGACTTATGTAGGCACAGATGACGATGCGATAAAAGACTTGAATAAGTCTTTCAGGAAATATGGGATTATATTCGAGGGTGCATCAGGGCAGGTAATAGCTACGGCTCTAAATAAAGGCAGGGAGTCTATAAATGTAGACTTGCAGCAGATGTTCGCTAATCCATTTGGCGGGGAGAGTTACTTTGGATTAGCCCCTATTGGTGGAGAGCCTACTTCTGAAGAAAGAAAGGCTGCAAATGAATTAAAGGCTTTCATCAAAAGAAATGCCTTGCCTCCAGAGGTCGGTAGTTCGAGTGCATTAGATCAGTTGGCGCTTGACGAAAATGCGAGAAAAGCTAACTACGACCCAGGAGATGTGGCAAAAATTAGGGATGATTATGAAAAATACAATAGCGACATAAAAAAACTCGAGTCTTTGAAGGAAGCCAATATTTCTGAAGAAAAGATAAAGACTCTTTATGGGACAACCAACTTGGATGGCCTTATACAACTCAAAAAAAAACAGCGTGATGAAATAGCCCCTACTTACTTTAGGATTAAAGAAGAGGTTTTGGACCCAACGGATTTAGAACTTGAAAAACAAATTAAAAGAACTGCTGCTATAGCCAAGAAAAAAATATCAGAGTTTCTTGCCCAAGAGTCTGAGTACAAGCAGCGTTTTAAAAGTAGATATGGGATGGAGTTTAATCAAGAAAATCTAAAGAACTTCCGTCCTAACAATCAGCAAGAGCTTGATGAAATTTCCGCATGGATAAATGAATATAATATAATCGTAAAAAAGGCAGTCGAGGCAGATGAGTTATACAGGCAACAAAGCACATATTTAAGTGCTAAGCACGACAAGGCTTTCAAGCAGGAATATGTAGGCGAGTTTATGGGGGTTATCAATTCCATTAAAAATGGATGGAACAGGGGATTAGCAGCAAAGGAGTTGCTTAAATTAAAGGGCGAGATGCTTTCTGGCACACTATCAGAAGATGATAGGATGGCTTATAGTGCCAAAATAAACGAACTTATGAATAGGCCGGAACTGCCAGTTGGTGCGCTCCAATATCGTGTGTATAAATCAATGCAAGATGGAGACTTCGACAACTTCTTAAATACTATTACTGATAGCCCATTGTCATTTATATCGGCAGTAACAACAATGGCGGGCGAGAGCCTTTCGCAAATGATAGCTATATCAGGAAGAGAGATGTTTGGGGTGCAATTAGGATCAGCGATTGTAGGTGGTGTAGTGGGGGGAGTCACGTCAAAAAACGTCGCTGGTGCAAAAACAGGTGCACAGATTGGAATGCGCATAGGAAGTGGCTTCAACGCTACCGCTGGTAATGTGGGTACTAATATAGCTCTTGAAACTGCATTAGGGATGTATTCCGCACTACAAGAAAAGTATACGGCAGAACAGGTTTTGTCAGGAAAATGGATTGACGACCCTGAAGTTATGGAGAAGGCCTTTGAACATGGCTTAAAAAGAGGTATACCAATTGCCGTGACGGAACTTATAGCATCTGGATTAATGAGGAAGTTCAAGGTTTCTTCAATAGCATCAGCTCCTAAAAGAGTGGCTGCATCGGTAGCAAGAGCATCTGTTATAGAACCTGTAACAGAGAGTTTTGGTGAAGGTATCGCACAAATTGCATCTGGAGAAGAGCTTAATGCTATAGAAATGGCGGCCGAGGGGCTTGGAGGCTTTGGCATGGTGGCATCTAACCCATTTGGATTTGGCAAGATGATATACGACCAAGTTAGGACTGACTACTATACCAACCTTGCCGTAGATATGTCTAATAGCAGGGCATTCATCAACAATTCTGGTGATAATATTAGCAGAATCCAAGAGTGGGCTAGTAATATGCGTAGCACGGGGCAGATTACCGAGGAAACGGAGCGCAAGATTGTCGAGAACATTGCTGACATCCGTCAGGCTCGCATTGCGCTAAGCAGCCTTGATGACACTGATGCGCAGCGGACTAAGACCATCGAGAAGGGCACGAATACCAAGGCAGAAGACAGGCTCGCTGACCTATATGCCGCCAAGAGGAAGTTAGAGAGAACGCCAGCGCTCAACAAGCCATTGCAGCAGTCGATACAGAATGAAATAGACAACATTGTGCTGAACAAGAAGGTGCCTAAAGAGGTCCTAAATCTATCGCCCATTATTGGCACTGGACCGGTATACAAGGTTGATATCGTGACTGGGAAACAGATCGGAAGAGCACACGTCTGAACTCCAGTCACTAATGCGC
>OGWP01000031.1_pt1 | contig 12677 bp, 26 predicted proteins | sample 1576051 | NCBI WGS metagenome assembly OGWP01 (sample SAMN07581524, study PRJEB24739) | freshwater metagenome | reverse complement strand
GTTTCCCAGTCACGATACACATCCCATTCTTCTCGACTGGACTGAAAAGAATGGATGGGGATCATGTGGAACTGGTGTAGGTAAACAAAGAGCAAACTAACTTGCCAAAGGAGAAAAGATATCTTTAGATACAATCAAAAGAATGTATTCATACTTAAGCCGACATGAGAAAGACCTTGAGTCATCTAAATCCTATTCAGATGGATGTGGTAAGCTTATGTATGATTCTTGGGGAGGTAAGTCAGCTCTATCTTGGTCAAGAAATAAATTAAGAGAACTTGGAGAACTAAAAGAAGATTAAAATGCCACTATCACATCCCGGTAATAACCATAACGAATATTCATTAGAAGAAATTAAATCTCTAATTATTAAATATGTTGCTCATATAAATGAAGGATATAGCAAGGAGTCATTTGTGCCTTGTGACTATCGTACTATTGAATCTCATTTAAGTAAATATGCTGCTGAATTGCAGTCCGAAAAAAAACTAATAGAACAAGCTTTTAGAGGTAACCGACTTTTCTGGGAAGAGAAAGGAAAGAAAGGACTGATGGTAGGTAAGCGATTCAATGCTACTGTCTGGATATTCAATATGAAGAACAGATTTAAGGATGAATGGATGGATAAGGTAGTAAGAGAAAACAATGACAAAGTAGATGCTAATGTAAACCACAGCGGAACTATAAAGGTAACTTTTGGAAATTCAACTATACTCCCCCCACAAGGGACAGGAGAAAATACATCAGGCGATACTGAATGAACCATTTAAGTATTATGTACTTAATATTGGTAGGCAGTTTGGGAAATCGTTATTAGCCATCAATCAGATGTTATATTGGGGACTCCAAAATCAAGGAGTCAAGATTGCTTGGGTTTCTCCAATATACAAACAAGCAAAGAAAGTATTCGATGACATAGATTCAGCCATTTACAAAACTCCTATCTGTGCCGAAAGAAATAAAGCAGATTTGTTTTTTAAGTTAATGACTGGCTCGACAATTCAATTTTTTAGTGCCGAACGATACGATAACCTTCGTGGTTTTACTTTTGATTACCTGGTATGCGATGAGTTTGCATTCATTGAAGAAGCTGCATGGACTGAAGTATTAAGGGCAACTGTCCTCGTTCATGGAAAGAAGGTACTGCTAATCTCTACTCCTAAAGGTAAAAACCATTTCTTTAATCTATATCAATTTGATGGAGTAAATCCACAATACAAGTCATTCACGATGACTTCATATGATAATCCACTAATCAATCCTTCAGAGATAGATGATGCAAGAGCAACACTACCGGATCATGTGTTTAGACAAGAATACTTGGCAGAGTTTATTGATGGTGGTGCGACATTGTTTCCAAACTTAACTATCAATGATCAGCCCGAACAAACCACAAGGTATTATGCAGGTGTCGATGTTGGAAGGGCAGAAGATTATACAGTCCTCACGATATTCAACGACAAAGGTCAGATGGTTGTTTGTGAGAGGTGGAGACAAATGACATGGACTACAATAGTTAAGTTATTAGCTGAAATCCTAAAAGAGTATAGACCTGAAACCTTTGTGGAAATCAACTCGGTCGGTGATGCTGTGTTTGAGATGCTCGATAAAGAAATGCAAGGTCATATCTACATTGAACCATTTGTAACCACATCTAAATCAAAGCAGGATATGATTGAACAGCTTATGGTAGCTAATCAAAATAAAGAATTTACTATTTTAAGTAATCCAGACATAAAAAAAGAGTTTGATATATTCACCTACGAATACAATCCAAAATCAAGACAAGTTAAGTATTCTGCGCCATCAGGATTCCATGATGATATAGTGATGTCGGTTGCTATTGCTTATCAGTCACTTAAGTCAATGAAAAAAACCGGAGCAGGATTTACTTTGCGATGACAACAAAAACTAACCATATAGCACTTTAAGATATGAGCAAGAAGAAACGACTGCCAAAGGATTACAGCGAGGTAACGATTAAACAATTGATTGAACTTAAAGCAATCGATGAGGATAAGACAATCGATGCCGAACCTGCTCCACATTTAACAAGAGCTTTGTTAAGATTGTCCGTTTTCAATGATGTGCCATACGAGGAACTTGAGTCAATGCCAATCAGCGAACTGAAAGATGACATCAAGAAGTTGGGATTCCTTGACACATTACCTTCGGACAAAAAGGTTGAATGGTTTAAGTGTGGTGGTTACTGGTGGAAGGTAAACTATGACATTACAAAGCTATCAGCAGGTTCATACATCGATTTGGATATGTATGTGAAAGATCCGGACAAAGTCCTTGAGAACACGCATAAGATAATGGCATTGTTCTGCACTCCGTTCAGATGGTTGCGTAAAACTAAACTACCTGATGAGGTGATGTGGGATAAACTTAAAGATGTACCTGTATCAGTTGCATATCCATTGACAGTTTTTTTTTGCACTCTCTTCAAGAACTTAATCGAAAGTTTGCCGGACTTTTTACAGAAAGAGTCAGAAAATCTGATGAAGGAAGCGAAGGAGTTACAAGAGTCAGCAAAGTTGAGTTTCCAAAAGAACTAATGTGGTTTCAGGTGCTTGACAACTTATCAAATAACGATAGAACTAAATGGGATTATTTCTTAAACATGAATGTCATTGCATTCCTAAACACATTGCAGTATTATCGGATTAAAGAAAAGCATTTAGATCATCAAAAAAGATTAATGAAGCATGGGATTAGATAAACAATTGATAGATTCATTAGAGGCAAAACTTGGTGTTAAAGCTTCTGAACTTGAATTTTCTCAAGATATTGTAGATAAGGTTGTAGATAAATATATTCGTATTTGGCAAAATAATCTTGTCAAAAATAATCACATGGCTTCCGATAATCTTTGGCAGTCAATTGGTGATAAAGAAGGTCAATATGGATTTAGAGTAGAATCAAAAGCAGGTATAACACGATTGTATTTAAGCTTACCTGATTATTATGAATATACTGATACAGGAAGACAGCCAACTAAAAAAAATGGTTCAGGAGTAGTTAGGCAAAAGCTTCAAGGATTACAAGGTTGGATTTCGCAAAAAGGATTGAAGTTAAATCTACAAGTTAAAGGAAAATATAAACTTAAAGATGGTACAATTAAAGAATATACTCGTAAGCTAACAAAAGAACAGGCAAACAAACAAGCAGCTTTTTTTATTGCTCGTAAGATACATACCAAAGGATTCAAAGGAACAAATTGGTTCAGTAGTGAGATAGATAACTTTAAGCGTGAGGTTTTGGTTTTGTTTTTATTTCTTTCGGTTCCATCGTGATAAACCGGTAGTACCGCTCCGCCACGATGTACGGCCTGTCCTTATCTTTCTGCAAAAAACTTTCCACGCATCCAAGACGCGCAAGTCGTTTCATCAATGCGTAGCAAGTGCTCTTGTCAATCATCGTTTGCAGTGATATGTCCCTGACCGTGGGCGGCGTGGCTCGCTTCTTCATGTACTTCAATACTTTGATCTGTTTATCAGTGAGCATCAGAAAGGCGCCTCCTCAATAGGTTCTTCAGGAACGGGCTGCTTCTCAAGCACCTCACCGTCCTCACAGTAGTGGTATTTGAATGGCCATTTGTCGCCAAGCTGTTTGATGATTTCGTCCATGGTTATCTCCTTGTCGGTAGGAGTATTTAACCACAGTTTTATGCGTTTGTGCATACCGTTCGTCAGGTCGATGAGCGGTCAGAAGATGCGTAGCTTCACGTCCTTTAGCTGCACTTCTTGTGTCGGCTCGGCATCACGCCAGTCGGTCATGTCCCAATTCCCTTTGCCATGGTTGCATGGACTGCAAAGTACTTGTAAATTTTGTAACGATAATGCTAGATGAGGAAAGAGTTTTCGTGGCTTGATATGGTCAACATTGATACGCACGCCATCGGCAGCGGTAGCGCCGCAGCACTGGCACCTGGCGCCGTATTTCTTCAGCGCCTCCATACGAACCCTGCGCCATTCATAGGTCTCAAGAAAAGCATCAGACGCCGGGTTGACTTTGTTAGCCTGCCATTTGGCGGACAGGTCATTGTTGGATAGCTTGGCATCCTGCTTAGCCTGTCGTGCTTTTACTTCCTTGCGGTTAGGTATAGCAACCTTGACCGACGGCATCTGAAAGCCGGCGCCATACAAAGCGTTCTTGGCGGTATCGTACTTCGCCCCCCTGTGCCTCATGAATGAAAGCAGCTGATCCGCCATGTGCTCAGTAACAAGCATATGCCCGTACTTGGCTAGCCATCCCTTCTTGGGCGGATACGGTATGCCAAATACCCTAGCCTCTACGCCAGATAGCGTTGAAGCGCATCCGTATTTTTTCAACAAGTACGTTTTGATATTCATAACAGTTAAGTTGTAGTTTCTAGAATGAAGCTCTTAACTTCTTAAGCTCTTTATCTCTATCGGGGAGGGTTCCAAACGAAGGGAGGCCCAAGCCCACGTTGCGGTGTGCTGGACGGCCCCCCTAAGTAGCATCGGTGATGGGACACTTACTTTGGCCCAAGAGCGGGTGCGCTCAAAGGCTGGACTCTGCAACCCCTTGCACCAGGGTCAAATTCCCACCAGAGTCTTCGGCATGGTTACGGCTTGAATGGTCATCCTACCGTTCTCACACAGTGCCGGATCGTGCTATCGGACGCTTGTCTCACTGTGCCAGTTATCGGTTTCGGCTGGGTTCTGAGTCCCACTTGGCTTGCAGCTAACTTTGGTCTGCAATCCGTGCGTTCAATGCAAAAAGGCCGCTTACTGCTGCTCTCGGTAGCTGAACCCAAGTCTTGCAACAAGGGTCGAGAGCATGAGTAAACGGCCTTCAATTACATTGTCAGCTACGACAACAACTGCATCGTAGCACATCTTTTTAAAACATGCTAATCTAAAGGCTGTCTCCCTGTTGTTGGTTGCCCCGGCTCCCCGCCGGGGTTTTTTTTGAGCCAGTTACTGAATGCCTGAGTATCAGCCAGTAGCTTGATGGATCTGATCTGCAACTCCAGCGCCGTACGCTGAGCTATCTCTTGGCGCACCTGAAGCTTCACTGACTGAGGTATCGATTCGATCATGTCGTTCACGATCACCTTGCGTATATGTTGATCCATGGGTCATCCTCATCGTTGCTATTGCTACTTCAAACGATACCTGCATCCAGTCGGATTCATCAAATGGCCCTTGGCCTCCCCACACTACCAGAAACACACTGATCGGTAGATACACATCCCAGTACCTCGCATGATTCCGTCGATGGAATAGTATGGGCATAAGACCATCTTTCCATGCGCTCGTCAGCGCCTGTCTCTGCCATGCCCGCCAGTCAGGATTCTCGGCTCGCTTAACCTCCACAGCCCAGCCCCATACTTTCATGTCATAGCCACCCGCCGCGGCCTGGTCATAATTTAATTTGACTTGGAAATCCAACGCCTGCGATATCAGCTTGGCTACTTCCAACTCCCCGCGCCGGCCCTTCTGTCTGCTATTGATTGCCATTGGTCGGATACCTCCTATATATATTGCCATATGTTGTGAACATAGAGTACCATTCTTTAACTGGAGAACACAATGAATGCCGATCAACTCATACCTGAACAACGCATCTTACTAGCGGTTATTAACACCGCGATCTTTGATACATGCCGCCATCCGATCTACACCGGCGAGCCTAACGTACCGCTCAAGAAGCGTGAGTACCGCCTCGATACAGAGGCACGGACTGCGTTCCAATTTATCTGGGGCGAAGGCTTAGAGACTTACTGCAACTGGCTGCCGATCGATCCTGAATGGCTACGCAATAAGCTTTTGGCGTTCATGAATAACGATAGGCCCATGATGAAGGCGCTATCCAAGAATGTGGTCATGCGTATTGATGACACACAGCGCAGGTATTTCAGACTCAATTACAAATTATTTAGACAGGAGAAAGAAGCATGCTGGACATCACTGGAAGAAGAAAGCCAAGAGCTACCCATCAAGCGGGTCATGTCGCGCTTAGACCAGAAAGGCCGCGTATTGGTAGCCGATACGTTAGGCCGGTCGCCAAGTGGCACACAGAAATCCCACCCGACCAGCTCTGGATCCAGCGCGTTTACCTCAATGAGCCAGTATCTGAATGGACCTGGCACGGACGATGGTCAGGAGCCCTCCGAGTGATCGTGCTCTTGGCCCTTGTGTTTATTTTCTACCATGCCGGCCGATGGGTACACGCCGGTATGCCCACGGGATATTGAGATGCTGGCATCAGAACTTATTCAAAAGCAGATAGACGCACTCAAGGAAGTGATCGCCAAGTTAGAGCGACTCAAGGAAGACGTGGAGCCCATGAAGCTTGATGAGGCAGAAGAGCTATGGGATTCAATTGACATGGATACCTTGAAGAATGCTCACAACTTTGGTGACTTCATGGAAATAGTCAGGCGTGTATCTGCCTACTACAACATAGGAGTTAAGCGATGAGCAGAGAAGATATTGAAGAAGCGATAGAGGTGCTGGAGGATGCAAGCGCAGAGATGTTAGGGGAAACAGGCGATGAAAATTACTACGGCGAAGCCATCGCCATCCTGCGCCAAGCACTAGAGACAGAGCAAAAGACCGCAGTATCGCCCGGTAAAGGTACGGGTTTTAGAGCAATGGATGAAGGTTACTACTGCGTGGTCTGTGGCAAGTACATTGAGGCCGTCGATGATGTGATCGTGCATGACGACATACCGCACCCAGTGGATATGGCGTTTGACGAGGAAGAGAATCCGCAATGAGCGAGCAACTGATGACACAAGAGGAGTTGGCCTTCCGATGGAAAATCAGCGAAGCCACATTGGAGCGCGACAGGTCGCTGAAACAAGGGTGTCGATACCTGAAGATTGGGGGTTTGATCCGCTACAAGATGCAAGACGTGCTGGAGTACGAAGACGCTTGTACGTATGAGCCAAAAGCGGCCAAGCTAAAGGAGAAGAACACATGATTGACGTTGAAAAGTTCCTCATCTCTTTGCGGAACCACAAAGCCCCGGATGGTCGATTGGACCCGATCCACCTCGCTGACACTGTGCAAGAAGAGATCAAGATAATCCAAGCGGCAGTCGAGAATTCACGTCGGAAATGGGTTGGGCTGACTGATGGGGAGATTGACATACTGTCGTGCGAGATGGTTAAAGGTTATAAATCAGTCAACTGGCTATGCAAAGTCCTTGAAGTCAAGCTAAAGGAGAAGAACACATGACTGAGGCAGAAGAAGACTTAAGCAGCCACTACCAAGTTCAAGAGTCCCGTGTCGTTTTACACCCTGCGTATTTAAAACCTGTGTTGCTGACCCGTTACGGGTGGGCCAAACGTCAAGGATTTTTTGGCGAAAGGGTGCGATGGTACAAACAAGAAGTCACTGAAATCAAGGAGAAGAACACATGAAAGAAGACATCATCCGCATGGCGCGGGAGGCTGTGCGACTACCTGAGCCACAAACACCTCAAGAAGAGGCCATTGAGCGAGCCCTTGCACCAATATTTGAACGCTTCGCTGCCCTTGTCGCCGCTGCCGAGCGGGAGAAGCTAGCCGCTTGGATGACGCGACAAGGCTACGCTACAGGACACGGCGACACCGTGGAGGACTTGCTGAAAGAGCTTGAGTGGCAAATTGACGAGCGCGTAAGAAACGAGCGGGAGGCGTGTGCTCAGATTGCAAAAGAGTGGGACACATCTCACCCACACACTAACTATGGATACTGTATTGCCAACGCCATACGAGCAAGGACATGAAAGATTACCTCGCGGGTCAAGCCTCATGGCGCACGGCTCAGGAACAAGCGCCACCGCTTGGGGTGAAGCTGTTGCTGTTGAACCCAGGGGGCACTTGCGTGATCGGGACTTGGGGTGATTGGGCCAAGGCTTGGGCTCCACTGCCCAAGGTCCCAGCGCATATTAAAGAACTATTACTGGAGAAACGAACATGAGCGGTGACCACAATACACACCAGAAGGCTACGTCCTTCGTTGAGCCTTTTTTCGTTGATATCCCCAAGCTGGCAAGAGGGGCTGGGATTACCCTCAGCAAGAACATCCAGTCCCAGACAAGATTTCACGCCGATTTGGTCAGCCTGGATAGCTTTGCTTTTGACGTTGGTGAGCGTAGGCTTGACCATTGCCTTAAAGTGCTCAGACAAGCGGGCTACGATGAGGCTGCGGACTATTTACAAGGGGTTGGCTAGATATGGACATCAATGAACTGGAAAAGCTCCCACAGGCCGTTTTAGAGGCCTTTGCGGGCGGTCAAATGGTTCAGGTCGTCTACGTGACACTGGCCGATGGACAAAAATTAGTTTTCTTAGGGCCTCCAATGGACGCTGGCGACGTTGAGGGGGTGCGGGAGGTGACGTTTGGGGAGCATGTGCATGCGGTGCTTTTGCGGCACGTTACAGAGAAGCATCGAAAGCTTGCTACGCACTGAAGCGTTTGCTACGATGGGGTTAGCGTGATGGTTGATTGATGGGGTTGGTGACGATGTTTACAGGGGACTTGCAGTCCCCTGTTTTTTATAATACACTTTAGCTGCGTCACGCAGGAAAGACGCTTTTGGTGTGTTTTTATACAGGAGAAACGCTATGTGGTTAGTGAGTCAGAACACAAAAGTACCGTTGCAGTCCTTTAAGACTAAGCATGAAGCGCATGCTTGGGGTCGAGAAAGGCTGTATGGATGGTTCATTGTGTGGCAGGGAAAGGGGCGATTGGAGGCAGAAAGAGGGAGTCATGGGGCAGGGAAAATGGGTCAGGGAGCAGGGTTGAAGGACCACGGACCAGGGCCCAAGGGCGTTGAAAGTGTAACAAAAGTGTAAGATTTGCTTAAAAAATAGGCAGATTTGGTGTAAGGTACACGTGTATCTTACATTACGTCAAAACGGCCTATAGATACACATTAGACACAAATTCATTTTTTTTTTTTCATGGTCCAAAGTGTATGTAATAGACGTAATGCCGTAATAACCCAATGTTTACAGGGGTTCTGGCTATGACACTACCATTACGGCAAAAGTAGGTGTAATGAATTTTACGGGGGTGCGCGCGCGGGTGAAAAAAAAAAAAAAAAAAAAAAAAAAATGCTGAATGTGTATCTATAGGTGGAAGCAACAAAGTGGAGGTATTTTGTTAGTAGGGTTATGGGAGAATTTACTTTAAGAAGGGGTTTTTGGATGGATGCGTGTTGGGATGGTTGGGGGGCGTATGAGTAGGGAAAGAGATGAGGAGGTTCACGGAACAGGGCACAGGGCTCGGGAGCATCGGTTGGGGAAAAGAGGATTGACGGTGAAATATCCGTTTTCGGGGATGTTGCTGAATGATTGGTTTGTTGTTTGGTCGCAGAAGGCGGCGATCGCAGCCAGGAACGCGGCAACATCGTTTTGCAACAGGCATCCTGGCCGACGCTTCGCGGTGAGGCAGCGGGAGGATGGGGAATGGATTTGCAGGAGAATGTCGTGAAGACAAAGTTGCCAAAGGCAGTGGATGAGGATGTTGAAGAGCGAGTGAATCAGCCTGTACCGGAGCGCAAGAAAGCGCTGACGGCGCGGGAGTGGAAGTTTGTTTGGGAGTGGGTCAGCGGTGATGGCGCAGTGTCTCTCAAGGAAGCGGCCCTCAGAGCGGGCTACAAGCCCACCAGCGCGCTTGAATCGGCGAAGAGGCTTACAGATGCCAATGTGCGTCCTGACGTCGTAGCGGCCATTCAGGAGGCTCGCAGGGACCTTCGCGCGAAGTACGGGACTTCGCTTGAACGGCATATGAAAGATTTGATGGATATTCGGGACCGAGCACTGGCTGCAAATAACTTTTCCGCAGCAGTTGCAGCCGAGTTCAGGCGCGGTCAGGCCTTGGGGACCATTTACGTTGACCGCAAGGAAATAAGGGTTGGGACCATCGATACGATGAGCAAAGAGGAAGTCATGCGCAAACTGGAAGAGCTGCGTGCGATGTACGAGCCTCTGGCTGCGCCTGTCGTTGAGGTCCAAGCGGTCGAAACGGTTGAGGTTATAGAGACTCCCCAGTTAGCTGCGCCCGTTGAAGTGGTTGAACCTGTTGTCCAGGTGCAGCCAGTGGTTGAGGAAGAGGAACCAGAGATGACTATTCGAGAGGGATTGAGAAATGTCGACAGGACCCGAAAGCAACTTATACAAGAGGCTAAAAAAGCGGATCACCGAATTCGAGATAACGAGGCTCGAATCGCGGACAGGCTTAGGGATACCAGATTGCTTAGTCGCAGTCCCGTTCGAGGAGGACGGGAAGACGTTTAAGTTTTTCCTGACACTGGAGCTCAAGGTCACAACCACTCGCTCGCTGCGCATCAGTCCGCATCAGGTAGCGTTTCACGTTAAGCACAAGGATGCGCCGAGCTTGATTCTTGTTTACTACGCTCCGACCAAGTTCGACACTAGCAATGAATACTTCCTGTTTCATGGCCGTCAGGTCATGGACTTGATGGTGATGGGCCTCGATACCCCTCCGCTTTTTCGAGTGACCGAGCGTTTCATTGATTGGAAAGTGCTCAAGCAAGTGCTGCTTGACTCGATCTATGTTCGGTGACATGATTCTGGTTCCGGCGTGTTGCCGGGATAGAAAGGAAGAAAGATGAAACAGTTAAATGCATTTCAAGATGGTGATGGGGCCCACTGCGGCTTGAGTGACTGGTATCCAGACGGCCGTGCCGAGCTAGAGCAGGCCTTGAAGGAAAAGACTTCCTTCGATACGGGTTGGTATAGCAGTAAGAAAGAGATCGCTTCGGCTCGCATCTTCAGTGAAGATGGAGTGGCGATTAAGGTTCAGGCATCAGTCTCAGATGACTTTGATACTGAAGGCAGGGGTTACGCCAGTACTCACGATTGGACGCTTGATGCTGTTGAGCAAGCGGTTGGTAAGGCATGGACTAATGCTGAAGCAGAAAGGGATGACAACCAGGAATATGAGGGGTTTCGAGTTGGCCGCGAAGGTCGATGGGAGGAAACTTTCCTGGTTAATATTGGATGGGGAGAAAACCTCTCGCCCCCTGGCGATTACTATCACCATTGGGGATGGCAGTTTGAAGGGGAGGACGGTTGTTTAGGCATACCCGATCCGGCCATACCCGTTGAGATCGTGAAGGAATTTGAGAAATGGGCCCACAACTGGTGCTTTGGCCATACGGTAGAGGGCAAGTCGCTTACGATTGGTGAATGGACAATCACGCCCTGGCGAGACAATCGGCCGGTAGCTGAGGATCCCAACGACTACGCGGGCATGGGTTGGATTGGCCGCGATGGGAGGCCTTGAGATGGATAACTGGACAGTCGCGCTACATATGCTGCGGGATGGATTCCTGTTGCGTGTTTCATCGATGCTTGATGATGACTCTGACGTTATCGAAGATCAGCCGTTGCCGCTTGTCATTCGGGTTGATGCCTTGGGGCCGTCTGAGCGGTGCAGTTTGATTTATGACAACGTCCTGGCCGAGACTTACCTGGGAGGTTGTTATTACGAGAGTGTCCATGAGTTCATTGGGCTCAGTGGACTTTATGAGGACATGCTAGATGAGGTGCTGCGGGAGGCCAGGAAGACTGAGCGCCGATTGTCCAGGCCTTACCGGGTCACCGTAGTGCATGAGGCGACTGGCGTGACCGAGAGCGTAATCGTTGGCGCACTGTCTCAGGCATTGGCTGAAGAAAAGGCCAGAACGGAATGGCCGTATTGGAGGGACGGTTGGTTAGTTAAGCGGAGCGTGACTGATGATCGTTCCGCCGCCTGATGAAGACAAGAACGATTGGCCGCAACCTAAAAAGAGTTGGCCCTGGCTGAGTTTGCTGCGGCTACTTTTCATGGGCTTTTGGCGTTAGGTTGACGACCAGGATACAAAGGACTACATTTCACTTGTCGGCGCTTTGACCGACTCATACAGAAAGAAAGGAAGCAAAATGGATCATTCAGAACTTTTGGGTTTGATGGGCGGGATGTATGACAAACTGGTGCAGGACGTAGCTATTCGCGTCTTTCACATGGTTAAGGACAATCAGCCGACCATCAACTATGACCAGTTGTTGTTGGACATGAAACGTGACTTTGACTATGGCGAGATCGCGATCGACTACGGCAAGCTTGCCGGTTATCTGGACGTAGCCGAGATTGCGGGAGAGTTAGACCTCAATGAGGTAGCCAGTAACATCGACTTGAGTGACCTAGCTGGAAGCATTGATCTCGCTGACATTGCAGGGGAGATTGATGAATCGGACATTGCCGAACAGCTCGACCAGGGCGCGATCAGGGCGGCCCTGGTCGCTGATGGTGACCTAGCAATCCAAGTAGCGGATCGCTTGAAAGATCACCTTCGCGTTGTCTTCGCTCAGGAGGACTGATCATGGCAACCAAGTTGACCAAGCAACAGCAGCAGTCCCTGGTGAGACTCTGGAAGAACCATTCGGGCGGGCTCAGTTACCGGCAGCTGCGCCGCACGGTCCGACCCGAGTTGTATGGGTCGGCAGTAATAGTTCGATGGGCGGGAATGTGGATCGGGATCGAGCCTGATGGGTATGCTCATAGCTGATCCCGCTACACTCCACTTAAAGGCAGCACTTGCTGCCTTTTTTATTTTCAGGTTACTATTCGCTTGCGGTCGCCGACCGCGCAACTTAACTTAGAAAGGAATACAGACACACCTATCGTGACTGGGAAACAGAT
>OGWP01000030.1_pt1 | contig 12834 bp, 15 predicted proteins | sample 1576051 | NCBI WGS metagenome assembly OGWP01 (sample SAMN07581524, study PRJEB24739) | freshwater metagenome | reverse complement strand
GTTTCCCAGTCACGATACCGGTGGATGTGATGTTTCGCAGACTTCCAATCTTGGCAGTGGTTTTCAGATCCACCAGCAGGTCGAGATTGTCAGGCACGATGTCGATCATGCCCTTGATTTCTGTAGCTCCGATGGTGGCAAAGACTGCAACCTCAGATTTGTATCCACCTGCAAAGCGTTGCGCGTAGTCCTCAGAGAAGACTGCTTCGCATCCAGATGCTGCGCGAATGTCGGCATCTGTGGCAATCATTTTGCCCATTGCCCTGGCATCGTCTCTCCACTCCTGTGCTGCCTTGGTGCGGAAGTCAGAATAGGGAGAAACAGCAGCGATTTCGTCGAGTGGGATGTTTGGCTCAAGGATTGCGGAGTGAATTAACACTCCTAGATCCATGGCTTTAGTCGATTCCCTGCCTGTGCTGTGTCTCCACTTGTAGGGAGACTGGTTGAACTCCCACAGGAGAGACTTGCTGACTGGACCGTCGAGATTCGTCGGTGATGCGCTGCGAGCGTAGTATGCTCTGCCCAGATTGTATTCGATGTGTGCGTTTTGCATATTACTGAGCGGTGACTTTTTTGGATGCCTTCGCGGCGAATGCTTTGTTGATTGCAGCGACCTTGTCAGTGGTTAGCTCCGCAACTGCTCCGACACCGTAGTGCTTGAGAAACGCTGCCTCGTCGATGCCGAGATGCTCGATGTTCTCACGGATGCGAGCTGCCTCTGCGCTTGTGATGGTCACTGCTGGCTTGTTATGCGCTGCTGCGTTGCCATCGTCATCCTCCTGGGCGACTCCGCAGAGTGCTGCGAGAGAGTAGCGGCGAAGGTAGGTTGTGGCGGCTCCGATGCCCTGCCCATCCTGCTTGGCAGGTATGCAGGAGATGGTGCCACTGATGTGTCCACCACTGCTGTGGGCGATGGTGGTGGTAACGTGGCAGACTGCACCGTCAAACGATGGGGACTGGATCACTGACAGACCGTTTGCCGCCAATACTGGGCGAACGGTGTTGAGGACTTCAGCAAGATCAGCATACTTCGATCGGAAGTGCGGATTGGTGCTGCTTTTCGTTGCGTTTTCGACTTCGCCTTGCATTTTGGCAAGTGCTGCGAATAGTTCAGGGTTGCTGTGTTCTAGGTTCATGTGTATGTAGGTTGTTTGTGTGATAGTGGCATCGAGCAATTTCGATGCGCGGAGTTGTTTTAGCCATTGTATTCGTTCTCTGCAAGAATAATTTCTGAATATTTTTGCAAAATCTTTCTGACTCGCTCACGGGTTTTGTGGCAGTGGAGGAGCTTCTCGTGAATGGTGCGTCGAGCGTAGTGTGCATTCGTGTGGTTCGCTTTACCCACGATGCGAGAGGCATCCTGGAGGCTATGAGACTCAGCCCATAGCGTCATCACGATTTTCCGTGCGAGGGATACAGCAAACGTCCTGCGCCCGCTGGTGATGTCCTCGGGTTCGATGTGCATCACATCTGCGGCAGCGTGAATGAGTGCTTGTGCATTGTCGATGAGTTGCTCCATGCCATCGATTTCGTCGATGTCCATTGCTGGGTCATAGTCGGGTTTTGGTGGCATTTGTTCTTCTGCGTGTTCGTATATTGAGTTCATGATATTGCTGTGATTAACGTTTGATTTTCTCGACAATTTTGTGTTTATATGTTTGATATTTCGGAAGTTGTGCTGGTTCTCCGCATTGGAAAAACGGGTATTGGATGTCATCGATTTCGCAGATGAATAGTCCATCGATGATGTCAACGCACACGGCGATTTTCACATTGGATGTCCAGTAAAGACCATTCACACCAAGGCAGACATGCTCCTCGGGCTTGAGTTGGGCGATGATGGATTGCAGAGTCGAGACTACTGCCTCGGTTGCGTTGTCGGGTATTTCTATTGTGATTTGCATAGGTTCGGTGATAGTGGTGTTTAGAATCCGTAGGCGAATGCCAGCATTGCGATGCCGAAGCCTGTGGCTGCTCCGAATGCGTAGATGGCGATGATGCCCAGTATGGGCGGGTTTGGGTTGTAGTTGTCGTCCACACGGTGGATACGGATTGCGATTGGTGGTTTGTTGTAGTTCATGGTTTGGTGATAGTGGGTTAGCGTAATGCGTCACGTTTTGCGGCTTCGTAGCTGTCGTGTTCTCGGTCGCGGCATGGTCGGCAGATGCCCTCCCAGTCGCTGCGCTTGTATGCGTCAGCGATGTCCTGGGCGATTTCGAGAGGGGTTTTCCCTGCGGTGTGGCAGAGGATGTCCTGGGTGTTGTCGCACCAAGGATTCTCACAGTAGCAAGTGATAGTGATGTCGGAGGTCATTTTTTTAGTGTGTTGATTTGGTGTTTGGTGATAGTGGTCTGCATGGATTTTTGGTTGTGGAGGTCTTGGTCTTCTTGTGTCCAGATGTCCTCAAAATCTGGGGTGAATGAGTAGATGGTTTCTCCCGTTTCGTTCGAGGTGGAGAAGTAGAGAATGTGATTGTGGTTTTTGTGTTGGTTGATTGTTTGCATGATAGTGGCGTTTTTTGTTATTTGATTGATGATAGTGCTTTTCTGAATGCTCTGAGTCTCATGACCGCATCGCGTATGTCCGTCAGTGCGGTGCGGCAATGGCGACGATTGACCTGGTGCCGGTCTTTGTAGGTTTGGCGGATCGCCCCCTCGATGGAGGCGATCATGCGTTGAATGTGTGCTGTGTTCATGGTTTGGTGATAGTGGGTTAATCGATAAGGTTTTGCGCTGCTTTGCGCAGCGGCTCGGGAACGCTGGGAGCGTATAAATCTGCATCGTCGAGCGTGGCGCGGTCGCCATGGATGAACTCCCTCACGCGCTGCGAGGGGTTGCCGGTGGGTTCGTATGGTGCTGGCGTGGGCATGTCCTCTGGCAGGATTGCCAGAGAACCGATGATAGTGGCAAAGATTGCCAGTGTTTTGAGTGGTTTCATGATAGTGCTGTGATAGTGGTCAGTCGCAATTACAAAAAACTAGTGCGCTGGAATAGTCGATTCCCCAATCTTCCGCAAGTTGGGCGGCGTGGTCGCCTGGTCGCGGTGAAATGAAAAAATCGCCTTCTTGGTCATGCCATGCATCGTCCATGGCGGCGGTTGTGATGCGGTCGAGCAAGGCTCGGATTTCCTCGGGCGTTGCGTTGTCGGGGATGTCGAGTTGAATTCTCATGTTCTGCTTTGGTTTGGTTTGGTTTGGTTCGTGGTTTCAGATTGTGCAGCAGCCGCAGCAGGGGGCATCTTCGCATCTTCCGTTGTAGTTCCGGTAATACGTTCCGGTGCTTGTAATGACAGCATAAGATCTGCGCTCCTGGCGCGGTTCGTTGGCTAGTCTTTGTGCCTCTTCTGCGCGGTCTGCCGGAATGCTCCAAGTTTTTGTTGTCGCGTTCCAGCGTCCGCCCATCGCGGCGAAAGTTCTGCGGTGTGGGTAGGTGTTACCGGTAATTGTGACGTATTGCATGGCGTGTGTGTGTGTGTGTGTGTGTGGTTTGCCTGGCAAGCGTGTGATGCTTGCCAAGCGTTAGGTGTTAGTGTTGGGGATACAAAATCAATGTCCGGTTAGCTTGCGAGCAAAGCGTGCATTTCCCACATTTCATCGGCTCTGGGCGGCGTAAGATTGTTGAGGCAATCGCAGGACATACCACGGCTCTTCCTCCGCTTTCCTTGGCAATCTTACGCGCTGCCTCTAAGCGTTCGCGTTTTGTCTCGCCATCGTAGACAATACGGGATGCAGGCATGCCTTTTTCCATGCATTCAAACGCGCGCGCATCGGTCTGGCATGATTCGCGGACCACTAGCGGCAAATCGAAAGCGTAGGAAAGGGCGCGAAAGCGTTCCGCTTTTTGTCTGGTTTCAACCGGAAAGTGCACTGGTGTGCCTGGTGGAAAGCTGCGGACTAAGTCAACGAAAGCTAGGATCTCCTCCTCAGTCAATGGGCGATTTGGTACGCTTCCGAAAGTGGAGAATCTGATCCATGGAATAGATTCGCCGTTTTCCACCTTGTTTCGGATCTGTTTCGCGTAGGCTCTGCAGACGTTGGCGAAACCAGCAAGTCTTTTCCGCTCGCCGGAGACTTGAATACTGGGCTTCATCTTCTCCGTGTGGATGGCGTAGCAAATCCCCAGTTTTAACGCTTGGCATTGTGGGCTGCAGTTCTCTCCTCCGGACTCGGAAAAATTGATTGCGATCGCTTTTGGGACTGCTTTACTGAATGTCCCGAGCGTGGGTTTCCATGCCTGGGCGGCTTGCTTTGTGGTGCTTGTTTTCATGCTGTATGTTTTCGGTTTGTTGTTCGGTTCGCGTTGCTTTAGAATTCTGACTCGAGCAATTCTGCGATTTCATCCTCATGCCAGCCGTCGATGATCGCCTGAATAACTCTATCGTTTTCAAGGGCGACTTGTGGGTCAATGAATAGCATTGCGCAAAGGCTGTAGAATTCGTTTTTAGTCATGGTGTGCTTATGTTTGGTTGTTGGTTGTCGTCGCGTTGTTCACTCGCGACACGCCGAAAGTATCAAATCATCGCACAATGTCAAATTTTTTTTGCATTATTTTTCAATTATTTTTCATAATGTGCTGCAATGCCTGATTTATCAAGGATTTTTCGGCATGATTTTTTCGCTTCCCTGGCGTTTTTCCGCTCGTTTTTGGCGGCTCAACGGGTCAAATCAAGGCATGATCGCATGGAATCATCTCATGGAATCATCGGTTGGAATGTCTCGGTGAATACCTTGGTGAATACCTTGGTGAATGCCTTGGGGAATGGGTTCGCCCTATTGCGAGAAAGTATCAAACAATCGGCAAGGCAAGCAAGGGAAACAAGAGAAGCTGAATTCTAATTGCGTCTCATTGTCTTCTTCCAATTTTATTCCACAGCGCCGAAAACATTACAAGCTTTTTTTTCAGAAAGTTTTGCGGCGCGCGGTCGTGATAGTGCCGGCAATTTTCTGTCGTTGTCCTGGCGCATGTTGTGATGGGCATGATAGTGATTTAGTGATGCGGTGCTGTCGTGCCGGTCGTGCGGTGCAAGCGGGCATGATAGTGATCTCCTCCCAGGCTGGGCGTGGTGTCCGGTGTCGTCTCGTTCCGGTGTCCATGCGCAGGTGCCATCGTGCCGGTGTCATCGCGCAGGTGCCATCGTGCCGGTGTGGTGTGGTGTGGTGCCATCGTGCCGGTGTGGCGCCATCGCCATAGCAAGCGGATGTTTCAAGCGGGTGATTGAAACAAGCGATTGAAACAAGCGTTTTAAACAAGCGTTTTAAACAAGCGATTGACACAAGCGATTGAAGCGAATGATTGAAACGAGCGATTGAAAAAACGAGGCGGGGAGGGGATGAAAAAAATGAACCCCTAAGCAGATAGCTATTGAATAACCCCTACCGAAAAAAATGCGCAAAGGGGCTTGACATAATCTCTCTAAATGTTAAAAAGCGGCATGAGCAGTCCAGTTAGTTATGATTTGCAAGGGCAGGGTGGTGGAGTTGTAGTTGACTCTAGTAATCCTGGTGTGGGTAGCTTCCGTTGGATTCAAGTGATCAATGACGCGACGATTGATGAGATCAATGCTGATGGTGGCATTGGAACGATTGCTAATGAAGCATTATTGAGTGGACTGACGATTCCTGCTGGGGTAGGGATTGGTGGTCGGTTTATTGGTGTTTCAGTTACCAGTGGTGTCGTGATTGCTTACTACGCTTAATGAGTCAGTTTGCACAGAGTGGTAGTGCGATGGATGATGGGCAGTCCTCTGATGGGGACGGAGGTTTTATTGGGATCAATCAGCGATTGCAGTTGAACCAGCTTGAGGTTGGTGAGGTGCGTGAGTCGTTGAATGGTCGGATGGAGGGATATTGGAAGCCTCGTCGTGGTGTGATTTCTCGCACTGGATCTCTGACGAGTGGTGGTAGTCCGTTACAGTTACCATTCTTCCTGATTGATTCTGCAAAGAATATTACTGCTGCCAGTGTGGTTAGTGGTGTGGTAACGATTACGATTACTGGTCATGGATTGACTGGCACGGCATTGGCTCGCGTGGCTGGATTGGCTGGAGATGTCGAGATGAATGGTGACTTTGTGCTGACTGTGGCAAGCGTGGATACGTTGACGTATTCCGTGCCTGGGTTGACAACAATCTCCGATCAGACTGGCACATTGTCTGGGACTCCCATCAATGATGCTGCCAACGTGAACGTCAGGGCATCCTGCTTGTTTAGTGATCCAAACTCATCGAATGCTGAGAGCGTAGTGCTGGCATTGGATACTAAGGCGATCTTGGTGGATCTCGATGACTACACGACTCAGGATATTGATTACCCTACTGGGAAATCCTTGAGTGGTGATGTTGATTTGATACAAGCGTTTGATCGTATCTTTTTATTCCGCGATGGAGAGCAAGGATTTGAGTGGTTCCCTAATGGGCGACAGATCGAAAGTGCCAGCCAGAGTGGATCTACCACCGTTACGATGCGCGTAAGGGATCATGGATTGACTGCTGGTGACTCGATTGTTGTTAGCGGATTGACTGGTGGAGTCGCTGCCAATGGACCATTTACTGTGCTGTCAGTTACGGATAAAGATGTGTTCACCTACACATTCACAACCTCACAGACTCAGACGTTTGGTGTGACGAATGCCGTTCTCGATGCTGGGTTCACTTTGGTTCCTGGGGGTGTCTACACTCAGCCGCAGATCTTTGTGACTGCTGGTAACGATGGATCTGTCTCTGGTGGTGTGGTAAGCCTTACGGTGACTGGTAATACAACCATTCAAGCTGGTGACACCATTGTCATTTATGAGACAAATGTCCCTGAGTTGAGTTCTATTGCTGGAAAGTCGTTTGAAGTCCTCAGTGCTACCACGACAAACATTTCGTTTATTGCGCCTGTTGGTGATTTAGCCAGCCTTGGAAGCTCAAGTGAGCAAGTTGAGTTCGGTGGACGATTTAGTGAAGGTCTTGGATTCATCCATCAACCTGCTCCCCCTTGGGGAGTTTACTTCCAGCGCCGATTGTGGGTTCCATTTTACTATGAGCCAAGTGGAACTTTCAGTTCTCCAAGCTACACCAGTCGAGGAATCACTGATGAAATATCCGTTTCGGATATTTTAGACAGCCATACATTCGATCAGATCGCCAATCAGTTTAGAATTACTGGTGGGACTGCGGATTATGTGGTGGCGATGCAGGGATTCTATGATGATAAGCTGGTTGTATTGAATCGCAACAGTCTGCATTTGATTAGTGGCACAGTTGGCAGCCTTAATGACACCAAAGTTACAGCATTAACCAACGAAGTTGGATGTTTGGCGCGAAAAAGCGTGGTGTTAAAAGGAAATGCCATGTTTTTCTTGTCAGACAATGGTGTTTATGCTGTAGAATTCCTCAATGATTACAATCTTCGTGGTGCTGATGAGCCTATTTCTAAAAATATCCAGCCATACATCGACAGAATCAACAAAAACTTGGCTAAAGATGCTGTCGGAGTGCTGTTTAATAATCGATATTATCTTGCTGTCGCATTGGATTCAGTTGTTGGAGCTAATGATGCCACAGGGAACAACACTATTTTGATATTCAACTTCCTCAATAAAGCATGGGAGTCTGTGGATACATTCGGAGCGAATGATTTCACCATCAAAAATATCATTGTTGGTAGTGCTGCGGAAAGAAATAGCATTTATGCTGTCTCGTCCCTTGGTGGTCTGCATGAATTAGAGGCTGCCGAGACATCGAATGACATTCTTGTGTCTGGTGACACACCTACGAGCTTCTTCATCGATTCATCTTTGACTACCAGGGGATATGCTCTGGGCAATTTGGATCGTAAAAGGTTCACTGATGGTCAGATTACCATGCAGTGCGTCAACGGTGGTCTTGGTGAGTATAACATTGCGTTTGCTGCTGAAGATCCAGACAACAATCAAGAGATTGGAACAACAACAAATTTCCTTGGTGGTGAGGTTCTTGGAACTGGATCAACCAATGAAGATGAAACTGGAAACATCCGCTTCCGTCTTGGAGGCATTAGAGGATACTTGGGAACCTTAACCTTGACACGAACTATCGGTTCTCCTAAGATTACCTCTATAAGAGTCACTGGTTCTGTGACAAATCGACAAATCATTTCACAAAAATAATATGGCTGGGGTCGTAGAAACAACACACACTTTTACAAACAACGAGGTTATTACCAGCACGTTGATGAATAATATTATCGACGAGACGTTGTTCACTGTTGATGCACTGGCAAACTCGACCTTGGCATTGACTGCTGGCAAGATCAAGGTGGCTACATCTGGAATTACATCCAATGAGATGGGTGTGGATTCTGTGACTGCTAATGCGATTGCCAATGGAGTTATTACCAATGCCAAGATCAGTGCTACTGCTGCCATTTCTTTGTCGAAGCTGGCAAGTGAGGCATTGCCCACAGGAATCACTGTAGCTACTGCCAATTTGGTAGATGCCAATGTCACCACAGCAAAGCTCGCTGATGCCGCTGTGACGGCTCCTAAGCTCAGTGGAGCGCAGACTGGATCTGCTCCTGTGTTTGGTGTCCGAGCATGGGCTAAACTCAATAGCATAACCAATAAAACGGATCTCATTACTATTCGCATTAGCAAAACGCAACTTGACCCAACGAATACCACCATTAGTAGCAGAGCCTATCTCGCTTGCTAATAAAGTTGTTTGGTTGTCCCAATAACCAACGTCAGGCGATAAGTTTGGAACAAAACGTAATGTAACTACATCACGACTGGAATAACGGTTTTGATCCCAGTTAGAGTAAGTTTGTAAGTTTCCACCATCAGCAATAGCAGTATCAAGAATGCCTGGTGAAGAAACCTCACTATTCTTTGCTGTTAAGTTTGCTATTACACGCGCATAAGTCTTGTAATCAACAGCACCATAGATCGTGTAGTTAGAATTGCTAAACTGGTTTTTGTAAGTGTAAAGTAAAACATTGCTAATTCTTTTTAATGTTTCAGGTTGTCCTAATGAAAGCCAAGGTGTCTCTATGTAAGACGATAAACGTTCTGTAAGTTTTCCAAGACCAGACCAAACCTGAATACCTTTTGGACTTGGAGTATCACCAGTTAGAGTTTGATAATAAGACCAACGTGTAGCAAATGCTATTTTACCTTCTTGGATCATAGTGGCTGCTGATAATGGTAAGCCAGTTCGTCTAGACCAACCACCAGTAGGAGTATGATAAACAAACCCATCAACGCAAAGATCAAGACCTCTTGACGGAATATGACACCAATACTCTTTATCGTAAGGGTTGTAAATAGCAAAGGCTCTTTCTAAAACTGATTCATTTATCTCTAATAGTTTTGTTCCAAGTTTTTCAGAAGCATTTATTATTTCGATCTTTGACCCACCTGATAAGTTGCCTTGTAGAACATAAAAGATTCTATCAGTTCCAAGGAACATAGTTCCTAAACCCTGAATGTCCTGAATAGAGTGTGGCGACTTTGAGCCAACATTTCGGGAAACAGGGACAACTTGAAAACCAGTTTGGGTCTGAACTAACGCATCAATAGCAGTTTCGCGAAAGATTAAAAGTAGGTTGTTGTACGGGTAGAGGGCAGTAATGTCGCCGCCATAACCCGTGGAAATAACCAAAGTGTTTTGTGCGGAAAACTGCTCTGGTGCCGTTAGATCAGAAATGTAAATTGTTCCAGGATTATCCTGAACGCCAGCAAGAACAAGACGACCACCATAAGCAGCGCCAAAGCGAGCATTAGGAAATGGTTGTCTCTCGTAAGATAGTGGCCCTTCTGAACCTAGGTTTTGGTCGGGCATAACATCAGCAATACGAGTTGTTGTGTTGTCGTTAATATCAAAAGCAAAGTAAAGTTCAGAGCCAGCACCAGGAGCAACGTTGTCTCCAATAAAGCCAGCACCTTGATTCTTTGAGCGATAAATCCTTCTCTTTAATGTTCCTGGTGGTCCAAGTGGAATGTCTTGTAAGTCAAAACCAAGACGAGATGTAATAACTCTATGATTAACTTTTGGTGATTCATCATCTTCTATCATTTCACCTGAACCAAGAACACCAATAGTATTAGAACGAGCAGACAAAGAACTTTCTGAACCTGTGTCTGTAATAAAAGAAACAGCCCACTCATAGGCTATGTAAAGTTGCTCTGTGTAAAAGTTTTGGTTTGAGCCGTCGTAATAGTCAATAGCAGAAGCACCAATAGTAAGACCATAGTTTGTGTCTTGTGAAAACTGAAACATACGACCAGAAGAGGTACGACTTTCGCGAGCAAACTTTCCTATTTGTTCCATTCCAGTTTGACTTGTTGCTTGTCCTGGTGTTGAGATAGAAGGTGGTGAAGGCTTATCAAAGAAAACCTCACGAATGTATCTGGAACCAAAATAAACTAATGGTGTGTCGTAGCCATTAATAATAAAAAGAATGTTGTTGTAAGGAATGTACTGGGTTGTTGGCTCATTAGAAGATTGAGCGTGTCTTCCAGTTTTAAGTGTGTGAGTTGTGTTGCCGATAAGAACTTTTAGCGAAAGTGTCCCGTCTGTTTGTAGTTCCTCAAATAAGATATGTTGTTTATTGTTTCCTTGCGCTCTAAATGAATAAACTGAAAACACATCTTTACTTGTAAAAGGTGTTTCGCCGTCAGGAGTTTTGAGATCAACCAAGGCTCTATCGTTAGTCCAAGCACGCAGGTTTAGATCCCAGCGCAGGTTCACGATGTCCTCCGCGCCGCCTTCTGGTGCGCCTATCGGTGATGTATCAATACCTTTTACAAATATTTCTGATAGGCGCATTATTAGGATCCTTGATAGTTGATAATGCCTCGGCGGTAATAGAACCCACCAGCAATACCCATAGAGTTAGAACGCATCGCAATAGTGTTGCGCTCATTACCATAACGAGTAATAAAGTTTCTCAACATAGTCTCATACTTACGAGCGTAGTAAGCCGCTTGTGTTTGCTTATCAAACTTTAATGATAAGTTCTCTAACACCTTGTAAATAAGTAGGTGGTGGAACTCTGCTGGGATCATAGGTGAATCATATTTCTCTTCTAATGGAACTGGCTTGTAAATGTAGCGTATTGTTGCTATGCTGTCTTGTGCGTAGCCAACGTCATTTACACCATTAGTTCCTGTCTTTATCTCTGAATGATCTGCTGTTGAGATGCGAGGATAAAAGATAATACCCTTACGGTTTATGTGTCCGTTGTAAAGGGTCATCTGGTTTCCACGCCAACCTTCATTACCAGAGGAAATAATCTGTTGCCAAGTGTAGTAGTCTGCCGCTGTAATAACTTTATCAGTTTCTCCATAACGCCAAGTAAAGGTTTGGTTTTCAGTCCATTCGTGGGTCATAGAGTTAGTGCCGACATAAGTAGCATAATACCATTTGATAGTATCAAGGTTAAAGTTTGTTCTCTTAATACCGAATAACAAACGACGAGCCTGACCTACTGGAAGAGTGCGAGCATCAGTAAAGGTAATGCTGCTTGTAGTAGAACCAGTAATAGAAATGGTGATAGGTTCAGTAATGCCTGACGAAGCACCAGTAGCAAGGTCAAAGCGTTCCCAAGCGAAATAATGAGTACCTTGATCGTAATAGTTTGAGGCAGAAGCAGTTGATAAAGTTGTAGTAAACTGTTCTGATGTATCGTTCATAAACGAGTATGACTTTGGAATGTAGCAGAAAGGCTTTGCTGCTTGTAGTTGAAAGTTAATAGCCAAGTCATTAGCATTACGTTCTGGAAGAGAGATCGCTTGTCCGTAGCGTAGAGCATTTACATCACGGTTATTGCTCCAAGAAACATCCATTATCTGCGGCTATTCTAAACCATTTTGCAAGGTTTTTAATTTCCTTTAGTGAATAATGCTTGTTTGTTATTTTACTTGTATAAGATTCAGTTCTGTTTTCCAATACTGTTGCAATCTTATTAATAGTATCATTATTGATTGTCTCTTGATATAAAGAAATTCCTACAAGTTCATAAACAAGTGGATCGTAGTGTTTACCTCGGATCCAATTAATGTCGCCAAAGGCTCCTCTTACTAGGTTTTCAGTTCCTAAAAACCAATCATTTGGTGCTTCAACGTTTTCAAACCTTTCATTCTTGTGCGTTATGGCAATTGTATCAAGACCCATTTTGAATCTCCTCGTCTATAATTGCAATTACATCAAGAGCATGTTTTGATATCAGCTCCTGCTTTTGCCTAAGTTCGTTACGAAGCTCATCAACCTTATCTTTGTAATACTTAAGCTGACCATCCAGCCATTCCTTGAAGTTTTGCTGGATCTCTGCTGAGAGTGGATTATGCTTGCCATCCTTGTAGCAATCCCACTTTCGGTGATTCGCATAGTCGCCGCCAAGATAGCCCGTGTAGTGCATGATCTGGCAGATCTCGCGCCTCGCCTCGTCACGCTCTCGTTGCGTTTCCTTGCGGTCAATGCAACAAGCCGCCAACTCTTCCTGCTCAATGCGAAGTGCCTCGCGGAGCCGTTCGATCTCGTCTGCTGCTTCCTGACAGATTGGACTTGGACCATGAACCATTACTGGTTCTGGATAACCATCCTTTGGTGAGTAGTGAATCTTAGTAGTAATTGCAATATGATTACGCAATCTAGTTATTAAGTCATCAGTCATTGGTTTCTCCCTTCTCAATCTTAGAAAGCCGATAGTCAATTACAAATACGTGTGCTGTAATTGATAAGACCCACATAATTGAGACTATGGTTTCAAGCATGGTTTAATCCTTATAGAAAGAAATCTCTAAAGAACTTTTCAATGTCTGTTCCATTGTCCTTACGCGTGTTTATACAGCCAAGGCAATCGCATTCAACGAA
>OGWP01000029.1_pt1 | contig 12929 bp, 17 predicted proteins | sample 1576051 | NCBI WGS metagenome assembly OGWP01 (sample SAMN07581524, study PRJEB24739) | freshwater metagenome | reverse complement strand
AAGACGGCATACGAGATGCGCATTAGTGACTGGAGTTCAGACGTGTGCTCTTCCGATCTGTTTCCCAGTCACGATACATGGTGCGGCAGCGCCTAATTGAGCAATTCTTTCTAAATCTTTGAGGTGGCCTTGAACAACACCTGATTGATTTTTTATAGACTTTGAGTTGGCATTGAAGCCGTCGGTCAACTTGTTAAGACCATAGAGAGCGCCGCCTGCTGCGACAACAAAAGCACCAATTCCAATGGCAGCAGCCTTAGCAGAAACACCAGCACTTGAAAAGGCAAGCGCAATTCCTGCGGCGGTGCCTGCGGCTGCCTGTTTTTTCAATGAAACTGTTAATAATTTGATTGCGCCAATCAAAATTTGAACGCCAGCAGCAACTTTAGTTCCGACAAAGGTTGCAACTAAAAGTGCCGTGAAAAGTTTGAAAGCGGGCAGATTGTTTGAAATTGTGGTGAACATAGAGCTGAGCCCTTTGGCGGCATTGATTGAAAACTTTGCAATGCCCTTTAGGGTTTCAGCAATCTCTTCTTTGTTATTTGCAATGAACTCTTCAAAGACAGGAAGAATCTCTGTCTGAAATACTTGTGCCAATTCTTCTAAGACAGGAATAAGAGCAAAGCCAAGGGTTTCAAGGGTTTCATCAAAGGAAATGCGAAGAGCAGTCATCCTGCCTTCGAATGTGCCTGCTCTTGTTGAGGCTGCGCCTGAGAAAGTCTTGCTTAATTCTTGGAGAGCGCCATTTAGGTCTTTGCTCTTTTTGATGTCCTCAGATAAAGGAACTCCAAGTTTTGTCAGAGCGCCGATGTTGCCGCCAACTGCCTTGGCAAGAGCAAGTGAAACTGTTTGCAAATCTTTTTGAGTTCCTGCCGAAATATCAAGAGCAAGGTTTTGCAGATATTGGGCTTGAGCGACATCTTTGGTCGCGGAAACCAAGGTTGCCAAACTCGGCCTGAGTTCATCATCTGTGACTGCAACTGCCCTTTGTTGGGCTGAGATATATTCTTCAACAGAGGCAATGGCTGCTTCATTAGCGCCTGTGGTGTTGCGAAGGGCATTGGCGAGCAATGCCTGCGACTTCTGATCCGCGATAGCAGCTTCAACGCCGTCTTTGCTGAGCTTGATTGCCAAGGCCCCTGCCGCCACCGCCGCCGCGCCGAAGGCCTTGGCAATGGTTTTGCCGGCATTAACAAAACTTGATTCTAATTTGTTGAGGTCTTTAAGAGCCTGCTTTGAACCTTTGTCATTATAGACAAGGACAATCCGTTCAAAAATTGCCATTGCCTAGTCCTCTCTTTCTTTCAAAGGTTTATCCATCAACGCCTGTGCTTTCTTTTCAGCATCCTTGATTGCTGCAAAGATAGCACGCTGAGCATTCTTCTTGTTATCATCAACTGCTTTGATAAGAGCGCGACCTTTATCTTGACCAAGGCCTTTGGCTGTCGGTAATCGGTATTCATCTTGCAGCACGCCAATAAATTGCTCGGATGCTTTTGGATTTGTTGATCGAGATGCGCGGGTTCGAGCGCGACTTGCTCTGCTTCCACGACCAGCAGTTTCATAAATAGCGCCTGCCTTATCGCGCTGAACTACGCCATAAGAATTTTTGAAACCTCTTGCATTAGATTTTGAAGTGGCCGTGACTGATTTAATTCCTGATCTTGCTTTGTATGTATTCCAAGGCACGAGAAGCCCTCTACTTTGACCTTGTTGCAAAGGGCCCACTAAGCCTGTGTTTTTATTTTCACGCGCCCATCCTGAAGGATGAATTGAATCAGGAATGTTGCTTCGCGCCTCTGATACGACTTTGCTTAAAACAACTCTGATGTCTTTGTCTAAGGCTTTTTTGAGGTCAGGCGCGAAACGCTCAATTGCTGAGATAGTAGAACTCAAGCCTTGCAATGAGATTCGATAATTTGGAGAATCCATTATTTGTTTCGCGCCTTTGCTCGTTCTTTTAGGTAAGCAAACACCGCTTCCAATATGCCATCAGGCGCATCGAGTAAATCAGCGATGGGTAATCCAGTCTCCACAGAAACGGCTGCTATGTTATAGCTTAGAGAGTCTCTGTGGATTCGGAAGAAGGGTCTGTTGTTAGGTTCACGCTTTCTAGTGTATCTAAGAACTCATTGCCAAAAGGCTTGACCACTTTCCCACTTGCTCGCAGAGAAAGCCAAGCAAGGAAATAGATATGTTCTAATTTCTGATCCTCGCTAATTAGCTTAGCAAGTCCTTTGCCATACTTCTGCTCGAACTCAACAATGATTCGAGGTCTTAGAGAAAAGACCTGTTCTGATTCATTGACGAGTTTGACTTTGATTTTCAAGCCATCCATTTTTCCCCCTATTTAAGAAGTTGATTTTGATATTGCACCAGATATAGGCCAAGTCACTTGGACAGTCGATAATGCGCCAACGGCTGCATTAAGAGATGACCAAGAGGTGATGACCGCGTTGAAAGTGTATTTTGGGTTTGTTGCTGAAACGCTTGCATTCTGTGGGCGCACTTCCATCGCCACCGAAGTTCCAAGTTTTTTTGTGGCGTTGGTCGGATAAATCAACTGTTCAAGTTGACTGCTCGCAAAGTCCTGCATCAAATCTAGCGTGATGCTATTGGTTGCAATTCCGGCAATCACTGACCTGTCACTATCTCCAACTTTTGTTGTGTCAATTGTTTCATAAGTGGTCGAGATAGTGACAGAGCGAGTGAAAGAAGAGATGTCCACACTAGCCAGGGAAACATAAGCATTAGTGAGAACAATTTTTGCCATATTATGCTGTTGTCTTTACGATTGCGCCGCTTACTGGCCAAGTCACTGATGCCGTGGCGAGCTCACCGACAGCGCCCCCCAGTGGAGTCCATTCGGAAACAAGCGCGCTTGCTGTATAAAGAGGATTGCTTGTGCTTGTTGCAGTATTAACTGGCTTGACGGTGACAGTGGTGACTGTTCCGATTAGTGGATAAATTGTTGCTTCAACTTCTCCTGAAGCATAGTCTTGGTGAAATTCAAGACTTATAGAATTATCTGCAAGGCCACCGATGCGTGTGCGAGCGGCTGTGCTTGAGAATGCTGTTGTTTCAACGACATCAATAGATGAATTGAGTGTCACTGATGCCACATAGTCCGACAAATCAACTGCGTTGACTGTGACTAAGGCATTGGTTAGAACGATGCGTGCCATTAGTTTTTGGCTCCTTCTGATAGTGCTGGTTTGATGGTTGATTGACTTGTTTGACTTGCTTGAATGTGGCCACTTGCAATGAGAGCATCAATGTTTGCGCCTGCATTTTCTAGCTCTTTCAAGGTAAGAATCTCACCTTGCTTTTTTCCACAGACCTCGCGGCCTGAGATGACCTTGTAAGCCATTAGGTTCTCCTATCCCCAAATCGTGAGTCTGTATCGGTATGAGAGAAATGAAACTCCCTGAGAGTCATAGGTGCCTGCTTCGGCTCCTGTGACACGCAAAGTGTTCACTGCTCCCGACAAAGTGCGATCACTTTCAAGCGCGGTCTTGATAGAGCCGTTGCCACTTCCCGCAAGAAAGGCATCCAACTTGTCTTGTCCTGAGCGTTCTGAAAAGCGTTGCACAATCACAAGAACATCAACTTGCGCTTGGTCTAAGCCTCGCGCGTTGTCGATGTCGAATGTGAAATCTAGTTGACCTACAACTGCGGCAGGCGGTGTCACTGTGTCAGGGATTAAGTCATAAACCCGAAGCCCTGAAATGGTTTGAAGATTAGTTTTAAGACCATCACGAACTTGGCTTGGATTCATACTGCCAAACCATTGTTTCTTTTAATTGGTCGAAGTAGAGCCTCGACATCAGGGTCAAGACGGGATGAGAGTCTTACAGTGCCAAGTTCGGGCGTTCCTGCAATACCGAACGGCGATTGCTTTCTAACAAAGATTCGAGAGCTTTGAATCAAACAAGCCTGATTAACTTCTGAAGGAACGGCAGACCAACCCCAAACACCTGTCACTCGACAAGATTGAGGTAGATAGTAGGGCCAAACATAACGACCTGTCGCCAAGATTCTTGTGTAAGGCCAACCACGGCGAGGGTTGTTTATAGGCTCGACCATAAAGTCAGAGGTCGCCCAAACAGTTGACCAAGTTTGATTGAAGTTGTCATCAGTTGCGATTTCGGATATTGACACGAAATCATCTACTGCAAGGCTCCACGGATCAAGGGCTGTGTAATATCGAACGACAGGTGTTCCCGCAGTTCCGTTTGGATAGAAGAAGCGACCTGTGAAGTCGTCAATCATTCTGCTTGTGGCAGTTATTGAAAGTTCAAGCAAAGCATCATCGCTTGTGTCAGTTATTGTCAGCGATGACTTTAGTTCCGCGAGAGTCGCGTAGCCGTTGGTGATTGCCACTAGATTTCCTCTTCTTTGGTGTTGTTTGAATTGCTCGTTCTAACTTAGGCAGAGCTAGTGCCGTTTCTTTGCGCTTTAATCTCGCCATAATTCGTGGTGTTCTTCCTTGAGCCAATAAGACTTGGAGTGTGGCAAAATCGCGCCAGTGTTCACATAGATTGGAAAACCTAGCGATTTGATTCGGCGGCAGAAGAGCAAGTCTTCGCCAATCCATTCGCCCTTGATAGGGCCATCCCAAAACCAACACCAATCCTTGCCTTGATTTGGGTCTGCTGCTTCGCGCATTGCTTCAAGAACGCTTCTGTGAACCATCAAGCAACCCGTGCCTGCGGCATCGATTTCGAAAACTGCGTTCTTGTCGTATTTGTAAAGCGGTAAAAATCCATCAGGTGAATCTTGGAATATCGCTGGCACAGGCTTTGGATAGGGCTTACCTACCACGCCGAAGCCTGCAAAAACTAAACCTGCAACAACAGGTCGTTCTTTATCGTGTGCAGTTTCGCACAACTTGTCGAAAGTTAGAACATCAAGCTGCTCATCTGAATCAATCATTAAAAGCCAATCTGAATCAGTTGAATCTAAGAAATGCTTGACGACACGATTTCTTTGTTTAGAAAGTAAGCCTGAGCCTTTGATTCGAACAAAGGGGCCAAGTTTGTTAGAGCGTGCTGATGCTAATTGAATGAGATGAAAGGCGAATCCGCCATTGACCATTCCAGGATCGCAAGACCCGATTGAAACTTTGTGACCTGTTTTCATTGATTCCCCCGAATCGTTTAGAAGTGTAAGAGCGCCCAAGTCGGGGGGCCTTGAACGCTCTTACACAATTTAGTTTTCTTCTAGTGACTAGAAGGTTGGTGCTGACAAGCCTGTTCCCGAAATAATCGAGTTCGCTAGTGGATAACGAGCAGCAGTGAATGCTGCATATCCATAAACAACAGTCTTGATTGTTAGGTTTCCTGCACCTGTCGCATCGTAGCGAAGGGTGAATGGTGAACCTGATTGTTCCCACAGATGGCACTCAGGAGCAGTCACAACATAGATTTCATCTTGGTTTGTGGTTGTTCCATAAGTTGTTCCAATGTTTGCATCTGTGATGATAGGTAGGCCCATCATCTGATAGCCAGAGTTGCCATAAGCAACTGAACCTGAGCCTGAAGAAACTGCATTCATTGGGCCGCTTGCGGCTGGAACCACAAGTGGGCGGTTTGTTGTATCAACCGCAGCAAGTAGGAATGCTAGGCGGCGTGGGTGCATTACGAAGTGAGTTGGATTCACAAATGCATTGGTCTGAATCTGTTGGATCGCATCAGCGAGCTTTGGATATAGCAATGCAACTGTTGGAGCAGTTGATGTGAAGGTGACTGCGTTTCCACCGGCGGAACGAAGTCCAACGATGGTTCCTGCGGTTCCTGCACCATTTAGAATCTGTGAATCTAGTGTGGTGTGCCAAGAACGAATTAGGTCTTGAGCAACGAACTGGTCAATTCCTGTTCCGCGCTCAATTGCTTGGCGGGATAGGTCTTGCTGACCGGCAATGGTGCGAACATTGATTGTCAATAGTGTGTCATCGACATCTGTTTCGCTAACTGCATCGTTCTGTGTGACCTGAACGGCAGTGGTTGAACCTGTGGTCATTCTTGAGATATTCAAGGTCATTCCAGCAGGTGGAAGTGTGTGCTTGAATGTGGAGAAGTCTGCGAATGGGCGACCTGCGCGAGCAAGTGGCGCTGCAAACTCTGTTAGGTATTGAGGAATTACTAGACCCTCAAACTGTGCAGTTCCGACATCGCGGCGCTCGATTTCTTCTTCGCGCTGATGGCGTGCAAGTCTTTCCTGAGCTGCATAGTCAGACTTGAACTGAGCGTTGTAAGCATCCTTGAAGAAGGATGAGTCAGACTCAGGTGAATAAGTGCGTGATTCTTTTGTGACTTTGAAACCGCCGACCTTTGGTGTTGCGATTTCTGCTACTGCGGAACGAGCTTCTGCGGCCTTTGCATCGGCTGCTGCTTGTGCAGTGAGCTTTTCAATTTTCTCATCGAGAGAACGGGATTCAGCAACTAGAGCATCAACCTTGACGGTTTCCTCTGCGGTGAGATCGGTGCGATTCTCTGAAGCTACTGCCTCAAGAACTGCATCCATCTCTGCCTTCACTGCATCACGGCGCTCGACTACTTTGTCAAGATATGACATTGAGTTTTGCTCCTTATGATTAGGTTTCGAGGTGGTGGCCAAGATGCTCGCGGCGCTTGACGGGGTGCGAGGTTGGCTCCGACTTCAATCTGCTCTGTTGAGCAGAAACTTATTTTGTTGAGTTAATTATTGCTTGAGCAAGGCGCAGGGAAATCTTGCGACCTGCTTCTTCGCTTGGTTCAGGTAGTGGGTCAATAGCGCGAAGTTCTGAAGCCTTATGACCGACTAGCGTGTCAGTTGCAACATAGCCATCACGGAGTTCACGATAAACGCGAATCAAGACGGCAGGGTCGCCTTCTTCTGCGGTGATTGTAAAATCTGAGTTAGGAACATTGATGCTTCCTTCTCTTGCTACACGGACAATTCTTCCGCGAGCAGTTCCGCCTGATGAATCCCATTCGACAAAATCGCCGACAACATCAACTGCGCGAGAACTATCTTCATTCTCATCGTCATCAAGTTCGTCTTCATCGTAGGCTCGGTCATTCATCAGAGTTTCAAAAACTCCAAGAGCCTTCATAATATATTCGTGACCTTCGCTCATATCATCAAAGACTGTCTGCAAGACCATCATTGTTGCATCGTCAATCTGACGGCCTTCTTTAAGGGCATTCATTGCTTTCTTAATATGTTCGCGGGCTTCAACTGTGGTTGTTGGATAGGCAGGATAGGTGACAACTGAAACATCACCATCTGCTAAAGATACTTCCGTCAGAACTCGGCGGGTTCTATCATCATTCCACTTTTGACGAATGACTCGAAAGGCGAAGGACATTTGGTCAACATCGCCACGCTTGACAAGTTCGTAAATATCACGACCCTCTTGGGTGTCTGCAAGGTCTGCTTCAAAGCGTAAACCTCGGTCATCCTCTTCTAATTTCAATGTGCCATTCTTTGTGCGAGCTACGGGCAGACCTTCGTGATTGATTAACATTCTCACATCAGGTGTTTCACTCAAGGTCTTTCTAAAAGCGCCAGGAGCGATGCTCTCTTTGAAAGGTAGCGGAACGCTCGCATCATTAAAGACTGCTGCATAACCAGCAAGGCGCATTCCATCGCCATCGGCTCTCGCTTCTACATCGCGCACGCTGTATGTGCGCCGTTCAATTTTCTTTGCCATTTTGCTCCTTGAATCGGCTTCGGCATCTAGGGCATCAATCTTGCGTTGCGCCCAATTTTGCGCTCTATCACTGAAGTTGGAATCTCCGCCCCAAATTAACCAAGCCACTAAACCTGCGCCTGGATATTCAGGATGCGATGAGTCTTTGTTCTTTGGCGCTTGGCCGTCAACTTTATGACGAGCAAACCAAGGTGCCATCTTGCGAACTTTGTTTTCGCTGATCCTACCTGCTGCCATTTCGCGTGCTTCGCGTTTGGCGGTATCGGTTAGACCATCGCCCCCAAAACCTTCTCTTACATATTTCAAACCGCGTTCTGCGTTGTCGCGGATAAATTGTGGAACTGTTAAATCTACTTGACGAACTTCTCCGCCTGGCTCAATGCCTTCAGAAATACTGACGGCAACCATTTGGTCAATGGCATCTTGCTTGCTGTCGTGGCAACCGATTGTCGTGTAAGAACCATCTGATTCTTCTTTGACAGTTGCCCAACCTTGGCAATCACTTTGCTTGTCGGAAATTAGATATGGCATTGGATTCCTAAATCAGAAGCAGAACTTCTGCATCATCTTCCATTATTGAGAATGAAATCTCAGAGAGTGCATTTGCATTGACTGCGCCTAAGCCTGCGACCGCGCCGGCGTAGATAGTCGAGATTTTTATTTCTTGCGGTGGGATAACTTGTGGGAAACTGGGTTGAACAAAGCCGTGAGTTGTTCCGCCTTCATCTCCGCCAGGTGTATCAGGCTGAGTGTTTGCATTTGCAGATAAGCCACCAAGCTCTGCGCCCATAGTGACGAGGTGCGTGACTAATGAACTTCCGCTTGATGATATGCCACCAAGGTCGGCACTTGCCGAAACAATGATGATTGGCCCAAGTAAATCTGTGTCTAAGACACCTTCATCAAGAACAAATTGGGCTGCCATACTAGGAAGCCAAAGTCAATGATGCAGTTAGAGAGCCACTTGGAATGGTATAAGTATCACCTGCAACATAAGCATTGCCAGTGATAGAGCCACTGAATAAGAAATTACCAGCAGAAGCATTATCCCAAGCAGAGAAAAAAGTAGCATCTTGAGAACCCGCAATGTTTGTCCAAGTGACGGCGGCATCAGATGCAACCGATCCACTTGAGGCACTTGCAAAAGTTGCTTCTTGACGAGTTGTTTCAGTCGCAGCATTGGCAGTTCCATTCGCCCCTGGCTCGCCGATATGAAGTTTGATGTAAACATTGGCGGTTGAAAAAGACACGCCATTTGCAACAGCATCAAGGAATTTGTTTGCTAGATAAGAACTAAGACCTGTCGCCATTATTCATCCCCTTCAATAAACTCTTCAATGACCTCAGAGATTCGACCTTCTGAATCACGAATAATCTTCTTGCGAACCTTGCGCCGGTCAATTTGATTTGTGACTTCTACTGTTGGCGAAGCAACATTGACGGTTGGCGCATCTACGCGAATCTCAGGTGATTCGAGCATAACCATTGCAGGCTCGATGTTGACATTCGGCGCTGCCACATTGACAACAGGCTCAGGAACATTGACAACAGTTCCATTATTACGAGCCTCTCGGACATCATAAGCAGCCGCAGGGTCGTTAGGGTCAATCTGTGAAATCGGTTGTAATTGAGAACTTGGAACGCCTGTGTGTGCAATAGGAACCATCTCAACCGCCTTGAGGACTTCTTCAGGGTCAAAGCCAACTTGAACAAGTTTGCTCACAATGTCAGCTCTTAGATTTAGGCCGACATCCTTAGCATCAGAGGCATCGATGTTCTGCAATGGAACGCGGAACTGATCGCCTGCCTCACCAATTGGCGACAAGTCTTCAACTGAGCGAACATCATTTAGAGAAAGGAAACCTTCACGAAGCCCCTTTGTGTAAGCATCATACCGCTCAAGGGTTGTGCCTCTTAGAAGTGCATCAAGATTGAACTTGATAAATCCATCAGGCTCAGGAAGCAGATTTGAAAGACTCTGTTCTAGGCGCTCAAGTAATGGGCGAAGGCTATGTTGAACGAAGGAAAGATTCTGCGCTTCAACAGATGCAAACGACATTGCGCCCGAAACAGGATGACCAAGAAGTGAGATAGGACAACGGAAGATTCTGCCAATTTCCTCGACTCCGAATCTGCGCGCTTCTAGGAGCTGTGCATCAGAGGCGTTCAAAGTCAGAGGCTTGAAAGCTGCGCCGCCTGAGAGAATGCCAATCTTGCCTGCACGATAAGGGCCTGTGTGACTGATATTCCAATCACGGCCAATATCTTGCGCCTGCTCTTGAGTTAGCTCTCCTGGAACCTCAATAACTCCGCCAGGGTTTGCAGCGTTGCCAAAGTAAGAAGCAGCATAAGTTTCTGCTGCCATTGCTCCGCCAATTGAAAGGCGACAAGCAGCAACAGGGCCAAGACCATAATGTGAGCCTGGCAGACGAAACATTGGGATGTGCAGAATCTCTCTGCCGGTAAGAATCTCAGTCTTTACTTCGCCTTCTTCGCGGATTGTAATTTCATAAACTAAAGGCTCATTTGGGCCAAGTCTGCGAATGCGAACTTCGTGAGGATTCAAGCAATAGAGTTCAAAGACTTCATCGTTCTCATCGCGCACTGTGAGGATGTAGGCGTTGCCGTGAAGGTTGAGAGAAGCTAAGACTTGCTCGAAGAACTCGATGCGTGAGGCTTCAGGGTTTGGTCTATTAACCCAAGCAGGTGTTTCGCCATAAACGGCAGCGTAAGAAATACGATTGCGACCTCTGCGAACATAAGCGCCAAGAGGAAGCGATGAAATAGTGTCGCCAAGCAAACGCACACAAGCATAAACAGTTGACATTCTGATTGCAGAATCAGGTGTGACATCGACTCCTGATGGAGCCATAAAAGCAGGGCGACCAGGAACTAATGGCTCTACCCATTGCGAGTTCATATTCTGTCGCTTCTCGCCTGATTTGCGAATGCGGTTTGATATTCCCATCAGTTAGCCTTCTCCGTGATCCATACTAGAAATGACCCCAAGCAGACAAGAGCTAGAGGAACCGAGAACATTGCAAGACCTGTTGTTGCGATAATCAGACCGCCGACTCCAATTAACATCGACACATCAAGTTTTTTCATAACGCCTCTCAGACTTGAATTGAAAAGAATTGAGCCACAGGGGGCTTCGGCGGTGGCGGTTGCGTGGCTCTGTCATAGCCAAAGATTGCAGCAACGGCGGCATCGACTTTGCGCCGAGCCGAGGCCTTTGCCACCATCACACCGCGACTTGATTGTTTGGTGACACAGTTTGCGATGTGCCTTGCCAAGCCTTCATTGCCATCGTGAGTGAATGATTCATTGACAACTGCTTCGTAGAACTTTTGTGTTGCAGGAACCATTCGCTCTGCTGAGTTGGGGTAAGCCACAACGGGCAAGCCTTCTTCATCGAGAACCATAAATGTTCGGTTCCATCTTGCGGGGTCGAAAACAATCTCTCGCACAGTGATTCGATTATTTCGTGCAGTTGAAATGATGGCTGCTTCGACTTCGGCCACCGGCACAAACCAACCTTGTTCTGCATTATCAGGTTTCTCCCATAATCCAATGACTGAGCAATGTGGCTTTTCTCCGCCTAGATACCAAGCGATTAAAGCTGTTGAGTCATTAGAGAAAGAACCATCAAAGGCAAGAACTACATCTTCGCCAGGAATATGCGGTCTGCCTTCATAAGTTAAGGCTTCCCACGAACCCTGTGGAAGCCAAGCAGTTGTTGTGCTAACAAAGGTGTTGCATCTCTTGGTGCGAAACTCTGCTTCAGGTGTTCGCAATACTGCCGACTCAAAATCTTGAGTGTCAACAATATCGCCAAGACCAGGATTTGCCTCTGCCCAAACTTGCGGGTTTCTATGGTCGGCATCAACGGCAGTTGGTTCCCACCAAGCAAAGAAGAACGAAGGGTCAGTCTTTTCGCCCTTGACTAACTGTTGTCCGTATTGATAGAGCGAGTAGCAGAGTGAATCTTGACCTGCCGAGTCGCTCTTGATGCCCGCAGTTGTAATGCCGAAAAGTAAAGAATCCGCGCGAGCGCCACCGGCAAGGGATAGCGTGTTCCATAAATCCCACGATGGTTGCGCGTGGACTTCGTCAAAGATAACAAGCGGTGAAGGGTTGAGTCCTTCTTTTGTGTAAGCCTCGGCAGAGAGGACACGATAAACACTCGCCTTCTCTTTGAACTCTATTGCATCGCGGTAGAGAGTGAACATTGATGAAAGTTCTTCATCGAGTTCAATCATTCGCTTTGCAGTGCCAAAGACGATTCGTGCTTGATCTCTGTCGGCTGCACAAGAATAAATCTCAGAGCCATTGCCACCAAGAGTCAAACCTGCAAGACCCATTGAAGCTGCCAAGGCCGACTTGCCATTCTTGCGAGCCATTCCAACGAGCGCGGTTCTATGGCGAAAGCGCCCATCTTCTTTTCGAGCAAGTGCGTGGCGGAGAAGTTCTTTCTGCCAATCACGAAGAATGAGAAGTTTTCCGGCAGGAGAAGCAACGGAATCCTTTGTCACTCGACAGACGGCCTCTGCAAACTTGGCATAGACATCGCCATCGCCATTGTCTTGTTCTGACTGTGGCACTGGCGTTAGCCAACGCGGGGGCCAACTACTTTGAGTCATTCTTGTTCTGAATTATCTCTTCGAGCTTGGTTCTCGCTTTGACTTCAGCAACTCCCATCTTGCTACGATCTACGGGAGTCAGACCAAGTTGGCAAAGAAGTTTGAAGATTTCTGTTTCTACTGTTGAGAGCATCCCAAACAAAGGGTTGGCATAGGCATAGCCCTTGTCGGTGTAAAGAACGAAGTTTGCTTTTTTAAGTTCTTTTGAAATTTGCTTTTGCCTCGCCATTTTTTCAACAAGCGAGGTCAGCAATGGTTCATCGGTGACGGCTATCCAAGGAGCAAGTCTGCGTAGCTCAGCCCATTTTGCTTTTTGAACCTTGCTCAAATGTCCAGGCGGTTGACCGGCTAGTTGTGGAAGCACAATTACCTTGCCTTCATCGGGCAATTTTCTTTTGCCTGGATTTCCCAAAGCTCTCTTTAGTTCTGTTGGTTTTGCGTGACTCATTTTTTTTAGTTCCCCCGAACTTAAAACAAAAACCCCGTAGGGTGCTACACTGCGACTGAGTGTGCAAAGGAATACGCGGGGTGCTCTCAACAGTAGAAACAGAAATCTTCAAACTTCTTTGCCATCTTGCTACGATCTACGG
>OGWP01000028.1_pt1 | contig 12980 bp, 22 predicted proteins | sample 1576051 | NCBI WGS metagenome assembly OGWP01 (sample SAMN07581524, study PRJEB24739) | freshwater metagenome | reverse complement strand
CTAGGCCATTAAATTCAGTGCCCAAGGCTTGGACTGATGTAATATTATTTTTCGCACTATTTTGAAATCTATCAATACTATCTTTGGCATCTTTTAATCTTTCATCTAAATCTCTAGTATCGCCACCTAATAATTTAAATCCTGCAGCAACTAAAGGAATCGCTGCGGCTGCAATACCTAGATATACACCAAATGTGCCAAAATTACTTAATAATTGTGGCAACTGTTGACTTAAAGCTGTTATGGCACTAGTGCCATTGGCCACCTGCACAGTAAAATCTTGCACTTGAAAGCCAATATTTCTAATGCCGGCTGCGGCTTGATTTAAATTTTTACCCGCAGTTTGCGTAGTTTTATCTAAATTTTGTATTTCGGCCGTGGCAGTTTTTACCTGTGCCGTGCCTTCAACGTTGACCTTTAATACTAATTCATCTATAGTTCGTGCCATATATCTTTCCTAATTGAGCCGCCACATATCGTCTAATAGCAGCTAGGGTAGGCTGCACCATGCCATCTGGACTTTGCTTACTGTAACCTTCATCTAATCTTTTAGCATAAGGATAATTAGCTTGTATTTCGCGAGCTTGTTTTTTGGTATTTCTGCGGGCATTACCGGATCTTACAGGAGTTTCATCATAAAAAGTCTTATAACCGATATCGGTTAAATTTTCAGCAGTTAAATTTCGGCTGATATCTTCTAATTTACTGACTGCTTTTAGTGGCATCTTTTGCTCCTTGTTTAGCTAGATCTAGCATTGCTTGCAATTGATCCTGCGTCGGTTGTTTATATTTCGGTATATAATTAGTCCGGCCTGCCGCTTGATTAAGCTCATTGGCATGATTAATAGCTGCTGTCATTACTGTTATATCTAGTGTATCAGCATTACGCACAATTGCGCTAGGCAATTGCCCATATCTTTCAGCTAATAAATCTAACATTAATAACATTTCAAATTCTGTGCCTTTTATATCATCATGCCGGTTTATGACTTTCCCAATGTGCTAATTACCTCATTTACCGCAGCCATTAGTATATCAGGAGGCAAAGTTTCATCATCATTGATAATTACGCTGCCATCCTCGTTTAGAATAATATTTTTTACTGCGTTAATTACTTCGGTGGGATTATCATATGATACACTAGATAATTTAATAAATTGTTCAATTGATTGTCTATCATACATCCAAAATTCTACTGCTTCACCATATTTTTCTATAATATCTTCGCGGTCAATTGCAATTTTTATTAATTGGGGTTTCGCTGCTAAATCTTTTAACTTCATTTAATATCCTCATATCGTTGTTGTAAGTGGTTTATTGTTGCTAAGATAAATCGTAATCTTACATCCACTTGATTCAAATCATTTTTAGCACATCTCAGCTCATTTGTGGCCTTGGCTGCTTCTGCTAGTATACTGCGAAATATAGCTTCGTCAGTATGGTCATCAAATATCATAACTACTCCAAATCGTATAAGTATTTATCCATGACAATAGGACCCGGGGGGTCCTATGAGGCCGCAGTGCCCTGGCAGTTATGCGTCAGTGGTCTGAACCAAGAATTCTCCATCTACTGTAATAGTAACTGGAGTAACCCAGACTGGAGCGTCCGCACTGATTGTGGGGGCTAAGCCTGTGATATATCCTTGACCCATAATAAAACGATCTGCTGAAGCATTTTCGCGCATCTTAAGACCAAATGCTATTTTTGTTTTATTACGGCTTAGGCCCATGAGACCTAATGCTGCCACAGTGCCTGTGCCATCATTATCAACATCAGTGCCAAAGAATATGGCGTCATCTACAACAATATTCATGTCAATTGAATTTGTGCTTGTAGTAGCAACCTGCTTCTTAGCGGTAGCATCTAACTGACTCCAGGTAAACACATCATTGGCGTTATTTACTGTGACATCTTGGAGAGCGGGCACGGTAATTGTATTAACACCTAACAATATGCTGGTTGCGGGATCACCAGTAATGGTAGAAGCACTGGCTTTATCTAGGCGTAGCACGATCTGGCTGGTTGTGCCAGGTGATGGATTAATATATGCCATAGGTATTCCTTTATGTTATACTGTAAAATCTCCACTGCATTTCATAAGTTATAACACCATCAGTGATTGTGGTCGTATAGTCAAACTCTCTGCGAAATGCTGCGGTTATGGTAGCGACATCTTTGGCACTACCCAATGTGGTTAAAGCTGTGTCTAAATCAGCGTTTCTCGTTTTAGCATCAACTGAAAGAAAACCACGCACTGTTGTAATCCGTTGATACACATTGTCGCCTATGGCTCCAAGCACACCAAATAAACGATCCTGTTCAGTGTTAGGTTCATCCAGATAGACTCGTCTTAGATTTTTATTATACAATGGGATATTACCTTCCAGAAACGGTAATTCATTACTGGGCTTAATTGTAGCAGTTAAATTCGCAGTCAAATAAGCAAGCAGTTCTGTTCTCATCGTATTCTCACAAAGTTTTGTCTATTAGGTGATCGTTCAGTCAGTTCGATTGACAGATCGCCATCAAAATCATACCAATCTCCGCTTTCAATAAGTTCTGTAAACAAACGATCGTAACTGTCTTTATAGTGTTTAATCTTGGCAATATCCGCACTTTCTGGGTTGCCAAAGTCAGCCACACTGGGTAAAATATATTCGTATAGTGCGAAGTAGATGTTTAAGTCCTTAAACTCCTGCTCTCTACTCAATATTCGGCTGGGTGTTACGCTGGGCAAGAGTCGCAGGTCTCGTTGTAGACTGCTGTCTTGTCCAAAAGCATAACCACGCCACCAACTAGTATTTCTTATTTGTGTAAGAATTCTGGCTGCTGCTTGTTTGAGATATTCATCAATTTCGGCTTGTGTAAGACCTTCATTGGCTTCGAGAATTCGTTGATCACGCTGGATCAGGTCATCGTAAGTGGCAAAACTTACAAATGTCTGATAACTAAAATAAAATGCCATCGTGATCTCCCGTTACACTGTAAATTAGGCAATTGTGCTATCAAAGATCATGCGAACACCAGCAGCATCATATAACTCACCAACAGCATAAACTGCTGAACCAGTTAGACTGAAACCACGCTTCTGTGCTTCTCTCTGACTTTCAATTGTGATGTCTTTCATCATAGCGATACCTAGAGCATCGCGATGGATCAGTGCGTTACAATAGTCACCAGCATTGCCGCCAACTACTTGCTCTAATCCAACTAGACTGCTTTCATACACAGGAATACCAAACAGTGTGCCAACATAGCCTGCTGCCATGGCTTCATTTTGTAAAACACCACTTGCTGGGTTAGCAAATGTGTTTGTTAAATTGGCCTTGATATCATAGGCTACAAATGGATGTAAAATATAAGCACAATCAGCACTGGTATCATAGCCCTGACTACGCAGTTTTGCTGCGGCCTGTGCTAACAATGCCACTGTTGCTGTGGTGCTTTCACTACCAACAGTATTAGTTGTAAAACTGTTAAACAATGCCATGACATCTGAATCCATTTTTCTGGCGATTGCTTCACCAAATAGTCTACCCAGATCGGCTACTACATTCGAACTCGCTCCAATCAGTGCGATGTCACTGATAGTTGTTGATAAACCAACTTCGCTTACAGTTAGTGTAACACCATCTGTGCTAACATCTGTTTCTGTAGGTGCTGTTGCTTCACTTAGTGTAGTTGCTGTTACCTGTGGATAACGAGGAACTACAATACTTTTACCCTGACCTGCAGGAATATCATACATGCGAACTAGATTACGCATGATACTACGCTCTGATGCCACAAATAATGCTTCAGCAACAATTTGTGGCATAAGGTCATTTAGGGTTGTTGAGGTTGTTGGACCAGCCATAATACTCTCCTAATATTTTATCTATAACCCTGTTCTTTACGATATTGTCGATAAAGAGCACGGTGTTCTGGATTCTTCATATCTAATCGAGTGATATCAATCCTGCCAGGCTGATTCTTAGCAACTGAACTTGCAGCGTTAGTAGTGCTAGGGCCTGCGGCAACAAAGTGAGGATTCATCCTTAAAAAGTCTTGAACCAATGCGTCCACATTATATGGTGTGCCCGTGTCAGTGTATTTTACTTGGCCGTTGTTGTCTAAGACCTCAACTTCACCTTCGGCATTTAATCGCACCTGATTGCGAACTAGGCTTTTAACCTGTTCGGCATTTACCGCACGATATCTGCTGGCTGCTTCAAGTATAGGAGTTTCCACTTTGTATTGCTCTATGATTCTATCACGCTTAGATATTTCTTGATCCTTTTTGGCGACTACATCTTGTAGCACCTTGTCAAAATTACCTTTCTTAAGTTCATATTCCTCCTGGTGTCGTCTGTGCTTTGCTACAATTTCTCGTAGTTCATCTGGATCTCCCAGGTCTTCATATCTTGAACTGTATTTCTTTTCCAATTGGCCTTTGGTTTTTGCTAAAATAGCATTGACTTCAGCCTGAGTAAAGGTTTTTTCTGTTGCCTGAGCGTCTGTTGCTGAGCCCTCAGTCTGCTCCATATTCACCGATGTATTATCGCTCATCGTTGGCGTCACCTCATGTAGAGTATAATGTAAATCTTATTACAATCAATTATTTATTTAAATTTGCCAGTATATTGCGACTCCAGCGTAAACCTGGCGATCCGCCCCATAATAAGTAGGCCTGCGTTCCCGGTGTGTCACTGCCTGGTCGATAATATACTCTGGCTCTGCTTAAAAAACTATAAGTTCTTTGAACTATATCTAAACTAACTGGTTGTCTGCTGGCAAATTGTCTAGCACGAGCAAGTCCTACTAGTGTGCCACCTTGACCACTACTGGGTTGTTGGCTACGCATCAGCAAGCCCTGTCTAGCCGCTGCTGCCATCTCCCTTGTGGGCCTATACATCATGGGGGTTATGCTTCCCAGGCCCGACACCAGTAATTGGCCTTGACCCTCGCATTATTCCATCTACTGCATATGCCAGCAGCATAATAGCCACAATTGGCACAATTTTGTTCTGTGGCGGCAGGCTGATAAGCACTGGGTAAATATTCACTTATGGGCTCACCTGATGGATAAGTTCTACCATATTCTTCTTCACCTAATTCATATTCCACACCATCTATTAGAACTGATTCAGGATCCGGTTCCTCGGGATAATCCACTGCTATGACCTCCATGATTTCGCTTTCAATAGCCATCTTACGCTCAGGATCTGTCACGGTTGCCGCTGCTTGTGTTAACTGACGCAGTTCTCTGTCTGTATCACGCAACATGAAACTGTCAGGATATTTTACAGTGCCGGCCCAGGGTTGCCCAATATATTCACCAACCCAACGCCATATTTGTTCTTCACATAATTCCAGATTGTCGCCCAGTTGTGCCAGTCTGGCATTTAATAATTGAAATTCTGTTTCCAGGGCGAATCCACTCATTTCTTTAGTTTCTGTAGCACGCACACTTCCCACATTGGCCATGCTGTCAATCATGTTTTTACTATTATTGATACTGAGATATATTTTATCCACAGCAGCGCCAGTAAATTGTAACACATATGGTTTTAAGTTGGGATCCAGGTTTTCTGGCAGTCTAATAATGGCGCCTGCACCAGTTCCTATCTGTGTATGTTCTGTGGCACATAGACTGGGATGGCTGTCAAGCCGAATACTCTGCTCGACTTCTGACAATTCGTTATATATTTTACGCTGATGACCTGCTATGTCTGCTATAACACTGATACCAATACCACGCACTGGGCTGCGTTCACTATAACATAACACAAAGGGTAATCGACCCAGAGTATTGGGTTCTTGTGTAACACTCTGTGCTCGTTTGGCCTGTGTGTTTACCACTGTGGTAGTTATAGTGGTTCTTGTCCAGTATTTGACAGCAATTTCTGTGTCATTGATTTCTTCAGTATACTTGATCTCTGCTAATTCATATTGTCCACTGGTAGTTCGTTCCCAGGTCCAATCTGTAACACTGAGAGGACTATATACAGCAAGATAGGGTCTGACATTTTGTTGTAATTCTTCTGCTCGTGTGCTGGCGTTGCTATTGGGTTTTACGATACTGATCCAGCAGTGGCCAAATACCTGACTCCAGGTTGCCACTTCCTTCATGAAGTGATCCATGCTGCGTCCATCAAGGTCCGCATCCAGTAACATATTTTCAACATCTGGATCGTGTTCAAAACCCTGCATGTCTCTTTCTATGGGTGTTCTAAATAAGAAACTGTTATAGAGGCTAATGATGCTTTTACACTGATTGTCCAGGGGTGTAATATCCAGTCTAACGTTATAATCACCATCTGATTCCAGCTGATATCTAGTTAGATAGCCACCATCTCGATATTCTTTTCCTCCAATATAACTGCGTAATAAGAATTCCCACTGGTCTTTATAACGACTGTATAGGAAATTTTCACTTACAGCGGCTGAGTAGGCATTTTGTAATAAGGTATTCATGGCAGGATTCTCACTTTAATTCCGTATTTATGCTAATCTATGTCCCCAGCGTTCAGGTATATGAGGCACACTGGGCTTACTGATTGGGAATAAGAATTCCGTCATGTAACTTAGGGCGTCAAACAAGTGATCCCAGCCCTGTGTTTTATCTGGCACCTGACTGTCTTCTTTATAGCTGTAATTGCGAAGGCTTTTTATAGTATGCCTACATCTGGGATCTATAGTAAATCTTGTGGTATTGTCATCACGCTGATGGAATAAACTATTAGCAGCATTTATACGATCTTTTATTTCTGGATGACTTCTATGATATCTAACTGTGTAGCCAGCCATTTCTAATAATTTAATATCAGTGTTTCCGTTAGCACTGCTTCGACGCTGAACTCCTGCAGGATCTGGATATATGGTTTTGGGATTTGAGCCGTATCTGGCGTTGATTTCCTGTATAATTTCAGTGGTATTGCTGCTGTTTAATTGTATTTCATCTATCTGATGCAGGCCCTGACCTGTTCGCACACATATCACGGCTGTCATTGGCGCGACATTAAAATCCATGCCAATATGTAAGGGTGTAGTTGCTGTGAATCCCAGATCCCGTTGTTGTATATTATGCTCACCAAAACTATAGGCAACTCGGCCAGCATATTGTTCAAATCTAGCTAGATATTCCTGACTGAATGTTCTAGCATCCAGATCCTGTTGTGCCTGTGCTATTTCCCAGTCAGGAATGCGACCACCATCTATACTGGTAAACTGAAACGCCTGCCAGTCTGTGCGTGTCTTAGCAGCATCATATAGATCCTTAAACCAGTTATATCCCCGGGGTGTGCCCAAAAATAATGCTCCGCCACCGGTGTCCGATAATGTAGGACGCAGTGTTTCATACCAAGCGGCGGGGTCTATGTCTGCGGCTTCGTCAATGACTAAAAAGTTCAGCCCGACTCCACGCAAACTGTCATAATTATCAGCACCTTTTAGACTGATAGTGCTGCCATTTACCAGTGTGAGTTCCAGATCATTTTCATTAGTTTTTGCTACCCAGTTAATGCTCTGTAGTCTGCGTTTTAATTTTCGCCAGACTATCTGCTTGGCCTGTCTATAGGTAGGAGCAATATACCAACATGTTCGTTCAGGCTGTGCCGCATGTCTGGCCAGTTCTCTTATTGCTATATGTGTTTTTCCAAATCTACGCCCACATACTGCTATGCGAAATCTAGACTGATTCTGTGCTATCAGTCGTTGTGCTGGGCTCAGTGGCATCAAATTCCAGTGACGATTCAGTCTGATTGTCCTCAACGTCATCATCGTCATCGCTAAATGGTAAAATTTTATTGCCATCACTGGCCATGCCGTTATCGCTCATGCCCAACATGTTCTTTGCTAGGAATATCTGCACTGCGGCATTTTTATGAACTATGGCGTTTTCCAACATGGCTCTGCGTAGCCTTTGCTTTAAGATTTCTTTGCCTTTTTGTAATTCTGTTACAAAGTTTCTACTCAATGTGGCCTCTGTGACACCGAAGAAATTGGCTATTTCTTTATTGCTACAACCAATCTGTGCTAGGTCTTCTACCTGTTCAGGTGGTATTACTACGCCGTCACGACCCACAATTTTACCCTCAATAAGGGCAGTGCCCCAGGCATTGGCTCGACCCTGTGCCATTATGCGTAATCCCGAAAATGTGGCAAGTATTCTGGATACTGCAAACAAAACAAGAATGCCTGTTCATCTGTCATGACTGCTTCTACATACTGATGAAATATATCCACACTGCATCTGAATTGGCTTACAGTGTGGAATCCACGCAGGCGTTCTCTTAGATCACTGGCGCAAAAATATGGGCTCGCATAGTCAAGTGGTGCTGTTATTCTCTTCACGACTTCAGGATCCTGGGATATTTCTCACCTGCTGGCACTGCCTGCATGTGACTGGGATTACAACAGAATCTATTATGGCAGGTCTGTCTGACCCAGTGACTGCCTAGATCCAGGCCTCGCACTGTCTGATATATCAGTCGTCTTGCCTGTGTCATCTGTCTCTGCTGATTTTTTACAGCACCAAATAGTGCTCCATAGGGACCCTGACTGCCCTGCCAGGTCCAACATCGGTCATCTCTGGGCACCTGTGCTCTCAGGGGATCGGTCAGCCAAGTGACTGGTATGGGTTCGCCCTGGCAGGCGATTTTACTCATCAAACGAGGAGCATTCCAGCTCCAGACGCCTGCATGATGTGTGAGTTCAGTTCGATCAGTTATTGTATACATATGTGTATTTATATGAGATCATCATATCAGTGATCACTAACAGATCCCTTCGGGATCTAAACTCGTCATTCACTACGCTGTCGCTGCGTTCATTGACTTCGTTTATTTTTTTGATTATTATTGTAAAGCCTCGAACTAAGAACACTGTTTGATAATTTTTTTAACAACTTACTGGGCATTTCGCAGATTATTGAGCCAAGATGGGACTAATTTCTAGTCCCACCGACATTTCGCGAGTTACTTCACCTGTCCTGGGTATAGGTATTTTCCGTTGCTACTGGGCTCTGTGCTTTCCCAACCTATCACGACTCACTTTGCAGTGCCAGCAGCCTCGTCCCTAGTGCTTGCTGTTTTCGTAGCCGGTTTGTCGTATGCTAACAATTCATACTATATCAACGGTTAGTCCAATTGTTTGATGACGCCATCAATATGTTTTGTGTTCAGGCTTTTTGTTACCTGAGTTTTTCACAGCGGTATTACCATCTGGCCCGCCAACCTTGTGTGTTAGTAATTTATATCTTCTAATTAGTTCTACATCTGCTTTAATTTTGTGATAATTATCGGTGCCTAATGTTTCGCTTGCCCACAATAGATATTCTAAGGGAAGTTCTGTCATCTGTTTGCCTTTATGTTTGCCTAATAGCCATATATGCCTGTTGCGTTGTTCTGCTTGATACTGGTAGTCATTACGCCTACTAATTCTATAACTATTGTCTTGCCTTTGTTTGTTTGCCAGTTTTTGCCAATTTAATCGTGCCATGATTATTTGCCTGAGTATACTATATATCTCTTTATTTCAGTTATTGTTCCGCCAATATGCGATAAAAACGATCAACCAGTTCTGTTCGGTTCAGTGTGTATTCAATTCTGGGTTTACAATCTGCATCAATCAAGGGTTCCCGGGTAGTGTTCTTAAATTGAACCTGTTGGTTTCGACGTTTGAAGCCTAAATTGCTTAGAACAAAACCCTGATTCTGGTTTAAGTCCCGGATGATGTGCTGCCAGTGTGCATAGTTGCGATTGCGTTCATCTATATAGGTGTGAGCTATACATCCACCCTGAGCTGCACTGGCAAAAGTGATATCGACGATGTTGCCTCCGTGCCGACTGGATCTAACCTGGCTGTCTATGGTAACCCAGGTAAATTCTTTTTCATTCATTTTCGTGTCCTCTAAATTAGCCGTAGAATTATTCTACAAGTGTATTTATATACTATCGCCGATATTTTGTCAAGACCCATGAAAAAACCCAGAATATTCTGGGTCTGATTGTATCATGTGACTGCCGTTGCAGCAGCAAAGGGCACTGAACTTTCTGGCTAATTAGAAGTATCGATGGCATAGAGATATAGATTAAACACAACCCTCACATGATACAATATTATTTATCTTGTTCTTCTAAAAACAGCGTCGCTCTGTGGGCAAGCCTGGACACGCATGTTCCACACAACGCTGACTCTGACCCTGTTCTGTGATGCGGTATTCTTTGACTTCACAACCCGTGTCACCACAGGCTGCGAGTAGTAGAGTCATCGATAGAATAATTTTCATGGGTTATTCTCCAGCGCCCGATCGGCTCGCTGAGATAATTTAACTGCCTCCCAGATGCCAAAAACGGCCAGTGTGCAGAGCGATGCTGATAGATACCAAAGATCTGACCAGACGATTTCCACAGCACCAGCCGCCACTAAACAGGCACTGGCCGCCTGACCAGCCTGTTCACTTTTTTTCATTAAATCACCTGCTGTTACTACAATTTTTTCCATAATTGCCTCTGTGTGTGTTGTTTCAGTATCGTTAGTATAAGCGAAGTGTTATTTTGTGTCAATTAAAAAAAACCCAGTGTGGTTGGCACTGGGCGAATACAAGATTTTGAAAGAAAATTACTTTTAAAAGCAGCTCACGCTCCTGTTAAAAGTCATCTGTAGTGTCAGGATCAGTCTGATCCCGACTACCCGCTTCAGGGTCACTGTAATCTTCGGGATTACCTAACCATGATGTGATAAACTCTGCTGCGTCATCACACTGATATTTATTCAGCAACTTCTGAAAATAGCCCTGCTGATACAAATTATAATAGAGTTGTGCCTCCTGATTGCGAGCCAGTCTGCTGGATGTCTGTAGAAGACGAGGTCTACGCGGTCTGGCCTGGGCTGGCGCGAAATAAACCCAGTGAGCACGCCAGGCCACACCCTGTAGCCAGGCATCATATTCTGCCTCCTGTCCCGGAGTCAGCACATAGAGACTGATCCAGCCCAGTCGAACCTGATCTCGGTAGTGAACACTGGCCCTGGCACTGGGCCAGTCCAGAGCACGATCTGCCAAGACAGCACGATTATAACTGGGGGGTTCGGGCAGACTGAAATCTGTATAGGGACTGGTGCCACGATACCAACCAATCTGTAGGGCTACTGGCTTGCGAGGATCTGGCAAATACACTGTCCAATCTTGGCCGGCTCTATGATACCAGGCCTGACCGGAATTTTGCTGAGTTCTCATGTCAACTACTTAACTGACTACTTCACAAAATACACTATAACACCCACTATTGCTACTAAAACTGCACCTGCACTGGCTATTATTTGTGTGGTTCTTTCGTTGTTCTGTCGCTCAATAATAAGACGTAGTTCGCTAAAACTCTTTTCCATTTGAACCTTAACACCTGAGACTTCAGTCGCCAATTGGTCGAGTCTTGCTTCCACCGCATCTAATCTCCTTTCCAGTTCTTTATAGCGTAGTTCGCACAAACTGACATGAGTAGCTAAATCTTCAGTTTCTTTTACCATATTAGCCGGGTTTGCGAGTAAATCTTGATCGCTTGTCTTTGGGAGCACTTGCTCTAGCCATGCTATACGCTATGGCAACAGCCTGTTTTACCGGGCGTCCAGCACGAACTTCTGCCTGAATATTTGCTGCTATAGTCTTTTTTCCATAACCTTTCTTTAATGGCATATTAGTATCCTTTCCGTTTTTTGCGACCGCGTTTATATTTCATGATATTCTCCTGATTTAAGCACCTATTGGTCTAATTGTAATCGTAGCACTGGGCACAGCAGGTCTCACATAGGGACTGGCCTGACTGGCTATATAGTCCAGACTTATGCCCGATGTATTGTCCACTGCGAATCTAACTTCAAGATAATCAAGGGCAGCAATATTTTCCACCAACCATTCCTTGACCAGCATGGTGTTGCTTTCTTTTTGTAATACAAATTTTATACAACTCTCAGATATATCTGTGCCGCCCTTGGCTAACCATACATAGGCTGGACGATCCTGATTGTCTGTATTTACTCCGTGCATCTCCAAAAATACTGAGTAAGCACCTGCCACATCAAAATTAATACGACTGGTATTACTTATGGTAATACCTTGATTGGCTACATGAGCCGTTGTGTCGTTAGTCCAGTCAAATTCATATACGGTGTCTGCTGCCGCCGCAGTTACATCCGCTACTTTATGCCAGCAACCATAAGTTCTTCTATAATCAATATCACTGCCGGGTAATGCTGAACCTGCACTGTCGAGCAATATGAATTCATCGGTTCTGAAAGTGCCCGAAGTGCTGTCAATACCGATAAATTCCTGGCCGGTAGTGGTGCCAGTTTGAAAACCCTGAACCACAAATCTACTGCCCGCAGTGGTAGTAGTATAATTTTCCGTAGTGGTGAAACTGATGCTGTTTCTGTGTGCCTGGGTAGTGGCGGTGGCATTGTTGGTATGTGTGCCAAATATGGCAATATTGCCTATACTGTCACCCGTGCGTAGAGCATTTCTGCGGCCGCTGACTCCACTGCGTCTACTGGTAATAAAACTGAAATTATTGGTGGCACGCAGTGTATAATCGTCGGGCCCTGATACCATGGTGGTTGACGCCACGGTCTGGCTGTTATTGACTGTGTATGTTCCAGTTCCGCCGGTTCCAGTGCCCAGGGCTGTGATAGTGGTCAGACTGGTCACACCCGAGCCATAGATCTGTTGTCCAACGCTTAATATGCCCGAACTGACCGCACTCACCGTCAAGGTTGTTCCTGATATATCCGCTGTAAATGTGGCAGTATCCGTGTTGGGCACGCCAATAATATTAAAAGTCTGATTGACATAACTTGTATTTGACGCACCAAAACCCTGATAACTGCTGGTGCCCGCAGTATTACTGAGAGTAAATGTGCCTGTGTTGGCATTCCAGGTTAAAAATTGTTGAACGCTCTGTGGAATAGTTACTCCACTCACTGTGGTATTATCGTGACTGGGAAAC
>OGWP01000027.1_pt1 | contig 13196 bp, 23 predicted proteins | sample 1576051 | NCBI WGS metagenome assembly OGWP01 (sample SAMN07581524, study PRJEB24739) | freshwater metagenome | reverse complement strand
GCAGTCCTCGTACTTTACCGGTTTCATGGTCGTGGTCAACGTGCAGCCCACGCTTCGTCTTTGGTTCCTCACTACAGATAGCGCACTTGCCTTGTTGGGCCTCAAACATCTGCTTAAAGTCATCCGCAGTAATACCATACTTATACGACCTAGACGCTTGACGATCAAGTTGAGACTTTGCGTGCCAACGGACAAGACACTGTTTCTTACAACATTCACGGCAATGCTTATTTGTGCGGAAACCTTTTTTATCAACATAAAAATTAGCAATATTTGTTTTCCGCAAAACAGGCGTAGATGTATGTGCCGCCTGATGCGTTATAAGCGGTTGCAGAGTTTCTGATTTTAAGGCCGTTGGAGTTTATATCTAATGGGTAAGCCGTAACTCCTTCTGCAACAGTTTGATTTGCTGTTAAGTTTGCAGAAGCCACATTATATGTACTTCTAGCGGTATCCCAAATAAACCAGTCAAAACCTGCGCCACCCGTATCTGTGCGCTTCACCAACACATACCTCGGCCTGAACCCTGTGTAGACAAAAGGCCCGTCAGCACTACCATTGCCCGTGTAACTTCCAAAGGCACTATAACCAGCCACGGGTGCAAAGCAGTAGGCTACGTGCTGACCACCGCCGCTTGTTTGATTTGTGTCCATTGCCGCACCAGTCCCAACAGAAAATACGGTGCTTGATGGGACGGCTGTAAATCCTTGCGTATCAGAAGAAATTCCATTTGTAGAATTTAATATTAACTGTTGGTTAGCGCCCGTTGATATATGGTAGACAGCCCAAGAATTTGCTGCTTGCCTGTTTTTAACAATAATCATACTAGGGGCAACACCAAGTCCATGACCAATAGTAGCCGCTGAACCAGTACCCGTATAAGTAACAATCGAGAACCCGCTAGTAGTGTTTGCTCTTACTGTGCTAGTAATAGATCCAGCCGTGTTAGTAGCGTTAGAGCCGCCAGCGTTCCAATTCCATGAGACGTAGGTATCAGCGTTGGTATTAAGTGAGTTCTTAACCGTAAAACCATCGCTTAAGAAAGCAGTCATTGTGTCATCGGCGGTCGTTTCTGCGTCTGTGGCATTAGACAACAATGCTTTCTGCGCTCCACGAACAATGTCATAAAGCCGATGGTTGTAGGCCGAACTCCTACTTTTTCCCCAAACAAAGTCCGGAGCAAAACCCACTCCTGTAATGTTTCTTGGGTCTGAGCCGTTACCTGTCCACAACACCACATTAAAGTAATCATTCGCCTGTGTCGTGCTAGTTGCACCTATGGTAGGCGTAGGCAGATTCTGTGTGCAGAGTGCTTTGAAGCCAGAGGGGGCGGTGTAGGCAAATGGGCGTTGGCCGAAGTTGGCTGTTTGTGTTCCGCTGGTTGGGCTATAAACTAATGGTCTAAATTCTCTACCAGCAAGACCAGAACTAAACGCCGTTCCTTGGCTTGAGCCATTTTTATAAAACGCAATAGTTCCTGCGTCCATGTCAATTGCAACACCAATCACATCATTGGTTGTATAAGATGCACCATAAGCAGAGCCAGTACCATTGTATTTATTGCCATTGCTAACATATGCAACTGCTTGGCTACCCCAGTTATTATCAGTTTTGATATAGGTGCTATCCATCACTCCTATGTAATTGGCATTGCCAACAGTAATCTCCCAATACCATTTTCCGCTAGTAAACGAAATGCTCCCATAAGCGGTTGTGTTGTTTGTTGTTGCTTCCAGATTTCCGTTGGCTAAAGTTGGCGTTGCGCCATAAGTTGGGCAAAAAGTACAGTAATTCCCACGCACCTCACCACCAACACCAGTATCTGTTCCGTAGGCCGTGGGCGAGTCTACTAAGGAGTCATTGCCAGCGCCAGCGGTTACAGAGAATCCGTTAGGTGTCCAGTTGTTACCGTTACCTGAATTGTCCTTACCAAGGGTCGTGCTGGTAGTGCCTGAGTTGTCTGAGAAGTTAAGGTAAAAGCCGTTAGTGCCGTATGTGCCGGTGTACCGTTTTGGAGACCATACACCTGTCTCTGGGTCGTTTAGACCAAATGAGGATGGCTCAAGGGCTTGACCGTCTATGAAGTTTATTTCGGTTAAATACGAACTAAGATATTCACTTACATTAACCCTTTTGCCAATGTCGTGTTCTACTGTGTTGTTTACTGGTGTATCTTGATTTTGCGTTGGAGCCGTGTAAGAAGAAAAAGTTTGTAATACGTTATTTACATACAATTTTATTCTGTTTGTTGTCGTTGCTTGAGTAGTATCCATTGCAAACACAATATGATACCAAGCAGAAGCATCACGAAATACTGCATTAGTTGTTGCTGCACCGTTTGCCGCTGTAAATGCAGCCCACTCTAATGTATCAGAAGTAGTAAATCGAAGTGAAGCATGACCAGTAGAATCTGGAACACTAAACAAATAACCAAGTGAGCCTAAAGCACTTTTCTTAACCCATCCCGACCAAGTCCAAGTCTTGCGGTTACTAGCACTTGCAGGAGTCCTGTTCAAATACGCCGAGTCTGCGCTATTGAATCTGAGACTGCGGGAGATTGGATACTCATATCCGGGCCAGTTACCCTGACTGACAGCCTGTAACTGTTGCTCAGTAGTCCATACCCCAGTAGCAACGCTTGCCGTTGGCGCAACTGGGTTGGCGGTAATTACGTTACCGGGGTAGCCGTGAATGGGCATCTCAGATCCTTAAGAGTTTATCTCTTCCCATGAGGCAGTAACCACTAGGTCACTTGCCGATCCTGCCGTAGCACCGATGGATTGGTTCTCAAGCAGGTAAAACGATGTGGTCTTGTCCGTTACAATCAGGGTAGCATCAGCCGGGACTGAGATGGTCGAAGCGATTGGAAACGCCGTTCCACCTAAAGCCGCTTGGCTGTATACGTTGATCGTAATGTCTGCCGCCGAGGTTCCGTCTACGTTAGCAACTACAATCGAGTTGATCTTGAAGACTTTGCCACTGGAAGCAGCATTGCTGACCAATGAGGTTGCTGAGGTTGTCGTCAGAGATGTACTGGACGAGTTGCCGTAAATCGTCGTGACGTTAACTATATTTGGATTTGCCATTTACTAACTCCTTAAATATTCGATTGCTTTGTTGAGCAGGGTTACATCTTCCTTAAAAGACCCCAAGGCCACATTGCAACCGTGGCACAGCAGTCCTCGTACTTTACCGGTTTCATGGTCGTGGTCAACGTGCAACCCACGTTTCGTCTTTGGTTCTTCGTTACAGATAGCGCACTTGCCTTGTTGGGCCTCAAACATCTGCTTAAAGTCATCCGCAGTAATACCATACTTATACGACCTAGACGCTTGGCGATCCAGTTGAGGCTTTGCGTGCCAGCGAACAAGACATTGTTTTTTATGGCACTCACGGCAAACTTTATTTGTGCGAAAACCTTTTTTATCAACGTAAAAATTGGCGATATTTGTTTCACCGCACGACGGGCAACAGGGAGGTTTCTGAATTGATTTACCGTGATTAGCACGATAGAACGGATCAGCCCAGCGAGCCTTTGCATCATCGCTGTACTTTTTTCTACGCTCATCTGACCACAGATTATTCATCTAGAATCCAAAAATCAAAATCCGAAGATCATCGCCATAGCGATAGATTTTCCTGTGGAAATACCTGCATTACCGAAAGAAAGGGTTCCACTACCGTTTGTTACGATTGCCTGACCGCTTGTACCATCTGTGCTTGGCAGGGTAAACGTGACGTTTGAAGCAACACTTGATGGTGCTTGCAGAGCAATGTAGTTAGTACCGGTGTCGGTATCCTCATAAAACTCAATCCCGCCAGCAACCGCAGAAGTACCTGTAACCTGAACCCGACCCGTACCATTTGCGGAAAGCGTGACGTTTCCGTTGGTGTTTGTTGCAGACAGCGTGTTGCCGTCGAGTCTTAGGTTATCGACATTGAGCAGTGTGCTGAAGGTATCAAGGATCTGGTAGTCCGTGCCGTTAAACACAACCGTTCCAGATGTATTAACTGGGAACGTAACCCCGGTCTGCCCCGAAGCCTTAACCGTCAAGGTATAGGTAGAGTCGGCATTGATAACTCTGTACGCACGGTTAGAACTAGGCGCCGTGATCGTGGAATTAGCCGCTAAAGAAGATACGTAGAGAGTGGCGTACTGGGCTGAACTTGCCGCAATATTGGTTGCCCCAGAATCACCCTCTGTCGTTGAAATAGTCAACGCCCCGGCAGTAAAGTTAGCGCTTGTTAACGCAGTCCGTCCGGCGATGGCAATATCTAGGTATTGGGTTAGCCCGTTATTTGTAACATCTCCCCAAGTACCAGACTCGGTTCCAGTAACTGGAAGCGGGAGATCCAAAAGGGTGGTGCGGTTGATAGTCATTTTTAGTCCTTTACGCTGCTATATCGACCCAATTTGGGGTCTGTGAATCATTAACGGGTACCCAACTTGAAGTCTGCGAATCGTTGACATTTTGCCAGTTAGCGGTCTGACTGTCATTAACCGAAGTCCAAACCGATATAAAGACAGACATGACCTGAGCATTTCCTTGGACGCCCGTTGGGTAGACATTGGCATCCCCGATAAACGCTGTAACTGACCCAACTTGACCAACGGCTTGTAGCCCCGTGGTAGGTACGTCGGCGTTAGCCTGAGTGGTGACTTGACCAATTTGGCCTGTACCCTCAACACCGGTAAGCGTGACCGTAGCGCTTTGGATAACAACTGCTTGCCCAATAAAGCCAACTGCCTGAACGCCAGTAACAGTAACAACCCCGTCACCTGTAACAGAGACTTGTCCAACAAAGCCTGTAGCCTGAACGCCTGTGACTTGAACGACTGTCTGCGGGACAACCGTAACTGAACCGATTTGACCAGACCCGCTAACCCCTGTGAGGATGACGTTTGCTGTTCCTGTGGCTTGCGCTTGCCCGATGAAGCCTGTTGCGCTGACCCCGGTAAGGGTGACACTAGCCCCTGCGCTTGCGGTAACGGAGCCAACAGAACCGCTACCTGAGACCCCCGTGACGCTGGTAACTGCACTTCCACTGACTGCGGCCTGCCCAATGAATCCGGTGCCTTGGACTCCCGTGACGGCGACAGAAGCACCGGCGGCTGTTTGGGCTTGCCCGATGAATCCCTGTGCCTGAACACCGGTGACTGAAACGTTTGCATCGCCAAAGACGAGTACCTGACCAACTGTGCCGGTTGCAGATACGCCGGTAACATTGACGTTGACACTAACTGTTGTCTGGATTGTGACGGAGCCAACAGCGCCGGTGCCTTCAACTCCCGCAGAGCCTCTGCCCCATGAGGTCTCACCCCACCCACCGTAGCCCCAACCACTAAGCGGAACTTCGACGTTGGTTTGGTCAGATCCCCAAGGGGTTTGCCCCCAAGAACCTTTTCCCCAGCCACTGATTGTCGCCACATTTTAATCCATCAGGCGATTCTAATGATCGCCCCGGTTGCTGTTGCCGCAGGGAAGATGATGGTAAAAGTCCCCGAAGTCGAAGTCTTAGCACCACCAAAGTCCAGAATTGCTACTGCGGGATTACCCGTAGCCGTGTCGTTATAGATCATGGCGCCGTAAGCGGTAATAGTTGCCGTAGTAAACGAGATGTCAGCAAAATCGGTAAATGCTGTAGTTCCCGAAGATGTCGGTGTAACTTTGGTAAGCGTACCGCCACCAGCCGCATAAGAGCCGGAAGCCGCTACTTCGTTAGTTGTGGTGTAGGCCGTGGTTGCAGCCGTAAACGAGGCACTGTTGTTATACATAGCCAGTTTAAAGGTCTGACCGGAGCCAGTTGAAAAATTGTGGACACCCTTCAGGATCTCAACCTTGAAGGACGTTGGCATGAAATTACCGGTGAAAGCCATTTAACTTCTCCTTAATAAATGAGCGGCTTTTTCTTCCCCGCCCTGAACACAAACTTGGATGCAGGTAGCCCTTTCAGACTGCGCTGCTCTCTTTAAATACTCAAAAATTGTCTTTTCAATCTGTTGCCGGAAATATTTAGCCTGCTCACGGATGGCAGGGGGTGCAGAATCAGCCACGCCCAGAATCTTGTCGGCGCATACCTCAGCCAAGTCCTCTAGCGGCAAGCCACCAAAGTCGCTGGTTTTAATCATTGGGCTATGGATCTGCCCCATTTTTACTTCAAACATTAAGTCCTCAGCGCTTCTGGAGCACGGTACTCAGGCTCCTGTGGTTCTAAAGAATCTTTGATTTCCGAATACTTTTTGGTCACAAACTTATCGTCTTCAATGCCTACCACCAACGGTTCAGCCAGTCTGTGATACCCATAGAGTTTACTTGCTATTGGCTCGTTTGTATCTAGCAGGGAAGACCCCTGAGCGATCCCAACCTTGATGCCACGTTCCATAGCCTTAGCCAATAAAAACTCACAGCAAGCCCGTCCAGCCTCGGCAAAATGCACAACCTTCTTGTAGGAGAAGTCAATCCCGTAAAGATGCATCTCAGCCACTTTTGCTGCAATGCCATATCCAATAGCGTAGGCAACCGTGTTATTGAAGTACCCAGTACCGCAAGCGTTCATGACCTCATCAAGCGGAAACTCCACCAATCCGGGGCAACGGTTATCTAACTCGCAGGTATATATTGGGCCGGGGTGGGACTTAAGAACAGACCGCATAATCCCAGTCTGGGTGCCAGCGTCATCAGAATCTAAGAACCGGCTCGCTGGATCCATCATAAACACCCTGTCGTGATAGATAACGCCTGCCATAGCATTGATCGCCCAGACCTCATCAATCGGCTGGGAGTGGGTTTTAGCCAGCACAAACTGATTATGGGACTTACCCATAGCCACGATTGCGATCTTCTTGCCGGACAGATCAGGGATCATTTAACCGGGTACCTCACCTGACCAGAACGATAGGCGTCCTGACGATCCTTGGCATCGCCCAACTGCTTGAGGAGCAACATGGCTTCGTTGTAGCGCTCTTTATACATATTGACGACATCAGCCTCAGACTTCATAAACGACGCCGCTTCTAACAGGGAGCCGTACAGGAGGATAGACTCAAAGTTATCCCCAAGCCACGAGGTGCCAGCAGTCACAATCGAAGTTGGGTAGTAGAAGTAATGCAACTCAACCGTATAGTTTGCATTAGGCATCGGCCCAAGAATGAACGTGTTGTAGTCAAACACAGCGTAATAGGTGGGTAAACCCGTATCTGTCTGACTTGGGTATGCCTCACGAATGAAGTTCACATCCTTATTGAGTAGGTAAACATAGTCCCCGGAAGCAAACACCCGCCCGTCTGGGAGGGTAGTGGGGCCGTTACAAACCACCGCTAGAGAGAATGTGGAGAGCCAATCAGGTGGAAGTGCTAAGTACTTATTGCCGGAAGTTGTAGCCCCCGTCATATTCTTACGAATGGCTGGAATCTGAACAGAGTTATAGATCCTCTCTTCAGCATTTTGAACAAATGTTGCTATCTGTTCAGCCGATGTAAGACCGCCCGACCCCACTACCTGTGGGAAGTCATTCTCACAATACGCCTTAATTGCAGCGGTTAGTTCGGTGTAGTTCATTTAGCCCATCTTTTTGCTGTGACCTGTGCCTTTAGTCGCCGCCCCAGTACCACGAATTTTCTGGGTTTGCGTATTAGGCACGTTGTTTGGGTACCCATTGTTATTGGGCACGATAGGTATTTGCTTAACTGGCTTATCCATATTAGATCCCCGTTTTACGAACCATTGACATGGGCTTTTTCTGGTTGGCGATTTTTGCCAAATTACGGCCCATAGCCTTCATTTGAGCATTAGTCTTACCACCCTTAGCCAACTTCTTCACATTGGAATCAGGGTGAGCCTTGGCGCCCTTTTTAGCCATGTGTGCCTTCAATGCTGCTTTCATATCCATTTCAAACTCCTTAAGTAGTTACTGTTACGGTTCCAACACTGCCCTGTGCAACTAAATTATTGGGCGTTAATCCATTATCTCTTGCCCCGCCAACAGGGTTCCACCCCCACTGGATGATCCTACTACCCCCAGATGGCATACCAAAAGCATCGGTTGCGTCTGGATCGGGCGGGTTAATGTTTTCAACTTGGGTACCATTAAAACCTGCCTGTAAATAACTTGTATCTTTCCTTGGATTCTGCAAAGCCTGTGGGTCGTATACAGGATACATTCCTAACTGCAACTGCGGCTGATCTGGTTCCCAGCACGTCGGGCAAACTAGCAAATTGATGTTCTTTGTCTTGATGACGATTTTCTTCAATTCCTTTAACTTGTACTGAAACCCGCATCTATCGCACTCCGATATTGCCTTTTTACCAGAAGCAAACTTTGGCCCAGACATAGCCCACCATCAATAAAAATACTGCCGGGGCGACAACCGCAGCCCAGCCTTTTCACGATCCTCACTTGAAGCCAATAACCACTGCTCTTCGTAAGCCGCTTTCAGCATATCTAATCTAGCCGCCCCTTCCGGAATCTTCATGGCAATGTAATAAGCCAGTCCTGCTACCAAACAGGGGAGAAGGCGAAACGGAATATCTTCTGTGGACGTACCATTACCGGCATCCTGCATCCGGCGCAAGCGCCAGTAAACAAACGTGTAGTAAGGAGCCGCTGTAGATCCTTGATCCGGGGCAGGCCATACGTTAACCGAGGGTAGGTTCTGTACAGTAATTGCCGCACCAGATGTATGAGCCGCAGCCGTTGTACCGTTTACACCCCGAACGCAGTTCTGAAGTTGGTTTAAAGGGGCAGTTACGCTGACTCCACTGTATCCAATAATTTCAGACCCAATCTGAATAAAGCCAACATTGGCTAGATCAGCCGTAGAACTCAGAGTTATGGTCGTATCCGAAGACGTAATGTTGCCACTCAGGGTGACATTGGACAGATAACTGTACCCAGTCTGCCGGTTAATCCAGACCTGAATCGGCCTGCCTTGGGCGTTTTTATTGGGGATTGTCGAGTAGGTGCTGCTAGAAATCCGGTTGATATTGATGTCTGACTGATTAATACCAGTTTGGGTTCTTACAACCATATCCATCAAATCAATTGTATCTATAGGTAGGGGGTAAGTTATCTGGCCTTGAGCCAAGGAAATCTGACCCTGCTCAACCGTCCAAAGGTTAATACCCCGGTTAGCCCACTCAATCGTCAATAGGTTTAGGGAACGACGGGCTGTGCGTAATTCATAGCCTGTGCGTAGCTCAGCACCGGCTCGCTCAAACGCCTCTTCAACGAGTTCGTTGAGTTGCAGATTAAAGTTGGTCGTCCCAGTTGTGCTCATCCTATTTTCCTATGTGGAGCAACTTTTTTAGCCACTCTTTTAGGCTGGGGGACGAACTGCTTTCCGGCTGCTTTACCGGCTCGCTTGGCACGGGTGGTCGCGGCGTACTCTTGCGGGGAGAGCGCTTTGATGGCGCTGCTTGGGAGGTATCTTTCCCCTGTAGCCTGCGATCCTTGCGTAGAAGGTTTGCCACTTTTAGTTCTCCACTTTTGTTCTGTCCATGCTTTCAGACTTTTTTGGGGCGCTTTCAATCTCTATACCCACCACCGGATTTTTTGTACTGCAAAGCCAGCATCTGGGCTTTACGAGCACTCCATTGCCCCGGAGCGCCGCCCTTACCGCCAGCCTTAATACTCTCAAATAAACGCTTGCGCATGCCGGGTTTAGTGTAATTACCAGCCTCGTTTACCTTAGACTCACCACCTTTAGCAAACATCTTGACCTTGTTCGGATCATCCTTACGGGTGATCGTCTTGGCCTTCGGCATTTTAGAGGGGTTGATAATCCCCATTCCCCGGCTTGGACGCATTTAGCACTTACCACCGTAAGCCATTTTTACTACTTTACCTTTAGTCTTGCCCTTGGAAGCAACACCATCAGCAGACTTATGACCAGCAGCTAACCCGCCAGCCTTCATCTTTTTCATACCGGCTTCAGCCATCTCATGCTTGAGCATGGACTTAGGGGCGCCCTTTTTCTTCATAAAGGACACTTCCTTCTTCATCATTGCCTTTGACTCTTTCATGACTCCACCTTCCTTTTTAGTGAACTCTTTGCCTACGGACGTTGGTACGCCCACCTTTTTTGCAAACTTTGGGTTATTAGCCACTGCTTGCATAAACCGTTCTTGTTTGGCTGATACGGCTGGCATCAGACCATCTTTCCACGGGTCTTACCCCGTTGAGCAATTCCATCAGCACGCTTAGAAGCAGATGATTTAATAACACCACCAGCCCGTTTTTTCTCTGGCTCAGACTTAGGCGCTTCTTCTTTCTTGTCTTCTTTTGGTTTCTCTTCTTTTGGTTTATTTACCATCCCACGAACAACCATTTCTATTACTTGAGGTAAGATCGAAGAAGCCACGTTACACCATCCTTCCACGGGTTTTACCACGAGCAGCAATACCATCAGCGCGCTTAGAAGCGGAAGACATTTTGACTTTTCCACCTTTTTTCATCCCACGAGATTCGCGCTTTAAAGTTGCCGCAGCCTCAGATTTTTCTGCTTGCTCGCGGTTATACTCCGGACGGTTGTATTTTTTCTGCAAATACTCTTCTTTCATTTCCCCGCGTTTTGTACCCAGTAGCATATGAATGTCATCGGCGGTAGTCTGAGCACCGCGTTTTAAATCTTCTACACCTTGTTTTACAAAGTCTCCAGCTTTACTTGCGCCTAACGCTATACCGCGCATAGCACCGCGAACACCCCGAGTCATAGTGTCTTCGTCGGGATCTACCTGAGACTCTTCAATTTTCTTAGTGCGGTCTGATTTCATGATTTACACCATCTTTCCACGAGTCTTACCGCGCATAGCAATACCGTCAGCACGTTTAGAAGCTGAACCAACTGAACCCCCTTTTTTCATAGTAGGGATCTTGCCGCCATTACGTTTATAGCCCATCTTATTGCGGACGGCTTCAGGTAGATTAGGAAGTCCGGTATTATCTTCCGGAATGTCTTTTAGCATCATTTACCCCTTTGAAATAAGGCCATCAATTTTGATTTCAAGGCGGTTAAACCTTGTATCAAAGTGTTCAACAAGTTGTGCAATTTCTGTTTTAGTAGCGTTTTCACGAGCCACCTCCACTCTAGCGTTGTTAACTTTATCTTCGAGATCTTTTAGTTTCTCGTTCTTTTCACGGGCAATAAACCCAACTACCGCTACAAAAGCAGTTAGTAAGGCAGACCACCCAACTAAGAAAAACTGTTCCATGTCAACATTTCCATGCCCGCAGGCTTTTATTGATACGACTGTTTGGGTCGTTAGCGGTTTTAGCGCTGGTTAGTTTCTTTTTCATGCCTGTCATACGGGCACAGAATGATTTCTTACGGGCACCGCCTTCTGGCTGCGGAGCTTTGAGTCCGGGCTTACCGGGATTGGCAGCGTTATACGATGCCCTTCCCTTAGCATTTAGCCCACCTTTTGGGTTCTTACCCTCTTTGCGTTGCCACGCAGGAGTCTTAGCCATTTGCTACTTTCCCATCTTTAACGAGCCGTGGATAGAAGGCTTCATTGCCATAGTCTCCCTCGTACTCTTGTACACCCATGTGGCCTAACTTAATCGTTGGGTCTACCCAAACTTGGAATCCTGCCGCACGAGCGCGGTCGCAGAACAGGTAGTCTTCACCCACATAGGAATTGTCTTTTACAGCGAAATCAAAAATAGCCGACATTGAGCGTCCGGTTCTTTCATCCCAGTAATGCCACTCTGGGTTATCTTTAACCAGATCCTCAATAACTTTTCGCTTAATCATCATAAAGGCGGTAGCCACACGTTGTGCACGTACTAGCCCCATGCCGTTCATGGTGACACCCTTTTCGTCTTCATCTAACTTGACGATGTAGGTCTTTTCTGCCTTTCTGGCGCATGGGATACCGGCAGCAATATCAATGTTGTCTTCCGTAACCCAAGCCATCAAACGGATAATGTCCTCTGGTTGGAAGTTAATGTCCGCATCAATGAACATCAACTCCGTAGCATCGGACTCCAAAAAGTCTTGAACTAAAAGATTACGTGCCCGGGAAACTACCGAGCACCCACAAATACTTCCAATCGTGATGTCAATCCCATGCTGTGGTGCCTGTTGGGCAAACCGCATCAAAGAGATTGCTTGCTTGAGTGAAACTTTGTGGTCGTAAGCAGGGATTCCAAAGAAGATCTTATGGCCTGCTAACGTGTAACCTTTTTCATTTTGCATTTTTTGGTTATCCGTAGAAAAGTACCATTGAAGTTGTGTTAGTAACAGTGCCGTGTAGCGTGCCTGTTTTGACCAAAATACCTTCACCCGGTAAAGGAATGATGGTATAGCCAGCCGTACCGCTTGCAGCAGTATCTACAGTCAGCACGATGTCACCACTAGCGCCGCCTTCGCGGATAACAACAGAACCAGCACTCGTACCATTTACCGCGTATATGGTTTTGATACGAGTACGATTAATGTCGTTATTGTTCTGGTCTTTAAAATTACCAGTAGCAGTTAACGGCTTTGTGCCAAATACATCATATTGCATGGAAGCCATGTCAGCCTCCTATTATGCTAAGTTGTTGTTCTGAATATAAAGAACAGTTACCGTTGCTGAACCAGTTGTACCGTCACCGTTTTGGGCAGCAAAGTCAACCAGAACCTGCAAATCTGTCGTTCCAACGTTCGTGGCTTCTGTGTCCAGAGTGCCCCGGGTGGTTGCAAGCGTCTTAACGCTAGTGCTTGGAATAAACGCATTAGCATCAGAAGAGGTTCCAACTTCAACAGCGGCTGTACCAGTGTCGTTATTGACAATCGCAACGTTTAGGATAACGTCAACGATCTGTGAGTTTGCAGGAATAGTAGCAACGACTTGATTGTTTGAAGTGGCGCCAATAATGTCAATTAAGGCAGATTGAGCCATCAAAACAAAACCTACGTTTGCTACATTAGTGCCTACCGTAGTACCGGTAGTATCTTTGATTGTGCCAGCCTTTACTGGGCCGGAAAAGGTAGTAGTTGCCATATTGTCCTCGTGTAGTAGCACATCCTCGCACCCTCTCTACTAAGTCTGCTAGGTCAGCTGGTACGAGTAAAATCCTAGTCCCTAAAGAATACAACAAAAGGGGGGTTTTGCAACCCCCCCTCCTACATCAACCAGCGCCTTGCGAGCCGTACATACCGAGCGGATCAGAGATCGGAAGAGCGTCGTGTAGGGAAAGAGTGTAGGCTATAG
>OGWP01000026.1_pt1 | contig 13224 bp, 24 predicted proteins | sample 1576051 | NCBI WGS metagenome assembly OGWP01 (sample SAMN07581524, study PRJEB24739) | freshwater metagenome | reverse complement strand
GTTTCCCAGTCACGATAAGCAGTTGTCATTTGATTGTGTCCTTGTAGTGTTATTTCAAAAGAGGGCTATTTTCAAGCGCGTATTGCATACCGAAAACAAAAAATGTCGCGCATACAGTTACGAATATATAAAGCATGATGTCGTCAAAAGTAGTAGTCATAATAGTTTCCTTATAGTTAGTTGTATTTATATTCAGTTTTGGCAATGCAAAACCAAAAAATAGCAGCTATTAATTGAGTTATAAAAATAAGATTGTCGTTTAAATTAATGCCGGCAAGTGCTAAATGTAACATTGCCATGATAAGATATAAACCAAAAGTAATATTTGTATTCATTTAATAGTCTCCAAGTTGTATTGAAATAGTAAACGGCTAGGCCGTTATGAGATATAATACAGCTATCTCTTAAGATGTCAATAGCTAAATGCAAAAAAGTTTTATTTTACCGTCACGGCCAAAGTTGCAATATATAGAAAAGCGGGCAGACTTGCGAAAGTTCGCTATTGTCCCGTTTCGAGCTTGCACTGATGAGCGGCTATCCAGAGCAGACCTTATAACACTAATCATGCTAGCGGGATACTCAAGCCCTAATGGCTATGGCTTTGTTGCGCTATCAACAATGGCAAAGCTTAGAGGTATTAAGCCTCAATCAGTTAGCAGAAGTATCAAGCGGCTAGAATCAAAAGGCTATATACAGACAGTTAGAAAAGGCTATACCAATTTAAGAGGGGCTTTGAGGCGAATACTATTTGATGAATCACTAACCGAACAGGAACAAGTTGCAATAAGTAATGATAATCAAGTAGAGGTTTACGATATGGAAAAACATAAACAAGTGAAAAGAACTAAGCAAGTGAAGGCTGATAATTCATTGATGAGCTTTGATGATGCGATGCTAGTTGTTCAACACTCTCTCAAAAGTGACGCCGACCTCTTACGCCTTGAGCGCCTTGTCCAAGCTGGTTGCAACCGTGAGCAGATACTTGCGGCCTTCTCTTAGGTGTACTGTCTAGCGGGAAAGTTGCTAGGGGTATGCCCCCCACGCTTGTCGGTATCGGTCTGGTAGGAAAAGCCACCCCTTGCCCCCCGCCACCCCCACCTAGCGTTGTGGGGAAGTCACGCAATTTTTTCCCAGTTTTTTGCTACCAGTGGTGTATTACGTTGATGATGAGAACTATGTCTGCGATTGCAGCTAGGATAATGAGTAGTATGTTTGTTGGTGACATGGTTAAGACCATAATGTATAGACGGATTAAGGGAGACGTAGTACTCTCGTGGTCTCGAGTAGTTCTTCCCCCATTTGTATATCACAGAGAGTTAGCTTCTCTGGTAGGAAATCAGGCAGTGTACTTTTACATGCTTACCACTGTATCCTACACCCAAATCTTCCCTTTCGGGCTTTTACCATTACTGGCTGGGTTGTTTATCTCATGCCTTTGAGGGGTCGTCTCCGTACCCCAAATGGATTATCACTAACGCCAATCTGTTACGTCTTTATTGCTTTTACCGATATTACATGCTTCACATAAAACTTGCAAGTTATCTACGCTCAATTCTAGCTCTGGATATTTAGACCTTGGTTTAATATGGTCAACATGTAATACGGTATTTACTGCACCACAACATTGACACACTTTACCGTATTTTACAAATGTTTTATATCTTGCTTCTATCCATTCGCGTGTTCTGTAAAACTCTGAGGATTTCATGTTTGGCTTGTATTGCAAATACTTCTTGTTATATGTGTTTGCCGATTTTATTTTTGCTAATTGTTTGCTTAATAATTCTTGAACGATTTTGTCTTGCATGACTAACTTGGTTAAAGCCTTTTTAGCTTTTGCCCGCTTTTTTGCAACTTCTTTCTTACGCTTTTTGCCGTAAATAGACGGTTCATAATTTCTAGTCAATGCCATAAAAAAAGCCCATTAGTTGTGATACGGTCTCGCCCCATAGGAATCCCTACAGGCCATACCACAATTAATAGGCTCTATCTGGCGAGAACAGACAATATAACTATACTCCTTTTCATCCTCTTGTGCAATCATTTATTACCATATATACTGCCTATATATTAGATATATGGAGATTAATTATGTGGTGTTTAATTGGTATTACTTGTGTAGTAGTAATTGGTATTGCTTATGCTGCTTATTACATGACTAAAGAGTATCAGATATTTGATGATTGGGAGAATTATGATTAACAATCTAGTGACAAGTAACAGACATAGTAAGCCACCTATTATGGTGTCTTATGAGAAAGGCATTCGTGATGGGCAGATTATTGCGACCAAGCAGATTCTTGAGATACTAGATGAAGCCCAGCTAGAAGATATTTACATTCATGATTCAATATTAATTAAGATACGAGATAAACTGAGAGGATTATATGGCAGCGAATGAATATAGCAATTTTCTTGTTAGGCTAACTCCGAAGGTGCGTGTTATGCTTGATAAGGCGAGTGCGGACATGGAGATTCCTAGAGCGCACATTATCAATTTCGCTATTAAAGCGTATCTCGGTAGTAAGTATAGCGAAAACAACATAAACCAGAAGATAGATAGGATGGTCAAATGAAGAAACTAATAGCTATACTCGCATTACTACCTTTGGCTGCTATGGCAGATGATAAACTAAAAACCCTGAAATATAGATTTAACAAGGATGTTGTAATCAGCATCAGTAATGTTAAATGTCCTGTACCAAAACTAGGTGAGAAGTTTCCGTATTCTGTAGTGGCATTTCGTAGTGATGGAGATAAGCTATTTGGTTGCTATACCAATAAAGGTGACGACATCATTATTCAGTGGGCAGGTGGCGACAAAAGCGTTTTTCCTGCTAACCTGTTCCTTCAAGAGACCGAAATATGAGAGTAATGCTCAATCTTCCATATCCGCCTAGCGTAAATACATACTGGAGAGCAAATGGAAAAAGACGATTTATATCAAAAGCTGGAGTGGAATTTAAACGGAGTGTGGCGGAGTATGTTATTCAGCATTCAGTTCACAAATTTGGCTCTGCTAGGCTTAGGGTTGATGTGGTTGTACGCCCTCGTAGCAAGCGCATATTTGATTTGGATAATCTTTTCAAAGGCCTTCTCGACAGTTTATGCGATGCTGGCGTATATGATGACGATTCGCAAATAGACCAACTAAGCATTTGTCGCGGTGATTCAATCGCTGGCGGTGCTTGTCTTGTAGTAATTGAGGAAATCAATGGCTGAAACTAAAGAAAAGACGCTGAAACGCATACCATCACTGAAGAATTATGGCGGTGTGCGTACAGTGCAAGAAAGACTAAAGCGTTCAGAGACGCTTGAAAACAATAGAGAAGCAGTTGCCTATGCGCTGTTATCTATGGCTAACACTAAACTGACAGACCTGATGGAGTGGGATGAGTATGGAAATATTAAAGTCAAGCCCTCAAAAGATATTCCAGAACATGCGCTTCAAGCCATCAAGAAAATCACATCGAATACGCGCTACGACAAGGAAGGAAATCCAACTACAACGATTGAGATTGAGCTTTTCGATAAAGTCGGGGTGTTACGGCTATTGGCTAAAGCATCGGGGCTACTTGATTCGCCAGAACAAACCGATAAGCCGTCTGTCATTGGCATCAATATCAAGGCTCCTGAAGTCATCGATGCAGAGGTAGATAATGGCGAAAACTAAACCGCAGTCAGAAAAAGAGGCAGTCGAAGGTCTAAATCTAGACTTTAGCCAATCACCAGAGGTTTATAAGTTCCTACAGTCTGACGCATTCGTGCAAGGACTGATGGGGCCTGTAGGTTCTGGAAAATCATACGCATGTGCCGCTAAGATTTTTATTAAAGCTGTGCAACAAAAGCCTAGCCCTATCGACAATATCCGTTACTCTCGCTGGGCTGTCGTGCGAAACAGCTATCCAATGCTCAAAACTACCACGATTAAGACATGGCTTGACTTGTTTCCTGAATCTACATTCGGGCCAATGCTGTGGACACCACCTATTACGCATCATATTCGCTTGCCAGCTAGAGGCGATGCCGCTGGAATTGACTGCGAAGTGATATTTCTAGCCCTTGACCAGCCAAAAGACGTGCGAAAACTGTTGTCTTTGGAGCTAACTGGCGCGTGGGTGAACGAAGCGCGTGAGTTACCGAAGGCTGTGATTGACGGATTGACGCACCGCGTTGGTCGTTACCCTACAGTTCGTGATGGTGGCGCATCTTGGCATGGAGTTTGGATGGATACCAACCCAATGGATGATGACCATTGGTGGTTTAGACTAGCTGAGAAAGAGAAAATCAGAGGCAAGTTCGGCTGGGATTTCTTTAAACAGCCGGGCGGTGTGATGGAAGTGCCGCCTGATGAGTTGCCTGACAATCCTGAGTTCAATGATTGCGTGTTTGCTTCAGGTCGCTGGTGGAAAATCAATCCTAAAGCAGAGAACATCAATAATCTGCCTAACGGCTACTACCAACAAATGCTTGGCGGTAAGAATCTTGATTGGATTCGCTGTTATGCTGAGGGCAAATACACCTATGTGCAAGAAGGTAAACCAGTTTGGCCTGAGTATGACGATTCATTGATGACTGGTGACGTGGAATATGACGAAGAATACCCAATTCAGGTAGGCTTGGACTTCGGTTTGACACCAGCCGCAGTTGTCGGTCAGCGTTATAGCAATGGCAGATGGGCAATCCTGCATGAGATTGTGACGGAAGATATGGGTCTTGAGCGTTTTGGTCAGCAGTTGTTGGCAGAACTGAACGCAAGATACCCTAAAGCACAAGTCATGATGTGGGGCGACCCTGCTGGTATGCAGCGCGATGCGATTTATGAAGTAACTGCGTTTGATTACTTGCGAACACTAGGCTTACGCGCACAGCCAACACCGTCTAACGACTTCAAAGTTCGTAGAGAATCAGCCGCAATGCCAATGCAAAGGTTAATAAATGGAAAACCCGGACTTATTGTTCACAAATCTTGCAAGATTCTTCGCAAGTCTCTCGGTGGCGGTTATCACTTTAAGCGTGTATCTATCGGTGCTGGACAGGAAAGGTTCCGAGACGCCCCAAACAAGAACGAATATTCTCACGTTGGTGATGCTTTTGGGTATCTTTTGCTTGGTGGCGGTGAACACAAGAGGATGACACGCAGTCCATTGCAGTCATCAGGGCCAATCGTTTCTAAAACCATTATGAATAGTGACTTCGATGTATTTAAGTATTAGAGAACTAAATGATAACTTGCCGAAGTATAAGGACGTTAAATATGTCACGTTTATTTCTGACCATGCTTTTGAAATAGAAGGCGGAGAGTTTGAGGGATACTCAACTCAGCGCATGATTGGCGTTCAACGCATGTTAGAAACACAAGCCGAGTACGGATTTGCGTTTACTTGCTTTATGTATAACGAACCTGTTGCATGTTTTGGCTGTTCTTTACTATGGGATGGCGTTGGAGAAATGTGGTCGGTCATTGGAGACCATGCTAGGACAAGGCCAATAGCAATGACTAAGGTAGGATTAGCCTTTGCAGATATATGTGAGATAGCGCTACGCTTGCATAGATTGCAAATTACTGTTAAAACAGCAGATATTAGGGCTATTTCATGGGCTAGAGCTATCGGTTTTATATCTGAATGTACCATGAAAGAGTATAGTGCAGACAGATATGATTATGACTTAATGGTAAGGAGAACGTAATGACCGGACTTATTGGGGGCGCACCGAAACAAGATACTAGCGCAATGGAACGTCAAATTGAAATGCAACGTCAGGAAACTGAACGTATGCGCGCACAGGCAGAACAAGAGCGTAGAGACTTGGCAGAGCAAATGGCATCTAAACGTACCGCTCGCGCAAGAGGAGGTAGCAGAGCATTGTTATCTGAAGCGCGTTTAAATCCTGAAGCTGGCATGGATGAGACACTCGGGGGTCAATAATGGCTACTCCAAATTTAGAAGATAAGAAGTTTACCTTAACTGAGGCAAAGCAAGCAGGCCTTATCTCTGATTATGCGCCAACGTTTCTTGGTAAAAGTATTGTCAAGTATGGCAATGAAGAACTAGCTAAGAGAAAAGGCGCTGGGCCAGATAAGTTATTGCCACAAAGTTTTTATGTGGATGTATTTAAAGAGTTCATGGATGCAGTAAATGCAAACATTGACTGGCTTTATATTCCTCAAGAATACCCAAATGCAAGAGCTGCGACTGACAGATTTTTTGCAAACATTTCCAAAGGCATAAAGTCAGAAGGCCAGCGAGAAATGGGCAAGCTAGAGGCTACAAGTAAGAGAGCAAAGAGGGCTGCTGGCGGTTTATTAGCTAGTGCCGCTAGTCCCAGTTTGGGAACTGGCGCTGGCTCATCAGGCCCTATGCTTGGTGAGCAATCAAACTTAGGTCAAGAATCTTCATTAGGAATGAGAAGGGTACTGTAATGGATAAGATGAAAAAGAAAGTTGCCAAAGTTATGCGTGAGTATAAGAAAGGCAAATTAAAATCTTCTTCTGGCGACAAAGTTACTAGCCGTAAACAAGCTATTGCCATTGGTCTTAGCGAAGCAGGGATGAGTAAAAAATGAAAGAAGTATGGGACAAGGAAAGACCTAAAGATTTAGGTAAGCCAAAAAAACTGTCTAATATGCAGAAAGCCGCTGCTAAAGCTATGGCTAAGAAAGCTGGCAGACCATATCCTAATTTAGTTGATAACATGAGAGCGGCTAAAAAATAATGGCTATAGAAGTTAAGCGCGAATCGTTAGACACAAAAGCTAGGCACGTTAATCCTGCTTATGTAGATAGGGATGGTAATAGTTTTATAACTAGCTCTGACAAACCTTTTCCTATCATTGATGTAAACCATTTGCGTTTGCATGAAGGTCGTGCGTATTATGTTTATAAAATGTTTACATACGGGGCTGGGTTGCCAACTACACAGAGCATTGATATTGCTATTGCTTGGCCTAGCGGATATACGCCTCATGTTGTATTTGACTTTGGCGCATCTGGTGAAGCTGAGTTTTATCTTTATGAAAACCCAACAACTTCAGGCGGCACGTCAATGACGATTAATAGACGTCAGCGAATTATAACAACGCCTAGTGTTGCTGCTGCTGTATTAAATCCAACAGTATCATCTGTAGGAACAGAAATATTTTCTAACTTTGTCCCATCTAGTAAACAAGGTGGTGGCGCACAAAATTTTAGTTTTGAATATGTTTTAAGTCCGCTAACAACATATTTATTTAGATTGACAAACGTTAATACACAATCACATGCGGCACATTTAATGGTTGAGTGGTACGAATGAGAAAAGAACATAAGAATCCTAGTGGTGGTTTGACTGAAGCTGGGCGCAAATACTTTAAGCGCAAAGAAGGGTCTAACCTAAAGCCGCCAGTTAAAGAAGGAACAAATCCTCGCAGAGTATCATTTGCTGCTAGGTTTAGCGGAATGAAAGGCCCGTTGGTTGATGAGAATGGGAAACCGACAAGATTGAAACTAGCGTTAAAAGCATGGGGCTTTGGCAGTAAAGAGGCCGCTAAAAATTTTGCAAATAGACATAAGAAAGATTAGTTATGGCTGAAATGAGATTAAAACCTGAAGATATATTAAAGCGTCATGAGATTGCGATAAAGAAGAAAGACGAGTTCCGCAGTCTATATGACGAGGCGTATGAGTTTGCTTTGCCACAACGTAATCTGTATGACGGATTCTATGATGGCGGGGTAGGCGGCTCTAAGAAAATGAACCGCGTATTTGACGCTACAGCTATTAACTCTACACAGCGTTTTGCTAATCGCATGCAGTCTGGCATCTTCCCGCCACAAGCGAAATGGTGCCGCCTTGAAGCTGGGACAGACATACCTGCTGACCGTAAAGCTGAGGCTCAAGCTGCGTTGGATATTTACACAGAGCGCCTATTTGCCACAATCAAGCAATCTAACTTTGATATTGCTATTGGCGAGTTCTTATTAGACTTGTGCGTAGGCACCGCAGTGATGATGGTTCAGCCTGGCGATGACATAAATCCAATTAACTTTATTCCTGTTCCACAATTCTTAGTAGCCTTTGAAGAAGGCGCTAATGGTCAGGTAGATAACGTATATAGACGTATGCGTATCAAAGGCGAAGCAATCCAACAGCAATGGCGAGACGCTGTTATTCCACCCGCTCTACAATCAAAAATAGACTTGAAGCCAACAGAGGATGTGGAGCTTATAGAAGCCACAGTTTTCGATGTAAAACGAGGGGACTACTGCTATCATGTTATCCATAAAGAATCCAAACAAGAGTTAGTTTACAGAAGAATGAAAACATCCCCGTGGATTGTCTCTCGTTACATGAAAGTCGCTGGGGAAATCTATGGTCGTGGGCCGCTTATCACAGCATTGCCTGATATTAAAACATTAAACAAAGTATTAGAGTTGGTATTGAAGAACGCATCATTGGCCATTGCTGGAGTATATACAGCGGCAGACGATGGCGTGTTAAATCCAAACACAGTTCAGATTGTTCCGGGCGCTATTATACCAGTTGCTCGTAATGGTGGGCCACAAGGAGAAGCATTAAAACCACTACCACGCTCAGGGGACTTTAATACGTCACAAATTGTGATGAACGACTTGCGTATGAATATCAAGTCAATCTTGTTAGACGAATCATTGCCGCCAGATAACATGTCTGCACGTTCAGCAACAGAAGTTATTGAGCGTATGAAGCAGTTGAGCCAGAACTTAGGTTCAGCCTTTGGGCGCTTGATTAATGAAACAATGATTCCACTTGTAAACAAAATCCTGCAAGTTATGGATGAACGTGGTTTAATAGACTTGCCATTGAAGGTTAATGGTCTTGAAATCAAGGTAACGCCTGTATCTCCGTTGGCCATGTCTCAGAACTTAGACGATATTCAAAACATCTTGCAGTTTGTGCAGATTGCTCAGGGTGCTGGTCAAGAAGGTCAGCTGATGATTAAGACAGAAGAAATGCTTGATTTGATTGCTGACAAGTTAGCTGTTCCGCAGTCTGTTCGTAACTCTCCAGAGGAACGCGACATGCTGAAACAACAAATAGCACAAACTATGCAGATGGCAGCACAAGCTCAACCTGAAGCTGCTGGACAAATGGCACAACAAGCAATGCAACAAGGAGCTGCTTAATGGCAACACTTGAAGGATGGGAAGGCTTAGAAGCCACCAAGACAGATATTCGTGACGAGAAGCAAGCAAGAGAGGATTTAAACCGTCTCTGCTTGCGCGTACTTGGCACTGAAGAAGGAAAGAAACTTATGGGATGGCTACGTCAAACCATACTTGAGCAACCCGTTGCCGTACCGGGGGCTGACCCAAGTTTTGCGTTTTACCGAGAGGGTCAATGTAGTGTAGTACGGGACTTGGAATATAGGATTAAACTAGCAAAGGATATGTAAATGACAGATGAACAGAACCAACCCCAAGCTGGGGAAACCAGTGAGGGCTTATTGGATAATGTTTCTATTGACAATAATTCCCCTCAAGAACCTACCAAAGCTGAAATCAACCACCTAGCACCAACAGAAGATGATGACGGCCCACTTGAAAGACCAGATTGGTGGCCTGAAAACTTCTGGAATAAAGATGATTCAGAACCAGACCTAGAAGCAATCGCTAAATCTTGGACAGACCTACGCAAACAAATCAGTCAAGGTAAACACAAAGCCCCTGAAGATGGTAATTATGATTGGGCGGCATTCGGTGACATCCCTGAAGATGACCCTGTTCGCGGTCATGTGCAAAACTGGGCTAAAGAGTTTGGCGTAAGTCAATCTGCCGTAGATGCTTTAGTTAAAGGCGTTGTAGAAATAAGTGGCGCTAAACAAGAGCAAGTTAGGTTTGATGCTGCCGCTGAAAAGAAAGCACTTGGTCCTAATGCTGATGCAGTAATTAAAGGGGTTACAGAATGGGGTGCTGGTCTAGTCCAAAAAGGCATTTGGGGTAAAGATGACTTTGAGGAATTTAAAGTTATGGGAGGCACAGCTAATGGCATTAAAGCATTAATGAAATTACGTGAAGCATACGAAGGCCGAATCCCTACACAGTCCGCACCTATTGATGGCGCACCAAGCAAAGATGAGTTAATGGCTATGGTTGGAGACCCTAAATATAAATCTGACCCATCTTATCGTGCAAAAGTGGAAAGAATGTTCCAACAAGCATTTGGTTAGTATATAATTAACTTACTCATAGTGAAGCTCCCTTAGAGTGGAACCCTCGCCCAACTTCGGTTGGGCTTTTTTTTGCATATCTATTGCAATTCCTATTGTAATGTGCTATAAAGCGCATAAGGCCAATCACATCTGTGACCCTTTACGCAAGTATTCTTGCCGACTGGCTAACGTAATTAGCAAGCAACGGCCCTCAGTTCTGAGGCATACCACAGCACAAAACTTTTTTTTATATCGTTATTAGGAGACAAAAATGAGCATGTCCTTATCTAATGCTTTTGTTACCCTATTTGACGCAGAAGTAAAACAAGCCTATCAAGGTAAAGCAATGCTTGTTGGTGCTGTGCGTCAGCGTAGAGGTGTAGAAGGCTCAACTGTTAAATTCCCTAAAGTAGGTCGTGGCGTAGCTACTCCTCGTGTGGGTCAAACTGATGTAACTCCATTGAACGTTGGTTTCTCTAACGTTACAGTGACATTGGAAGATTGGATTGCTGCTGAATACAGCGACATCTTCTCTCAACAAAAAGTAAACTTTGATGAGCGCAATGAGCTTGTTCAAGTATTGGGCAATGCTATTGGCCGCCGTCAAGACCAAATCATCTTATCCGCATTGGCATCTTCTGGCACATCATTGACAGTAAGCAATGACGTTGGTGGTGCTGATACAAACATGAACGTTGCTAAATTACGTCAAGCTAAGGCTTTGATGGACAAGAACAACGTTCCACCTACAGACCGCAATGTAATTATCCATGCAAATGGTTTGCAATCATTATTGTCTGAAACTGCTGTTACTAGCTCTGACTTCAACACTGTTAAAGCTTTGGTAGCTGGCGAACTCAATACATTCTTGGGCTTCCAGTTCCATGTTGTTGGCGACCGTTCTGAAGGTGGCTTGGCTATTGACGGTTCTTTAGACCGTACATGCTTCGCATTCCACAAAGATGCTTTAGGCTATGCAGAAGGTATTGCTCCAAAGACAGAAATCAACTACATCCCAGAGAAAACTTCTTGGTTGGTAGCTGCTATGTTGTCTGCTGGCGCAACTACTATTGATGCTGAAGGTATCGTTTCTATCACATGCCGCGAATCAGCTTAATAGAGGAGACTAATCATGGCATATTCAGCAACAGGTTTTTCAACAGTTGGCGCATCTAAAGCTGGTAATTCCCCAGCTATTTACGCTTACAAAACAGCAGATGCAATCGCAGACGTAAATACAAGCGGTTACTTCAATGCTCTTGCTAATGTATTGAGCGTTGGTGACTTGATTTACTGCGTAACATCAACTGGCTCTACTGCTGTAGCAACATTAGTATATGTTGTATCTAACAGCGGTGGCGTTGTTGACGTTACTGACGGTACTACTCTTGCTAATACTGATAGCGATTAATCAGTGATGACAAAGGCTACCCTGCTTCGGTGGGGTAGCTTTATTTATATGTGAGGTTTATATGGCTGCTGGTGATACCGCAATATCTGTCTGTTCTGACGCGCTTTTATTATTAGGCGCTAAGCCAATTACGTCTTTTACAGAAGGTACTGACGAGGCATCCGTGTGCGACAGCTTGTATCCAGCAATCCGCGACCAAGCATTAGTAAATTACAAGTGGACATTTAATTTTAAGAAAACTCAACTTGCTAGGTTGGTTACAACGCCAACTAATGAATACAGGTATGAGTATCAATTACCCGCAGATAGATTGAGTGCGCCTTACGCTGTTTATGCAAGCAATGCAGTAAATGGCAATACGATTGTTAATTATCGTATTATGGGAGACAAGTTACTCACAAATGAAGAGATCATATATGTTGACTATCAGGCATCTTTGTCAGAGTCAGAAATGCCCGTGTGGTTTGTTCAGTTGTTAAAATATCTAATGGCATGGCACTTGGCTATGCCTATCACAGACCAAACAGATAAAGCACAATATTGGCAATCTGTAGCTATTGGCTCCCCATCAGAGAATGGCAGAGGTGGCTACATGAGAACTGCAATGAATATTGATGGTGCTAATCAACCTGTAAATGCAATTAAAGACTTCCCATTAATAAATGTAAGGAACTAGGATGGCGCGTTTCGTTTCTATTCAAACGAACTTCACAGGCGGTGAACTAGACCCTTTACTTCGCGCCCGCGTTGACTTACGAGCAACCTACAGCAATGCCTTAGAAAAAGCTACCAATGTAATATGTCAACCGCAAGGTGGTGTTACTAGACGAGGTGGCACAAAATATATTATGTCACTGCCTAATACGGGGGCAGAATCTGCTGGCAATGGCTCACGTTTTGTCCCGTTTGAGTTTTCTACTTCCGATAGTTACATGTTATGTTTTACACATAATCGTATGCACATTTTTAAGAATGGCGCATTGGTAACAAACATTAATGGAAGTGGGTTAAATTATCTTACTACAACTATTGCAAGTTCTCGTTTAAATGAAATGACATGGACACAATCTGCTGATACGTTGATTGTTTGCCATGAGGATATGAATCCAGTAAAGATTGTTCGTGGAACTAGTGATAGCTCATGGACTGCTTCTGATTTAGCATTTACCACTGTTCCAAATTATGCGTTTACATTATCAACATTTAAGCCTATTGGAACTCTTACGCCATCTGCCGTTAGTGGAAAGATTACATTAACTGCTTCACAAGCTGCCGTTACTGGAACAGCACAGTCTGGCTCAACGTCAACAACAATACGTTTAGCAACTGGAGCAAGTTCAACTGATAACACATACAATGGCATGTATGTATTAATTACTGGTGGCACAGGAAGTGGCCAAACTAGACAGATTACATCTTACGTTGGCTCAACAAGAACAGCCACAGTTAGTCAGGCTTGGACAACAACGCCAGATGCAACATCTGTATATTCAGTTCAAATATTCTCAACCTTATCTGTTGGTCAATATGTATTTGCAAGTCCACAAGGTCGAGCAAAGATAATTGAATATACTAGCGCTACTGTTGTAAATGCTGTTACTGAGTTCCCATTCTTTAGCGCAACCTGCTATCGTGACTGGGAAAC
>OGWP01000025.1_pt1 | contig 13334 bp, 22 predicted proteins | sample 1576051 | NCBI WGS metagenome assembly OGWP01 (sample SAMN07581524, study PRJEB24739) | freshwater metagenome | reverse complement strand
ATGGGGATTGACACTAAAATCAATCCCCATTACATCAGGATTATTGGGCTAGTGATGGACCGTTGATAGCCTGTGCTTATGATGGGGTGATGGCAACGTAACTGAGCAAATTAAGCATAATTGACCGCCTCATGGGTGCGATCGCTTTTTCGTGGTCTAGATATTGAGGATAAACAGCCGCAAGCCGATCAACTCGATAGTCCCCACTGTCAATCTCGGTCTTACTAAACCCCATGCCCATCAAGCTTTCATAGTGTCCTAGTTGCTCTGTAAATTTAACCCTGTCAATCCAAATGGACTCAGACTCAAACTGAACAGGGAAGTGGTCCCGATCATGACCTTCCAGCGCCCATACCACAGTGTGTTTTTGCCCAGACGTGGCGATATTGATTAGGAATGGCGGGTCAGGGGGATTCAGTAGCCAACCTCTTATTTCAGGACGGGTTGGCATATTGTGAAGCAAGGGTAACTCAACCCCCTTCTCTGTGTGTGTCCCGTCAATTTTGGGGCACAACAGACGGTTGCCTTGGTACAAACGGGACAGCGATCGCCCAAACATTTTGCTCCACGACTTTTTAGTGGGGTGCCAGTACCACAGTTGCCCTTGTTCTCCCTTTGATAGAGTAGATCGGCAAAAATCACACAGGCATTCGGATTGGGGCGATCGCGCTTTGCTTGATTCGGTGAAGTATTTGTCAAGTATTTTATCGTGGCGGTGTTCCGGGTTGGATTCCCGGAACCCGCATAGGTAGCAGGGTTCCGGCATGGGGCTAGTTCAGTGGTTTGATATTGTATTTTTCTCTAATTGATTCAAGGCAACTATCCAACAACAAATCAATATCGTCCGATAGTTCCAGTGTAGAATCTAATCCAGCTTGCCAAGCACGAGAAATCCTATCGCAGTCAAGTTGGTTAATCAATATAGGATTGTCCTGAATTGCCGCCTTTATCTGAAACAACATTGGCAGCAACGCTTGACCTCCTAGCCTAGCCATTAGACCCCCTTCAAATGCCATGATTTCGCATTCTCCTTGATCAGAGGTATCAATATTCATCAAAATATGGTGAATATCGTGGCGACTTAAATCAGTGCCCGATCCATTGCTTGTTGGCACTGGCACCGATTGAGAACGGTAAAATTGGTCAATCGCTTCCTTCAATTTAATTTCTGGCATTTTGAACACACCCCACACGCACTAGCGAAAAAATTAACCATTCCTCATCGGTAAGATGACTTTTTGCCACGTCGTGCGGTAAGCCTTTACGTTTCAGGTCTTCCTCAGTTTTTAGAATAAAATCAAGCTCTTGAGCGGTCGTTTTCACTCCGTTTTCGTTGCTTAACTTGACCGCTAGCGCTACCGCTTCTTCTCCTGCTGTAATGCTTTTGAACGTCTCAGTATGGGATTCAAGGATTGTTGCTATCATTGTAATTATCCTCTATAAATTGAACGAAAGATGGACTATTTTTCTTCAAATACTCCCAACGTTCAACCTGATAAGATTGATTGTTGGAGACTGAAATATGAGGCGTAGAACGGCTCATATGCGATGATTTTGCAATTATATCATAGCAACTTAAATATGGTAATTCATGCTTTACTGTATAAGCCCAGATGTCTTGATATGACCAAAAGCCAACAGGACACACTCTATATGTTCCGTTTTTGTATTGTCTGATTAATCCTCTCTTTAATGTCCTTCTCCTGTTAATACTTTCGCCTGATCTAAGTCCAATAAAAGCGACAGGATATTGCTGTCCAATCCCTGATTTAATAGCGTGTTCCCTAGTGTTTTTTAACTCTTTCTTGTAGGGCATTTCTTGGTAAATTGAAGGATATTTACTTAAATATTTGTCCCGTGTTTCAGAAAAATTATCAATCAAATCCTGATACGGAGTAGACCAATAAATTACAGAAATATCCGCCTTAACCTGCTGACACAGATGCAGCATTACAACTGAATCTTTTCCCCAACTACACGCCACATATGCCGGAGCGATAGCTAAAGCCTTCTTAATAACAGCGATCGCGCCCTTAACTTTTGCCTTAAATTTAGGCGTTGAAGACCATCCTAAAAATGCCAGTCTCTCGCGTTCCTCCATTACCAAAACCCTCCACATCCCATACGTTGTTTGCCTCCCAACCCAAACGCTTGAAGCCGCAACGATGACAATTCCCCTAACCCTTCAAAGCTAACGGAAAAGCCAATCACCGCCCGTCCGTGAACCTGACAATATCGCTTATCTGTTCCGACGGTTGGCATTGCGTTAATTCCTAAGCAGTGAAGTTGTTTCCCTAGCGAAATCAAGAAACGATCGCGGCTATATTTTTCGCACTGGTCCAACATCTGTTTAATCACGACAATATCAGAACTCAGGCTAGAACAAGGGGATAGCGATCGCCCTTCCATTTCTCCCACTTCCACAAACGTCCTCTCAATTCGCAACAGTGAAGGTACTTGTAGCCATTCCAACATAGTAACAGGTCCACGAATAGCGAAATGAGAATCTTTATCTAGCTCAATCCAATGGCGAGTGTATCTCCCAGTGATAGGCTTCAATTGCCATTGTTCTGCTTTTAGTTGGGGGTTAGCGTGGATCATCCCTGAGTATAGGTTGTATCCGTGCAGTAGGGGGACGCGATCGCCCCTAACTGGAAACCGCATCGTTACGAGGTTGGACGGTATTGGTAGGCATTGCACAGCGGATTTGGTGCAATCGTCCTGGTGGTCGGATGCCCCATTGTTTAATGGCAAAGGATGTAGGTCGGTCAATCGCTCCAACTGGGATTGGGCGCATAAGTTCGCCGTTTGGTCCCCATAAATGCCAGTCGCTTCCAATTTCTTTAGCCTCCCATTTTAAGACTTGTCCGTTGCCGTAGCTTCCCTTTTTTCCAATCGTTTTGATTGAGTTTAGTAGATCCAAAATGCGATCAATATCTCCTACTAGGTACCAATCAATTTGGCTAATAACTCGCTCAAATAATGGCAAACGATACGCCTTGTCTGGGCCTGATTGTGAGTCCCATTTTTGCTTACGCTTTCCCCACTCAGGCGGGTTTCCGTCTTCGATTGGGGACCAGCGCTTGTTAATTTGTGTGGTGTATTCTATCTCGTAAAAATAACAAGGACTGGAGCATTTCCAATACCAATTCCCTGATATTTCACCCTTTTCTAACGGCATATTTTCAGCAATGATTGGGGCATTCTTTTCGCACTCTTCACGGGTTGGATTAGGCTGTAGTAGTCCTAGCCTATCAAGGATTGACCACTCTAAAATGCCGTCAATAGACGGACTCCAATCGTCCATTACAACAGGACTTGATAGCAAATGAGCGGTGATTTTAATTCCCATTTAATAGCCCTCTCAAGCCTTCAGCGTCCGCACTCTCTTGTAAATATTGGCGATAGTCTGATAGATATTCTCGGTAACGCTCATGATAGCCTTGGGCTTTATCGCCTATCTGCTGCTGTCCAGTTTGTAAGCTTAAAAAATGACCTGATTCTGTTACGGGTTGGCCATTATTTCGGTTGTTTTGCTGCCAATAAATGTTGATGTTGACCAGCCCACAACCTCTATTCAGCTTGCCTCCCAGATAGGGCGACTCCCCAAATCTTAGCAGTGAGTCAACAATCCACCCTGTTTCAACTCGTGTCGTGTGCAAATCCCACCGACTAACCATACGGGAACCTTTAACGATTAGTTGATCAGACTGAAGCATCCGATCGCCTTTATCCTCGCGGGGTTCAGGCTTTTTCTTGTCAGAACTGCCTAATAGGTTGAGTTGTCCTTTTGGCAATTCCTCCGCGTTGCCCTGCAATAATGGCTGTAATCGAGGGTCGCTCAGGGATGGAACCTTATAGTGAGTTGGGATGCCAATCAGCGTACGATATCGGGGTAGTAGTTTACGAATTCGTGGCAAGCATTCACGCTTCAAGGATTCATATGTGGCAATAGCTTCGGGGTCACTTGGTGTCATAGGGTTGCTGGAAATTGCCCTAAATGCCTTCTGAATCGCAATACAATCTTGTTGTATCTCATGGGGCAATACACCAGGCATTGTCTCAGTAACATAAGGTGCCTGTTCGTAACACACTAGGTAGGCCGCCCCAACATTGATCCTCCCTGGAATCATCTGGGGTTTGGCCTCTCCCCACAGTCCTTTGTCTTTGTCAGTGCCCAATACGGAAATCGGAGGAAGTAGCTGACGTAGCTTGGTGTCAAGCTCCATATTGTTTCCCCCTCCACCACCTCTACCACCAGCAAAAATCGTATGATGCGAGTCAATATCAACTTTTAATCCCAACTCCGTAAGAAAGTGTGCTGCACCCCCTCGCCTTAAAATCGTTCCGTTGCGTAGGGCGTTCCCACTATATACGAACACATCTTCAACCGTGCCATCCCACGTAACAATTGGTTCAGTTCGCAACAAGGATATATTGCTCTGAGTCCCTGAAATATGGGACAATGGGGCCATTAACTCAATATCAAGAAATAAAGTTAGGCGTTCGCGGTCATGGATATCGTAATTCTTCATTAGTTAACCTCAACATCGATGTATTCTTCTTCGGCTGAATCTTGTCCTAACGCCTTATCTAACTGGTGTTTTACGTTGCAGAGCATTGTAATAATCACGTACTGTTTGCGGCAAACTTTCAGAATTTCGCGCTCAATATCGCCCAATACGATTGACTGACCCTCTGGGTCAAGGCCATCAAACCCATCGCATTCGTGTTTGGCCACGTCAGTCAACAAATCCCAGTGACCGTAAATATTGCCAACTGAGTCTGAGTTAAACTCTAAGATTTCCGACGAATCAGCCGATACTCTAAATATACGTTGGTCTGGCTGGATAACCCTAGCGAGTTCCTTGGGGTTAAACCAACTTTTTATGCTAGTTGCAAGTAACTGAATATATTCCTCAATTGTGTTAGACATTTCAGCCGCATTCGCAATTCGAGACTGCAAAACAGACCACATTGAAGTTCCACTGACCGGACCTTTGCGATCGCGTGACTTGAAAACCGTATAGGTCAATGCCGCCGCCGCTGAATCGATTCGATTGCTAACGTTGTCAATTCCGTAATATGCGCTCATTTTCTACCTTTAATAGATTAATAACAATGCGGATGCTGAACCGTATCCCCACCTAACAGCGTTTCAATATCCCTCTTTGTCACTGTGCAATAAGCCTCTTGAATTGCGTTAATTTCCACGGGGTAGGGGGGGAAGCAGGGATTATCGTCCCACTCAGTTGGAATCCCCTCGTTTCGCAACAATTGAGCGATCGTCATCTCCGCATCCGCCGCCGACATCCACCGCATCTGGTGCCATTGGACTTGTTTGGCGTATAGCTTACACGCTATATAGCGTCTGGTCAATCGATAAATCCTATACGATCGCCGCCATTCGTCCCGGTTCATTCGTTGCCCCCTTCAACTGATCATATAGTTCCGCCGCCGACTTCCATTGCTTGTTCCCCCCTGGATTAATCCCTAAACTTTTCAGTGTCTCAGTTTTGCCCATGCCCAGTGCGATCGCCCCCTTAATTGAGTCCTCGATTGACGGCAAAACCGTTACAGGGGGTGGTGCTGCGGGTGGAGTAAAGGCGATTGTTGGAATAGGCTGTGAGCGTGGGCGATCGAGCCTAAACCGACCAATCACCCCATCGTCAATAGGGGGCACCTCGTAGCGCTGGCATGGAGTCCAACTATCGCCCAAGCCTGTCAAAAGAGTGCATCCTAGCTGCTTAGCCTTTAACTCGTTGTCGTAGCTGGGTGGCATGGCGGGGGCCAGACCATTTGTACTTGCGTCCTTCCACACTGAATAGTGAAAATCCTTTCCTGGTTTGGCGTTGAATATCGACATAAATGGTCCAACAGTCGATCGCTTGATTCCCCCTAATCCGTTCATTGCACCAGTGGGGGAGATGCCCCAAACGGCCTTCTGAGTGCTTCTCCCAGCGCTGGCAAACACGTTCAGTAGAGAGCAAAATTGTTCTTTGAAAATCGTCGCTTCTCGACACGATGATTTTGCCATCAATTCAGCCTCTCCCAGTATCAGGGAGAGTTCATCGAATAGCAGCAATCCAGGGCAATTTAGCCGTTTGAATTCCTCAATAATGTTGAGCCACTCTTCAAACGCCGCCGCCTTTAGTTCAAATCCCCCCCCTACAAAATCCCAAAACGAATATCTATCAAAGCCTGTCCAATAACCAGACTCGTCAGAATCACACTTGGCTGAAACAATCCAAAACACGGCATCCGGTCGAGACTGCTGCAATTTTCTGGCGGATGTAGAGGCTAATAAGCTTTTCCCTGTGCCACTCCCACCGATAAACAGGTGGCATCTCAATCCCCTATCCGCTATCAGTTGAGCGGTATCGGTATTGGTGGACTCAAACGACGTTACAGGTAGGGGGGTGACATCCGACTGACTCGCGGGTGACATGTCACTGTTGGTGTCCGGTATCGGTTTGGGTTCGTAGTGTGGTGGATTGATTGGAGCGGGTGATGTTTTCTCCTCAATTAATCGTTCAACTGAGGGGTGAAACGTTGGCACCTTGTCAGGTTTTGCGGGGGGTAGGGACTTTGGGGATGGTTCTGTTGCCTCAACGTCAATCGGTACGGGGTAGGCAGGTTTCAAATCTTTCGGCAGTGCGGCGGCGATCGCCTTGGGGTCGCCTAGCTCAACCCTATCCCTCAATTCTTCGTTTTTCCGATAGCGATTGTATAGGTTCGACCCTGCTATAGCCGCCGCTCCTATCGCCCCAAATGGACCTAGTAGCGCCATCCCTACCACTCCCAAGGCAATCGCCCCCAGCGCTGGTACTGTGTAATCAGTGTCAGCCAGATTAGCCAAGGCTTGCTGCTGATAAACCTGATCGTCTGTTAGCTCTCCGGCCTTGAGCTTTTGTACTACTAATTCAATTTCGTGCTGCTTTAATTTCATGGCTGTTGCTTCCCTCGTTTCTTAATAAATCCTAAATCAATCCCCTCCCAGATGAAATCGAGCAGGTAAATTCCAACCTCAAACGCGAACAAAGTGACGACCAACAGCAATAGGTTCAACAGGTCCAACGTTGCTAAGCTAGGCGCTGTTATCCACAACATGAGTCCATCAACGCCTCCATCAACCGGAGGATAGGCAACTAGTACAATTAGCAGGTCAATCAGGTAAGCTCCAACGGCGATAATCCGCATTCGTTGAATCCAACGCAACGGACGGGAGTTATACACTTGAGTTAATCTACCTGCCAACCCTCCAGACTGTTCGGGCATGGGTTTGAATTCGGTAATGCCCTCAATCATGTCTTGTACTAGTGGGGACGATGCCATCATGGTGGGCAGAACCTCGCAAATTTGGATAACTCCCCACAGCAACACCCCTAAAACGAACGATCCAATCTGGCGGATAATCCCCACAATCCAGCCGATAAATGGAATTGCTTGCAGAAATTGAATAAAGCCGATTTGACCATCTCCGTAAACCAAAAAATCTACGGCAAAAATATACGGCTTGACGTTCAGCCACGCGATTAGACCCAGCGTTCCAATTGTTGCAAATCGAAGCACCCCGATCGCAATATGAATGGCTTTGTTGGTGGTTTTCTTACTGTTGCTGGTCATAATTTCCCCCTTGCACTGAGTCAGTTTCGTAAACAAACCCTGCACGATGCATGGCCGCATCAATTACCTCTTGATTGCCTGTGTAGGCCAACAGACTCGCCACCTGATTCTGAATAATCGCAGTCGTTCCACTGGACGAGCAGACAACCGTATTGTCTGGCAAGGGTTGGCGGGTATGCCAATCCAACACGGGCTGACCCTCCACAATCGATACAGCGGCGGTTGCGTCTTCGCTAGATACAACCAGGATGCATCCGTCTTCAAACCGCTGGACGGCGATATCATCCAGCTTTTTACGGTGCTGTTCGTTCAGTGTCACAGCGTCTAGTGCGGTGCCGTTTTCCTGTTGCTGAGAGCGGATCAGTTCCGCTCGCTGGGAGTTGCCTGTATTGATTCCGCCGTTGCTCAGAAAGCCCATGCCCAGCAGTCCAACACCCGCTACTACTCCCCAATTGATTTCGTCTAGTTTCATAATTTTCAGTGTTTCAGTTTCAAAATAAACCCCCCTTGGCGGGGTTTCAGTGCTGTTTCAGTGCTGAAATTTCAGCGGTTGAAATCCTGAAAAGCCTCTGAACTCAAGGGGTTTCAGAGTTTCAGGATTGCTTCAGTGAAATTTTCAATTTCAGAAATTTCTGAAATTCCTGAAATAATTTCAGGGCTGAAATTTCAACGGGCTAAACCTCAACCGACTTGTAAAAAGCGATCGCGGGGTCTAGGCTAGTGAACTCGGACTCAAAATACTCCTCTCCCTGAAACCCGCTGACAACGTACCACTGTCCGTCAAACTGTAGGGTTTTGTCCCCTTCGTCCGTTAGGTGCTCGGCAATTTGTTGGGGACATCCTCGATTGATTAGATCTGTAACGTGCTGTGGAATTTGCATAATTGCTCCTAAAATTTCAACGGGCAAGGGCTAGGGACAGGCAGCAATCAACACTATCGGCAGCGTCCCAAACCCACCTTAAATAGTCTCTAATCGGCTTCCACATGACATTACTTTCCCTGTGGTAGCAGGTGGTTCAGACCCTTGAATTCAGGCAGTGTAGGGACGGGAATTGCCGCCACTCCTGAGCCACAGTCAAGCGCCACGTCATCGTATGTGAGGGACTGGAAATGCTGATACGCTATCTCCCACGCCCGACCCAGGCTGGTTCGAGGGTCAGCCATCTGTGCGATCGAAATAGCTGTCTGCTGTTCCCGTAGTTTTAATCGCCCCTGAAATGCGTTCAGCATGGCCAGATGGTTGGCCTCAATCGTTTCGTAAGTGGCATTAATCGACTGCTGAGCGTAAACAAGATATGCCTCCCCCAGTTGAAATGCGTTGGATTGCTTAGCCTGTTCTGCGGCTACATGGGTAGCCTCAAACTCTGCTACTCGTTGATGTTCTTGACTTTCGGGAGTTCCATCTGTCAATTGCTTCCGGTTATCCATTGCTTTTTTGCGGTATTCGTTAGTCATTATCCCTGCTCCTGTGAATTGATTTGCAAAATGTGGTTAGTGTCTTCTGGGGACCAATCCCAAAACTCTTCGTGGGGTGTGTTGCCATCGGCTATAAAAGCTTTCCAGAGACAGAACTGAACCAATATCTCAAGGGCATCCCAGTTCAACAAATACTTAGTCTCCCCTGGTTGCTGAATCCCTAAGAATTGCTTCCACCGAATAAACCGACGGCGGAATGATTGGTCTGATGCGTTGCACCCTGCAATTTCGGCACAAATGGCGATCGCCTCTCTGTTTGGATATTGTCGCTTAATCGGAATCTCTGGAACCCTCATGGCCTATAACTTGTCACACTTCAAAACTGTGACATGTCACTCGGTTGTCCCTCGGATGTCACAGTTTTAACTTATCACATTTCTCGCATATTTGCGACAGATCAATTAAAACAAATTATGAATCGGGGATACAATAAGCTAGAACCTTTACACAGTGGGAGTTATGCGCGAGATCCAATCGTCAGTAAATCAGGATATTTATGATTGTGTGGAGTCGATCGCGCTATCCCGTGGTGAACGGATAGGCACAACCGCGTCATGGATTTGGCGGGATGGCTATCGGGTGATGGAATTCCTTGATCGCGGGTGGAAAGACCACCCCAAGGGCCGAGAGATATTGTCGCTGTGTCCTGATTTTGAGGATATCCCCGTTGGAGAGGTGAGGTTGTCGTTCCGGGTATGTGAGGCTGATTTGGTGGGAGCTAGACTGTTGGCAATCGACCAAAGAAAAACCCCAGCGCAAATACACAGAAATGCGCTGGGGATTGGGTTGTGGTTGTGTTGCGGTTGAGTTCAAGGGGTGTTCTGGGATTTCTTTTTCTCCCTGCATTTCCTGGCCCGTTCCGCCCCTGTCATGGGACGATCGCCTAGGGGTTTTGACCCTCCAGGTAGTCGATCGGTTAAAGAATAGGGCTTTTTGCAGTCTTTGCACCACCTACGGAGGGTTCCAGCCGGGGTAGGGGTGTGTTTGATGGTGCGGGGTGAACCGCACCGTTTGCATGTGCTCATTGTCCCAAGTATCCGTCAATGGCACGGATACCTGCTTGGATTAGTTCACGGTCTGCGGCTGTTGCCCCTTTAAGTTGTGCTACCCCAGAATCCCGTAGCTTCTGAAGTTTTTTGATATAAGCCTGAAGTCGCTCAGGCTTGTCGGGCCATTCTGCCTTGGCCCGTTCTACTTGGGCTATCGCTCGTGTCACTGATTGAGGAACCATCTCCATTACCACTTCTCCACTTCAGTTTTTACAGTCTCAAACTCAGATTCAGACAGTTGGCGAGAGCCGTATCCATCTTTGGAATCAAAGTAAAACTTGATGTCTGGACGTTTCCGCTTTTGATTCTTGGATAGCCCCAAGATATTGGCTACCTCGTCAAAATCGAAGTAAATCCGCTTTAGTCCGTTGCCTTCCCAAACGGGAAAGCGCTTCGATAGCATTTCCCACTGTTGTTCTACTGTTGGTTCCATTTCCTTAGTCTCCTTTACAACTTTCTTGCTAACAAACCGAGGGCGGCCCGTGGTGAACTTCACAAACAACACGCTAGCCCATTCTTCAACCGATGAGATTGCGGACTCGGCTATATTTAAGTGGGCGGCGATTTGGGCGTTTGCGGTAGTCATTTCGGGTTTCCTCTCGTTTGTTTATATCCTTATTAAACACCACATGAGCGTTACTGTCAAGGGGTGTTCTAAAAGATTTTTTCAACAGACAGAAACCCTTTGTCGGTGGGGAGTTTAATAAGTCAGCAACCCGTACTCCCTGCCAGAGATATTAGTAACGACAATTCTGGTTGACGCATCGTCAATAATATGCCCCGGAGTCTCAAACACACTGCCCACAGCCATAAAGGTTTCGTCCGTTATGGTGCCTTGCTCGATAGCGCTCTCTATTAAGAGCACTAACTCTTTAGCCGTTATTTTTTTCATGTTTCTCCTTCCGCTTTTGCTTTGACTTCTGTACTGCTATTTTTTGTCGTGGGCTAAGGTGCCTGTGACGCTTACAGTATCCCGACTTATTGGCTTTGTGCAACGTTCGATCGCATCCTTTCTCACTGCAAACGCTATCGAACGTATTGTCGTCGTCTTTAGACACTTCAGTCATGGCAGTTCCGAGAGTTCGTAAGTGTCGCATTCCCCCTGTTCAGCAGGGAAAATAAAGTTCAAAACGGTGTCCAATTCACCGGGAGCGGCGTTCTCCCACTGAATTGGGAATACAGGTGTATTCCAAGTATAATTTCCGTCACGGCCTAAGCCCACGCAATTATTACTTGCATGGTGATGGCAGGTTGAACATAGTGTCATAGTATTAGTTGTTGATTTGATTGAGTCATTCACTGTCCAGGTCACTGTCCAGGTTTTCGGACCAATGGTCAGCCCCCAGTTCGTAACCTCTACCCCAGGCGATAGCCTGACCGCTCCCCATTGGGTAGGGGTTACGGTCTAAGGGGCTGGCGTTCCAACCCCTTTCAAATGCGCGGGACTCTTTCGCGCTCATGCCGATTTGGGACTCGTGAAAAAGGAATGATGTTGACATAAAATCACCTCTCGCTTGTTTGTATCCTTACAGTAACACTGAACTGGTGTTACTGTCAATCAATTCCTAAAAGCCTTTCCCACAAGGCTTTTAGGCTTTTATGTCAGTTGAACTACAGTGGTTTCTACGTAGTACTCTCCTATACACAGTTCTGAGGGGATGTATGCCCATTTTTTTGCCCATTCCTCGGCTTGTTCTAGCGTAGTCGCTGGAACGGTTTCCTCTGATCTTACTGTGCCAGTGGCAGAATACCGCTCAGAGTAAACGAACACGCCCCATGAGGGGGCTTGATTATGAGTTGTCATGGCTATACTCCCTTAATAAAGTCACGAACGTCAATATACTTGAGCCTTGAATTCAAGGCAAAGAAAAGGTCACTATCCTTTCCGTTAGCGTAGTCTGGATTGCCAGACAAGTCACCCATATAATGGGTTAGGGAATACCCCATTTTTTTGGCCAATACAGCCATCCCCTCGTCTGGCTTTCGGAATGTTGTTGAGCCTTCCATTTTGGTCTGACCGTGAACTAATTTCCCTTGTCCATCTCGTGTAAGGTGGTGGCAAACTGCGCCCTCCACCCCACGATGGGCCATTGACCAAAAACAAGCCTGGAGTCCCGGCACGATATCCATTAGATACTTGAATTCGTGGGCAATATTTACCCAGTGCTTGAATTTTGACGGGCCATCCTGATTACTCAGGACGATACCTCCGTTGGTATTGATCCAATCCACTACGGGTTGGATTAATACCATATCTTGAACACTTTTAATGTTTTGGGGGTGATTGGCTTCATACGAAGTCAACGACCCGATGATCGTTCCATCTCTGTCAAAACCGTACATTTCTTGTCTCCTCCAATAAAATTTACTTGCCGCCCCTAGCCACGGCACCCACCCCGTCAGCCTATATTGCCTGTTCCGAGTCAGCCAAACCCAATACGTGGTTTCACCCGCGTACTCTTCTACCACTCAGCAACAGCACCAAAACACTGCTCTAGCCGTCTGGCGGCACGCTCCTCGTGGTTGAGGAGATTGCCTCTGAACCACTGATCCAGCTTGTCATATCCCCCACGCTCTCGTACCATCTCAGCATCCCGAAGTGCATATAAATATGTCTCTTCGTTGGACGTGGCAATAGCGAAAAAACTTTGGACCCACGCAGGGCATGAAGTCTGCAAAGAAAGAAGTGGATCTGAAAGATCCTGCCATTAAACGTAAAGTGGAACAGTACATAGAAAAGATTGACACACTGATTGACACCAGTGCCGAAGACGAATCGTTTGAAGGATTAAAAACAAAATTCCGTGAGATGCGTGCTGCTGCACTGAAACAAGGCGGTGAGTTCTCGGTGGAAAACTTGGTGTTCAAAGAACTACGTAATCTGGGATATTTGGACAAGATGACCGAGTATCTACGATCCAAACAAGATCAGAGGTTAAGCTTATGAGTGGATTTGATCCCAACGATCCGTTTAACGATGAAGAGTTTCAATTTGAAACTGTAGAGCTAGTTGACACAAGTGAGATCAACACTCGTGTACAAAAAGCGTACAAAAAACATCTGACCCAACTCCAACTCCCACTGAAACACCAACTGAAACCCCAACTAATACTCCAACACCAACTCCTACCATAACTCCTACTTGTGCATTCGGAAATTGTTACCATTATGTTGAGTTTACA
>OGWP01000024.1_pt1 | contig 13761 bp, 15 predicted proteins | sample 1576051 | NCBI WGS metagenome assembly OGWP01 (sample SAMN07581524, study PRJEB24739) | freshwater metagenome | reverse complement strand
GACTGGAGTTCAGACGTGTGCTCTTCCGATCTGTTTCCCAGTCACGATATTGAATCAATAAAGTCACGCAAGGACAAAACCACAGCCATTGTGATAGGCACTAATGAACTTACTCCAGCTACCGCAGGTCAATTGTTCAGCCTTCAAAATTCATTCGTGTACGTTGCGATAAAAGAGGAGGAATTCGCTACTAATGAAAGGGACATTTTAAATGACCTTAAAGCGGATTTTGAAATTGAGCGCAAGAGTAATGGTCAAAGATTGAGGAACATTCTTTATAAGCTATGGGAGAATGATAAGGAGGGGTTTCTTACCTTTACCAAATACTATGACCATAAGATGGAGCAGTTGATTAATCACTTTAAAAGTAAATTGGAGATATAGATTGTTAATAACAAGTAGAAAACAACGTTATGGCATTTGAAAAAGGAAAATCAGGTAATCCAAATGGAAGGCCTCAAGGTGCGAGATCGGAAAGAACTTTGCAATGGGAGGCACTTGGTGAATCAATTACGGGTCAACAAGCGGAGCAGTTCAATGACTTCTTGAATAAGTTGTGGGGAAGTAGAAATGATGAAGATAAGATGATTGCATCAGAACTTTACCTAAAGACTTTGGAATACTTCAAACCAAAACAAGCGAGGAATACCATCGTGGGTGATGGGGATGCGCCAGTACAAATAATCATATCGGATAAATTATGACACCAAAAGAATACGCTGCTGAATTAGTCAAAGGATTTAAACCTATGGTACGTGCCAAAATGAGTGAAGATGATGATAATGTATATGGCCGTGCGGTTAACTGTGCCTTGCACCACGTTGAGTTGATACTAACGTTGGACATTCCCACAATGACCGAAGGTGATGAGCAAGATTTTTACGATTGGTACAAACTTGTCAAATTAGAAATCCAAAAGCTATGAAGGTCATTTACGAATTCACGGATGAGGACAATGAAGAACTTCAAATGTTCCAACAGTCAAGAAAGTTGTGGGTGACATTTTGGGAACTGGAGCAGGAACTTCGCAGTTGGGTGAAATATAATTCACAAAACCTTTCATCAGAAGAACTCGAAGGTGTAGATAAATTCCGTACACGTTTTTACGAAATCATAAATGAGAATCAAATTAAATTAGATTAGATGGAAAATCAAGAAGTCAACCCTGCAACCCAATCAACATTCACAATCGCGGTGCTATTCGGAATGTGGCTGCAACAAAAGGAGCAGCGTAAGCGATTAGCAAAGGCAAAGATTACCGAACTATTCTCCGAATGGATCACCGAACTTTCACATAAGATTCCCGACAATGAATAAGATAAAAGTATCACTTGACTATTCAACCATTACGGTGAAGCAATATGTTGACTTCATTTTAAATGATGGGAATGAGGTAGGTCAAGTATCTGCGATTCTCAATAAGACAAAGGACTTTGTAAGGCAACTTGCACCTGATCAAATGCAAAATGCAATCAATGCATTTAAGTCAGTGATTGAACAACCACAAGCTGCCAAGCATAACAAGTGGAAAGACTATGGTTTTGTTCCTGACATTAATGCTATCTCATTTGGTGAGTGGCTTGACCTGGATTCCAATTGCAAAGACTTTCCCAAGAACCTCACAAAGATACTTGCCATCCTTTATAGACCAATAAGCAATCAGCTTGGCAACAAATATAGTATTGAGCCATACAACGCATCGCATCTGAAGAACGCTGATGACTTCAATGATATGCCGTTATCAATTGCAAATGGTGCATTGGTTTTTTTTTCGACTATCGAAAAAGAATTGGTGAACACTTCGCTTCAGTATTTGGATTCAGAAGTGATGAAGAATCTGAAGATAGCGATGGAGATGATGGAGGAAGCGTTGCAACCAGTGAACTCTCATCCAAGTACGGATGGTTTCACGTCATAGAGGAACTTGCAGATCGTGACGTGACAAAGTTTGATGCCATCACTAATACACAAGCTTCAACAATCTTCGCGCATCTATCGTACCGGATAGATTATTTCAACTTTCAGAAGCAATTGCTGACTAAAAACAATCATTAATGCTACTTAACTAATATGAGCGCATCTTCACTTTATACTTATAACGTAGTAATTGGCAAGTTTCAGGACTTCGCCAATACACACGCATTGATACGTAGGTTCACACACGGCCAAATATCACAAGCTGATTTGGAAAAGGAAGGCGAATGGCCTTGGATGCACGTTACCCCTACCTCATTTTCATTTGATGCAGGTTCACTTACCTATTCTTTCGATGTTTACTTTTCCGATTTGCCAAGAGACAAAGAAGATAAAACCGAATACCAAAGGCAGTCAATGAGTGAGTGTATCCAGTTGGCAGGGGACTTCGTTAATATGTTGGAGAATGGCTCAATCTTCGATGAGTCAGTTGTACTTGGTAAACCAATTTCAGCACAACCATTTATTGAGGAATTCAGCCACGTATTAACTGGAGTTCAATTGTCCATTGATATAACAGTAGATTATGAGTGGAACGCTTGTGATATACCATATATCGGAGAGTAATGAAGAAGCTTCAATACACAACCAATGATCCTGCATCCTCTACCGATTATCTTGCAGGAGATAACACTTGGAAAACAATACCTGGAGGTGGGGGTAATGTGCCTACAACTCGAAATATTACCATTAATGGTACAACTCAAGATTTGTCAGCAGATAGAACTTGGAATGTTGGTGATATGCTGACTTCCACTTACGATACTGATGTTGATGGGGTGGTGGATAGTGCAGAGCGCATTCAAATAGTTGTACGTAATTCAACGGGTAGCACTTTAACCAAAGGTCAAATAGTATATTTAAGTGGTGCAACTGGTAATAGACCTAATGCCGTTTTAGCACAAGCAAATACTGAAGCTACATCCTCCAAGACTATCGGAATGGTCATTGCTAACATTGCTAATAATGCCGATGGACAAATAGCAGTTAATGGAACGCTGCACGATTTAGATACAAGCGCATTCACGGCAGGAGATTCATTGTGGTTGTCAGCTTCAACGGCAGGTGGTATGGTAGCAAATACACCTCCTGCTGAACCTAACCATAGTGTGTTTATTGGTTATGTGGCAAGAGCGCATCCCACTTTGGGGAGGGTTGTTTTGGCTATTCAAAATGGATATGAATTGGATGAGTTGCACGGAGTACAAATCACATCGGTCGCAAATAATGACATCTTAAAATACAATTCAACTTCAGGACTTTGGGAGAATAGCAACGTGCTATCCACTAAACAAGATACAATAACTGGAGCAGCGACAACAATCACAAGTTCAAATCTTACTGCATCAAGAGCATTAGTGAGTGATGGTAGTGGTAAAGTAGCAACCAATGCAGTAACATCAACTGAACTCGGTTATTTGAGTGGTGTGACATCAGCCATTCAAACGCAATTAAATGCCAAGTTAACAACATCGAAAAGTTTTATGGGTGTGTTGGTTGGTAGTTCATTGGCTGCAACAAGTTCACAATTCGGATGTTTCAATTTTCAAACGTTGAACGCTTTAGAGGATGCACGGATTTTTGTTGCTCCTTATGCTTGTACATTATCCAACTTTTACGTTAGAATTTATACAGCCCAATCGGCAACTGGAGCATTGATTTTGACATTGAGAAAAAATGCAGTTGATACATCTGTTGTGGTTACAATAGCAGCAGGTAGTGCGGCCAGTACTGAAGCCAATAGTGGAGCGACAACTGCTACTTATTCGGCAGGGGACAACGTTACATTTAGAGCATCCAATTACAGTACTGGAACAAATAGTGCAACAATTCATAACTGTTCAATAATGGTCGAGATATGAGGTATACAATAACAAATAAAGGTGAGTTGCAAATACTTGAGGTCATTGGCTACAACATCTTTTTTGGATGGGATATGTCATCCGATTACGATGCATTTAGAGTTGCATTAGATACGAAAGGAGTTGATGCCTTTGTTGACCTTTTGATAGATAATCCAAATACTGCATTTTTAATCTTTACTAATGGCATCTAATCCACTCACACAATTAATGCAGGAATTTGGGCAGGAGGTTGTCGAAAAGGCAATGCTCAATCTTGGCGTATATCGAACTGTGAATGGAAAGAAAAGAAGGGCAGTTGCATCCGACACCTTACGCAAGTCGTTAGCATTTCGTTATGACAACAAATACCAGCGCATTGATTTCTTTGCCAAAGGCAATGCATCTAACTACGCTGACTTTGTTGAACAAGGTGTGAACGGAACACAACGTGGTGTCAATTCTCCTTACTCCTTTAAGAAAGGAAGTGGTAGTGGTGGAGGTAGTGGAATGGGAACAATGCAAACGGCCATTTACAACTGGATGAAGATTAAAGGAATCAGACCACGTGAGGCAAATGGCTCATTTAAAAAGTTCGCTACTCCAAAGGCTAAAGAAACGGCAATGGAAGGAATGGCATTCACTATAATGAGGGCAATAAGAAGGAGAGGGATTCCACCTCTTTTCTATTATCGGGATGCAGTCAATGAAACATTGATTGATTTTAATGACAAATTTATGGCTGCATTAAAAAGTGAAATTACAATTGCAATCGAAGAAAATTTAGCAGGTAAAATAAAGGTATAAGATATGGCATATAACACGGCAATAACGGGTCTTTCAGCTCAAGGAATTAGTGCATTCAGAGGAATGTGTTTCAGCAATAATGATGTTTCATTTACAATGACATCATCAGAGTTCGCTAATCCAGGTTTTAAATATGTGGTGGTTGTTGAAGATGTAACCATTGGTGATGAATACAAATTTTATATCGCACCAAATTCGGTAGGTAGTGGTGTATTCAACGCAAAGACTATCTTTAACCAATTGGTCAGAACTGATGTGACATTGCCTGATTCGGATGATGTGATTATTCAGATTTCTGATGCGGTTTTAATGAATAATAATTTAGTTAATCAATTCACGGTCAAGTTATATGAGGGCTATGAAGTTGCAGGTGTTTTCACAGAAGATGAATCGGTTCGAGTTGATTATGATTTGATGTGCGTTTATGGAAAGGGCAAGAGTAACTTTTTAGTTATGGGTAGCAATGACACTAAACCAATTGCACTATCTCAATGCTATGACAACACCATTGGATTCAATGCTGAAACGGTTGCGACTCGGATCAATATTCCTGATTTTTTGATGAGTGAAGTTATTAATTGGCAACGCATATCAAAATCAAATGTAACTGGAGCGCAAGATAGCGCATTTAAGATTTTAAGTTGGATTGCAGATGATGGCACATACATAAATCAAAATTATCCGTACACAACCATCACCAAATTCGTGTATGATTTTTACGAGGACAATTATAATCCAATTACCCAAATAGAAATCCCAATGGAATTTGTTGCAGGTGGTTTGATTCACATTCCTGCAGGTCTAAAAAATTTAGTTGAAGGTGATTATTTAACTCAAAATCAAGCGGATAGAACTTTGTTTTACACAATTGTTGGAATAAGTGATGAAAGTGAGGTGACTGCCAAGTATGGATTTTATGTAGATGAAGATTGCAAGTACAATCCAGTTCACGTGTATTGGTTGAATCAAATGGGTGGTTGGGATAGTTACTCTTTTATCAAAAAGAATGAAAGGTCTATTGACGTTGAAAAGAAACGCTACAAGACCTATCTCGGTAACTATAACACGGCTGATGTCAGCACTCCATTCGACACTAAAAACTATTCAAGGTCAATTAACGAAAGAGAGCCAATAACAAAGACATTCATTAACTTGACAAGTGATTGGATAACGGAGAGTGAGTTCAAATGGATGAAAGATTTATTCTATTCTAAATCTGTGTGGATGGTGGATGACAACGTTGATGGGTTCAACATCCTTCCAGTTGTTGTGGAGGACACAAGTTATCTGATGAAGCGTGAGCGCAACTTCAAAAAGTTCAATCAGACATTAAGATTACAATTGGCAAACGAATATGATACTATAAATATAACTTCTTATGAGTATCCAATTCCCGATCCCAATCCTTGCACATTAGTTCCTTCGATATTCCACCAAGGTGCGACTTACATAACTGATATTTCACCAACTGTAAATCAATTCCCGATTGTATTGCAGGGAATCAATTGGCCTCAAGGCCGTTCGGGTACTAAATTCCAACCCAAGTTCAGAAATGTGAATGTATTGCCATCGGATCCCAATGGATTAATCACAGGACAATTGTATCGTGTTGAAATTACATTGAGCCAAGCAATGACAAACACCACATCATTCAACTTCTCTTTTGGTAGAATTTCAAGTTTGCCAAATTATAACGGATGGGATTGGGCATTAGACCCAACAATCACAACCACGCAAGTAAATAACTTGGTTTGGAATCCGTACAATCTATCAAGTGCAACTGGTATATGGGGCATCTTGGCGAGGACTGGTTCAGTAGGTTACAACGGAACAATCACAATAAACGTTTATTCAGGTAGCGGTTGCTAATTATGGAAACAGCATTAATCTTATACACGCAAGATAATCAAGTACCCGTACTTGTTGACCTTTATGAGAATGAAAACATCTCACTCAATTGGTCATTCAATGACATCAAAGATTTAACACCACGTGGTAATTATTCGCGTACTTTTCGAATTCCATTCACGCAAACCAACGCAAGTATTTTTGGATTCATTCAAGAGAATACTTTTCAGTTTAGTGGCTTCAATCCAAAGCGTAAAATCAATGCGTCAATAACGGTTGATACAATTCCAATCATTGAGGGTTATGTGCAATTCAAGGCGGCATATACAAGCAATGGTGAGGTGTCTGATTTGGAGATTGTTTTTTTTGGAAACACGGTGGATTTCTTTAAGACCATTGGAGATGCTGACTTTAAAAACTACATAGCATCTGAACTGCAAATTGATTTTGATGTTGTCATTCAATATTCAAATGTTTCCACGATTAATGCAGGCTCATCGATTTATCTTGGGTTAACGGATAGGGGTCAAAATTGGGTAATGAATGTTGGTGATTCAGGCACTCGAAATATAATGAGTAATATAAATGCTATTGTGCCAAAAGCAGGTGAATTAACTCCATTCGTTTCTGCACGTTATATATTCGATAAGATTTTTGCATTGAGTGGATTTCAATTCAATGAAGCTGAAAGCACTACGTTAACGGATCAATTGGATAAAATGTGGATTCCGTGGATTGGTGAAAGTGATATTATAGCACAACAAGGAAATCCAGATACTGCACGTTTTCGATTGGATGAAACTACACCATTTACTATTTTAGAATCTGATTTTGTTCAAACAACTATGGGTGATGGCAGCGTCTATTTAGTTGCTGATTTTCCAACATTAAATATAGATATTGATCCAGGTACTAATATAAGTGCAGGTAATATTTACACAGTTCCATTTAGTGGAAGTTTTGTGATTGCTGGAAATATAACAATTGAATCAGATGAGAATGCTCGAAATGTTGGTATTGGATTTTTACTAAATGATGGAACGAATGATTATATTATGTATAATCAAGGATGGGTGTGGTTTGAGTATTATGATGACATAACTCAACAGTGGGGTTATTATTTGAATACACAATTATCAGTCAGCACTGGAACTTCATCTGCATTTTTACAACAAGGTTGGACAATCAAACCCGTTTTAATTGCCGAATATAATTCTTTTGAATATTCAAATCCAGTGACATTAACTATTTCATCAATTGAAGTCGGTACGTTGAGCATTTCAAAACCATTGTACGGTAATACAATTGATTGGTCTGCCAATGCGCCAGTGATGAAATGTAGTGAGTTCATCTCATCACTTTTCAAGATGTTCAATTTGGTTGTAATTGCTGATGATGTCAATCCGAAGCTGCTTACATTTATGCCAATTCAAGAATATCTTGAGCAAGGTAATGTCAAAGATTGGTCAAATAAGATAGACATATCAAAAGATATTACACTCACATCAACTGCGGATTATCAATCCAAAGAAAATTTGTGGACGTATAAAGCAATGAATGATTATTACAATCAATTGTATAACGCACAAGGAGGCCGTGTATATGGTAGGTTATTGTTGATTGATCCCGAAAATGACTTTGCAACCAAAGAGCAAAAAACTGAAATAATGTTTGGTGCTACTCCATTAAATAACATCAAAGGTAGTGACTATCCTATTCCTAAATTTCAGTCAGCCAATGGACAATTTGCAGCACCAGGAGCGAGGATTCTTTATAAGACCAATGACACATTTGAATTTTATTTATTTCAAGATCAAACGAATGGATCTGTATTAACTCAATTCAATTTATTCAGTCATTATACCACAACTATTCCAACAATTGCGGATGAAGATTTGAACTTTGGTCAAGAGATACCTTTACACTATGTGGATAGCACTCCATATAAGACGTTATATCAACGATATTGGAATGATTACATCTCTGACATTTATGCACCTGATGCGCGTGTTATTGAAGCTTTCTTTGCGTTGGATTTTGCCGACATTTACCAATTCAAATTCAATGATAAAATATTTATCAAAGATGCATACTACCGTATTTTAGAAATTAGTGATTACGTGGTAGGTATGCAAGATAGCGTTAAGATTAAATTGCTAAAAATGGTGAGTGCAACTCCTGATTGTTTGCTTTCGCCAAAGCCAGTTATCGGTATAAACGGAAACATCATTTGGGAAGATTCAGAAGGTACTACTCAACCTGCAACTGAAACGTGCTGCAATAATTATGGTTATTATTGGGTTGGTTCTGAATGCTACGCAACACCACGTGATTCAAAAGGAAGGGGTGGAAAAACTCAAATGACATCTGATGTTACTACTGACATTTCAAATGTTGAAACAACACCAGTAAATAAATCAGCATACATTGCACCAAATAACATAGTTATTGAACCGAATGAGAGATTATTTGTAAACGGTGATGGTAATTATGTAGGTGCTGGAAATGATGGAAGTATTATAACTGGCAGTCGAAATATAGTTACATCAGGCATTGGTAGTGTCACTGTACTTGGGTCATCATCAAAAGTATTGAACGATGGTGTGACACTTGGTAGCGGTGGTACTTACGCAGGACAATATCAAAGCGGAATAATTCAAGTACGTGGTAGTGGTGATTGGACAAATGCAACAACACCCATCACACTCACAACGGATAGGAATAGTTATATAACTGTGCCTTCAGAATCGTTGTGGTACATCAAAATTATGATTGTCGCGGCGCACGGTGATGCAATAACTGGAATTGATGTCAACATCACATCTGAATTTAACGTGCATTTAGCTGAAAGTGGTGGACTATCAATTAAAAATATAACGCAAGTTGATTCCAACGTACATAGCACAACGGGTGATATTGAATTGGATTTGGATTTGGTAGGTTCAACATTTGCACCAATGGTATATCTCAAGAATTCATCCTATCCATTGACTGATATCAACATTGCAGCTCAAATAATTTACACACAATATCATTATGAATAATCCACAACAGACATTCAAGAACATTTGCGAGATGCAAAAGATGGGCATCAAGTCAAATGCGAAAAGCTACCAAAATAAATTACCAAAAGTGCTGACTGGTTGTATCAATTTGGCCATTGTTGCTACTTTACTTTGGGGTACTTACGAATTAATTAAAATGATTTTCAATGGCTAATAACAAGGTAGTTTTAGAATTCGAATTACAAGGTAACGCAACCGAAAAGACGCAATCGTTAAGGGCGCAAATGCGTCAATTGCGTGAGGAGTTAGCAAGGCTTCCTGAAGGTACTGCGGAATTCAATAAGGTACAAAGAGAACTCGGAGAACTTACCGATAAGGTGGGTGATTTAGGAAGGTCAGTAAATACATTGGCAGGTGATCCATTGGAGCGTTTAAACAACTCCTTCGGGATGATTGGTTCATCAATTCTTTCTTTGGATTTTGGCGCAGCCCAAACTGGATTACAAGGAGTAACTGGAGCAATCAAAGATTTTAAATTTGGAGATTTATCAAAAGCTGCAAAAGGCTTTGGTACTACTATGGTTGATTTGGGTAAAGCTTTATTAGTTAACCCAATATTTCTTATTGGATCAATTATAGCATTAATCATTGTGAATTTTGATAAGTTGGTCAATGCAGGTGGATTGGTAGGTAGGATGTTCACGATGATTAAAGAACGCATTGATTTTGTATTGGGCGCATTGACTGGATTTTTGGACTTAATCGGATTGACTGATTCAAAGGCAGAAGAACGTGCTGAAGCTGAAAAGAAAAGAGCGGAGGAAACAAAAAAATTAGAGGAGGAAAAACTTAAAAAGCAAAAGGAAGTTGAAGCTGAAAAAGAAAAGTTAGCGAAAGAGGCAGCAGCGAAAGAGGAACAAAGATTACAGAAGATTCGCGATGACCAAAAGTCATTAACTGAATTTTTGTTGGCTGAACAAGAGAAAAGGTATCAAAATCTTTTGAGTGGTAGAGAAAGAGAATTGCGTCAATTGGAGTTAGAATACGAAGCAAAGAAAAAACTTGCACACGGTAACAATCAACTTTTAGTTCAGTTGGATAATGAGTTGTTAGCTCAAAGATTAGGCATTGAGTCAAAGTATTTCACGGCATCAAAAGAAATAAAAGCGGCAGGGGTTGCAGAAGATACTAAAATAAAAGCCGATGGGTTAAGGTCATCTATTCAATTTGCAACTGATGAAGAACTTTTGCAATATGATACGCAGCAAAGTATTACAAGAATTAGTGCAGAAGAACAACAAAAAAGAATAGAGATGGCTTTTGCAGTTGCAAATAGCTTAATGTCCATTATGGATTCATTAGGTAAAAATGATAAGGCATCTGCTAAAAAACGATTCAATATAAATAAAGCTTTAGGTCTTGCACAAGCAGGTATCAATACTTATATGGCCGTGAACGCTGCATTAACGGCAGGAGGTAATCCAATTAAGTTAGCGACTGGCGCACAATTCGTAGAGGCAGGAATTGCACTTACAATGGGTTTGGCAAACGTTGCTAAAATTGCTAAAACCAAATTTGATGATGGTGGCGGTTCTACAACTCCATCGGGTGGTGGTGGTGGAATGGGTGCATTAGGTGGTGGTGGAGGTTCAACGTCCGCTCCTGCCTTGGATTTGTCTTTCTTAAACAATCAACAAACGAAGGCGCAACCGATACAATCTTACGTTTTAGCTACTAACGTAACGAGCGCACAAGATGCACAACAAAAAATCTTAGACCAATCAAAATTAATTAAGTAATATGAAAGAAGAAGAAGTAAAAGTCATCGAATACACCATTGATGATAGTGGATACTTGGGTGTTCACGCTATGAGCCTTGTTGAGAATCCTGCAATTGAAGTGGATTTTGTGGCATTGTCAAAAACTCGCAAGGTGCAACAAGCGGCCATTGAAGAAGGTGAGCGCAAGATGGTATATGGTGCGGTAATGATACCGGAGCAATTGATATATCGGGTTGATTCGATGCAACGTGAATACTATTGCAAGTATTCAAAGGAAACCATCAATAAGATAGCTCAAGAATATCTCAAAAGAAATATGCATCACAACTCAAATTTAGAGCATCAGATTCCAGTTGTGGGTTGTACGGTTGTTGAATCTTGGATTGTGGAAGGTCAGCACGATAAGTCACAAAACTTTGGATTTTCATTTCCTGAAGGAACGTGGTGCATTGGGATGAAGATTGACAATGATGAGGTATGGGCATCCATTAAGCAAGGTGACGTAAAAGGATTTTCATTGGAAGGATTCTTTACCGAAATAAGCGATGAGTATATGACACAACAAGAGATTGAAAAAATAATGAAGGAACTCGAGAATGAATTGAGTGGGTTGTGATTAATTACACCGCGTGCAGGTGTATGTTACCCGACAAAAAAGGCCTTCCACGTTTGGAGGGCCTTTCTTGTGAACCGAAACTTAAACTAAACAAACTAAAAAAAACTATTACAACGGAACAAAATTAGGTGTTTTGCTACTTAAGTAAAGAAAAAGTAAAACATAGATATGAACAAAGTAAGTGAAATCGTTTCCAAATACGCAGACCGCTTGAAGGCCTTTGGCATTCAGTTGTCAGCTGAAGGGGAAATCAAAAAAGAAACCCAAATGGCGATGGCCGTTTTGGCTGATGGCACGGAGGTCTACTCTCCCGATGCTGAATTTGCAGTTGGTAGTGAATTATTCATCAAGGATGGTGACGGCAACCCCGTTCCTGCTCCCGATGGAGAACACACAACCGCAGAAGGAAAAATCATCGTGGTTGCAGGTGGAGTAATCACCGAGATCAAAGAGCCACAAGAAGAAGAACCAAAGGTTGAGATTGAAATCGAAGAAGAAAAGCAAGCTGCCTTCGAAGGTGTATCAAAAGAGGAATTTGAAAGCACTATTAATTCATTGGTTGAAGCCTTTGAAGCTAAAATTGCCGCATTGAATGCAGAGAAAGAAACTCTTTCTTCTACCATCGAAAAGATGTCAAAGCAACCTGCAGTTGAGAGCGTTAAGAAATCTACTCCAGTTGCAAAATCAGAGCCAATCAACTTGGCTAAAATGGATTCTAAAAACAGAATCTTTTCAATCATAAATAAATACAAATAAAAAATAAAAAAGAAAAACAATGGCTGATTCATTGACTATCACAAGCACCTATGCAGGTGAATTAGCGTTACCGTACATCAACGCTGCCATCCTTTCAGGAGATACATTGGCAAAAGGATACGTTACTCTTAAAGAGAGTGTAAAATATAAGGCTGTATTGAAAAAGTTGTCTAATGCTGCTTCATTGGTTCAATCAGGAACTAATTGTGATTTCTCACAAGCAGGATCATTAAACTTGGATGAGGCAGTTTTGGAAGTTAAAGATTTGAAAGTTAACTTGGAATTGTGCAAGTCTGAATTTGCCCGTGATTGGGAAGCTGCTGCTACTGGCCGTGGATTTATCAATGATGTTGTTCCTTCTAACTTCGCTGACTTCTTGATCGGTTATGCTGCCGCTAAAGTTGCTGAAAACATTGAGTACACAATTTGGCAAGGTGATACCACAACTGGTTCATATCAATCATTTGATGGATTCGAAAAGAAATTACTTACTTTGACTGGTGGTGCTGATATTACTTGGCCTGGAGGTTCAACTCCTCTTTCCGCAGCTAATGTTATTGCTAATATGAACTCTGTTATCAATGCACTTCCTGCTACTTTGATTGGTTCACCCGATACCAAGTTGTATGTTAACCGTGCAACTGCTCAGTACTATCGTCAAGCTATCACAGCTTTGGGTTATATGCAAATGTATCAAGCTGCTGATGAGTTCAACTTGCAATTCAACGGATATGACATATATGTTTGTCCAGGTATCAGCAATGGAACTATCATAGCTGCTCAACCTTCAAACTTATTTGTTGGTGTGGATGCTAACTCTGATTTCGCTGAAGTTAAGGTTGTAGATATGTCATTGACTGATGCATCTGACAACGTACGTATGGCTATGAGATTCCGTACTGGAGTTCAAGTAGGTGTATTGACTGACTGTGTAATCGGTCACAACTAATTTAACCACAAGTAAAGGGGAAGGTGGTTAAGTCTGCCTTCCCTTTATTTTAACTAATAATAAAAAAATAAAAATATGGCTTGTGAATTAACCGCAGGATTCAACCTTGATTGTAAAGATACAATCGGAGGAATCAAAGCAATCTACTTGCAACAGCACGAAGATATTATCGTGACTGGGAAAC
>OGWP01000023.1_pt1 | contig 14035 bp, 14 predicted proteins | sample 1576051 | NCBI WGS metagenome assembly OGWP01 (sample SAMN07581524, study PRJEB24739) | freshwater metagenome | reverse complement strand
GTTTCCCAGTCACGATAGCGATACCTGCTGGTAACTCCGACATCTATCAGCTGTGCGATGCGATCATAACCAGCTACCCACAAGCGAGCTACATCGTAACGGGTGACGCTACCGGTGCGAACCGGAGCGCGTTGACGGCGGGTAACTACGGCTACTACGATGTGGTGGCACGGAGGCTGAACTGCGGACGCGGTCAGATGAAGCAGCCTGCGGTGAACCCGAGCATTCGGGATACCCGAGTCCTGGTCAACAGCCTACTTCAGAACAGCTGCGTCAAGGTAGATCCTTCTTGCGAATGGCTTCGGAAGGACTTGCAGTATGTCGAGGTTGATGGCGAGGGTGACATCATAAAGGACCGCTCAACGGACCTGCGAAAGGCTGACGTTTTAGACTGCTTCAGATACTACTGCGCGAGCTTCCATCGCAACTTTATCAGGGTGTTCTGAGTGTATCTTTGACCTATGTCCCAGGTCTCGATACGCATCAATGGAGTGCTCCGCACGAAGAACATTCAGCCGCTGACTAACTTCACGTTGTATGTCTGCGAGCAGAACGTGAACATCCATACCCACAGTGGTAACAACGTAACAACAGTGGGAGGTCTTGCCGCTTTCAAGGCAATCCTGGAAGGCTATATCACTAACGCATCTGCGGGACATCCGGCAGGAGCTATCGTATCAAGCTCGGTGACTGTGAACCAGAGTAACGGTCATATTACAGTTGACATCACTGGCACGGGAGATAATAGTGCGACCAAGTTCCCCGGCTCGTTCTTCACAGCCGAGACATGGAATGACAAAGACCAGCACTCGGTCAGCTTCCAGTTCCTGACGGGTGAGGAGATTGAGGTATGCACTACATGCGAGGATGCGACCTTGCCCAACTGCGAGGAGCCGGTGTTCAGCGTGGATGTTGCAGCGGGAACCTACACGGCAACCATCACAGACGCGCAGAGCGGACATGTCTACACGCAGACGGTAACCATTGCAGACGGTGAGTTCACTTGGGATACCACAAGCTCGGAGGGTGTGTTTACTCCCTTCAGCGTGTACACCATGAGCCTGACCGATAGCAACGGAGACCCGGTCAGCTGGGTAGTAGGCACGAATCAGTATGACTGCATCCGATTCACCTTTGCAAGCTTCACCGATACCACACCTGCGGGATGATAGAGATACTGTTGCTTCTGTTACTGAACAGCCTATACTGCCTCGGCTTCTACATCTGCTCGGACTGGGGCATGTTACTAGAGCCTGTGCGGTGGCTTGAGAAGTATCTGGGCTACTGGTTCAACCCGATTGCAGGATGCATAACTTGCATGGCATCCCTTCACAGCTGGCCCTACCTTGTGATGTTCGGACTGGACTGGATATACTTACCCTACATACTAAGCTTAGCAGCACTCAACACAATCCTGTACAACAAGTTCTTCAATGACTGAGATCAACGCATTCCTGGTTCAGAACGGGTTCAACCCGATAGGCAAGTGCGCCTGTAAGGGCAAGCCGTTCCGATGGAAGCGAAGCAGCATGGAGTTCAAGCTGTACAATAACAACACCTGGCAACTCCTTCACGGACCCGGGATCGTACGATATGGAAAAACTGAAACAGCTATTGCAGAAGTTCAAGACTATCTGGGCTAAGATTACTACTCGCCTGGGTGGAGCTCCGGTATGGCAACTCGATGAGGGTCATGTCATCGAGCCTGCGTTCATCTCCGGAGGTGTGCAATACTACCGACTTAAGGACTACTTTAACACCTTCAGCCTGCGCGGGCTCATGGCCTTGCAGGTATACGAAGAGTGGAATATGCGTATGCAGAAGGAGCAGCTGGTAGAGTTCATCGACAAGATGGACAAGGTACTGAGTGACCCCAAGCAGATACGTGTGGGCGAGATAGCTCGTATGGTAGCGATGATCAAGGAGCGTCTTGAGTTTGTGATGCCGACTACGGACATCATATACAAGTTCGCCTCGGTCGCGTTCTTCGATAAGAACGAATCTCCATACAGCTATGACCCTGAGTACAACAAAGAGAAGATTGCGCGCTGGAAGGAGGCAGGTGACGTAGATAGTTTTTTTATCGTGATGCGTCTCAAGGATATAATACCCTTGCCGACGCTATCCGAGGAAGATTTGAGAATCTGTTTAACGGTGGTGGACCAGGTAGCCGCTCAGCATTCAACGAGAGCCCGGGCATGATACTGGCTAAACAGAACGAGAATAGATTCATACAGATGGTCATGCTGAACAAGCACTACCGTCTAGATTGCAGAAGGCTCACGCTGTGGGAATACATGTTACTGATTGAACAAATAGACAAGGAAGCAACCGAACTAAAAAAATAACAAAATGGGAGATTTATTGATACGCAAAAGCGCATACCAAGATTATCTTGGTGGAGCAATCACTGGAGGTGTACCATGTATAACCTTTGAGTATACCTTAGATGGTAATGTCACAAAGAAATCATGCAACTCACAAGATATTATCATGATAATTGATGATCAGAATAATACCTTGAATGTATATGCTGGGAATCAGAAGTTCTATGAATATACTGAAGGAGATACATACAATACTGTTGCTATTGCAGATGCAGATGCTATGTTCCTTACTATTCAGAGTGAGTTATACGTATAATGCCAGCAACCTCTATCACTTCAGCTTCTGATACGCAAGTCACCCTGACTATCGGCTCAGTAGCGCAGACCTTCAAGAAGGTGTATTGTACTACTCTAGTCCGGGGTAACTACCTGCTATTCTTTGCGGCGGTACCTGAGCTGAACCAGTTCAACATCCAGTATCAGATTCTATACTCGGATGTGACTAGTCCATCGGCGGGGAGTGCCAGCGCACTGAAGACGGCTGTGGATGCGATTCTAAACAGCTACGCTGGAGGCGGTGGAGGCGAGAGTATCAATACAATCATGGCAACAATAGCAGCATACTGACATGTACCTACAAGCTTCCAATAATAGCCTAGAAGTAGTTCTATCTGGTAATATAACTACCAACCATTTGCGATGGACTACATCTTACCAGGATATTACATCTACTGGAATGACTTTGCCTCAAAGCGGAGATCAGAATATAACAGATAATACTACACCGGTAACAATAGTACCTGCATCGGGTGTATCTGGCAACAATAGGCAAGTAGTTCTAATTACTGTATTCAATTCTGATACAGTTGCTGCTACTGTTACTATACAGAAGAGTGTGGCTGGAACTAAGTACCCATTAGTTCGCGTACTTCTTCAGGCTGGTGATTCTATTATGTGGAGTAGAGAGGCTGGTTGGACAATTAACAAGCAGTCATTACAAGAGTCTGTAATCATTACCGAGTTCACGGCGAACGGAACATGGACGAAGCCAGCGGGACTGAAGCGGGTATTGATTACTTGCGTAGGTGCGGGCGGTGGTGGTGGCTCTGGTCGCTGTGATGGAGCAGGTACCAACCGCTTCGGCGGGGGCGGTGGCGGTGGCGGTGCTGTGGTATGGAGGCAGGTTGCAGCTAGCGACTTGGCTTCCAGTGTAGCGGTGACAATCGGCACGGGTGGCCCTGGAGGTACGGGAGTGGCTACGGCTGCGACTAACGGAAACGCTGGTACGGCGGGCGGAGATACGAGCTTCGGTTCGCTTGTGATTGCGAAGGGCGGCAGCGGTGGGGCAGGCGGTACGGGTGCAGCGGGTGGTGGTGGTGCTGGTGGAACCTCGGCAGCTTCAACACCGGCGAGCGGCCCCTATGCTGTGCCTGGCACCTCGGGAGGTAACGGCCAAAGCGCGAACGGTACCGCACCCGGATCAGGCATGAACGGAGCCTCAGCAGCAGCAGCAGGTGGTGGCGGGGGTGGCATAAACAGCTCCAATGCCAACGCAACTGCCGGAGGCACTGGTGGAGGTATGATTGTCAATGGAATACTCATCGCAGGCCCAAGCTCCGGCGCATCTCCCAACGGCGCATCCAACCAGTCCAACTTCCTGCTATTCAGCTCAAGCCTAACTTCCGGCAAGGGTCTTGGAACAGGCGGCGCAGGTGGATTCCCTCCCAGCACAGCGGCAGGTAACGGAGGACTATACGGAGCAGGCGGCGGAGGCGGTCGCGCATCACTCACAGGAACAACATCCGGGGACGGCGGTGCAGGTGCAGGCGGTCTCTGCTTAGTTATGGAGGTATACTGATGCAGCTGGAAGCCAACGAACGCCAACTAAACGCAACGCAGCTACTGCGTATCGATGTGTTCAACGGATATGACTTCCATGAGTCACCCGGCTATGTTCATTATGAGATATGCGACTATGTGACCTACCTCGGGGTCTATGAGGACACCGGTCTTCCGGTACTCGATGACCAGGGAGTTCAGATGTTTACCATAAGCAAGATGCCCGTAGCATCGGGAACACTCGATCTGACCTTGCCGCTCGTTCAGAGTTGGGGTTCAGATGACCAGGTGATATTCGACTACGTTATTCAGCAGCTATCTTAGTGGCAAAGAAGTCAGCAGAGACTAGAAGCTTCAAGCGTAAGCCGAGGGTCAAGAGACCCGGCAGGCACAGCAAGAAGAAGACATCGGGGCTCAAGAGCTCCAAGAATTACAAGAAACTCTCTAAAGGTCAGGGGTAATGGCAGTAACAGAAACCGTCAAGATAGTTTTTGACGTTGACAATAAGGCAATCACCGATACGGTCAATGACCTTGCCGCGTTAGGTAAGGTCAGCCAGGAGGACGCTGCCAAGTTTAAGCAGTTGAGTGATGCCAGCAAGACGGCTAGCAAAGACCTTGCTGCGGTAGGTAAGTCCGCGGAGTCTTTGAAAACTGTTGGCGCAAGCATATCACAGGCATCAGATGGATTCGTGCCCTTGCGCGATAGACTAAGGGAAGCGAAGCTAGAAGTTCAGCGGTTAGGAGAGCAGTTCAACAATAGTGGTCCTGAATTTGAGGCAGCCGTAGCTCGCGCAGGAGAACTCGCCGATGAGTTTGATGACCTGAATAGACAAGTTAGACTATCGAATCCTGAAGGTAAAATTGAGGCATTTCAAAAGCTAGGCCAGGGTCTTGTTGGGGCGTTTGGGATAGCTACTGGAGCTCTTCAAGCATTTGGAGCTGAGAATGAAGAGGTTCAAGCTATTGCACAAAAGCTTCAAGGTGCACTGAATATAGCGCAAGGTGTTCAATCCATAGTAGGATTGAAGGATGCATATCAAGATGTTAAGGTTGTTCTAGGATTGACATCGGTAGCCCAGACTACTCTAACTACTGCGACTACTGCGGGAACTGTCGCTACTGAAGGTGCTGCGGTTGCAACCAGAGGCTTCGCTGCGGCATTGAGTTCAACCGGTATCGGTGCGCTTGTAGTTGCACTCGGTGCACTCATAGGTTATCTAATCTTGTCACAAGATGAGACTGATGAGTTAACGGAGAAAACTAACGCACAAGCAGAAGCAGACAAAAAGTGGAATGATGAACTAGAGCGGAGAACCAATGAATTGCAGAAGCAAATTGACTTTGCCTTAAAAGAGGCAAGCTTCAGAGAAGGCTCTGTTCAAGTTCTTGAACGTGAACTTAATTTGATAAGAGCTAAAGGTGGTACGGCGAAGCAAGTATTTGATGCTGAACAAAAATTAAGACAAAAGGAACTTGAGAACCTTGAGAAGATTATCAAAATAAAGGTTGCTAATGGAGTAACAGACGAATCGCTTCTGGATTCACAAATAGCAGCAGCCAATAAGCGCAACGAAATTCAAGCGGCAGCGTTAGCATTCCAAGTAGAGCAAGGTCAGAAGGGAGTTGAGGCAGCTAAGAAAGCAGAAGAAGATAGAATCCAAGCTCTTGAGGATGCAAATAAGCGGCGCGAGGAGATATACCAGAATCAGCTGTCACTTCAAAGGCAGTTTGAGGCTGAGTTAAGTTCGCAGCTAGGTGACATCAATCAAGAACTATCATTAGAAAAGTTACAGAATCAGGTCAAATTCTTTGGTGATCAAGATGCACTTCGCCGGGCTGATACACAATCTGAGATCAACAGCATTGACCAGAAGCTAGAGAAGCTCAAGGAGTTCGGCAAAGACGGTACTGATGAATACAAGACCCTGACACTTCAACGAGAATTATTAGTTAAAAATGCTGCGGCGGCTGAAGCTAAGGCAGTTGAGGATACAGAGAAGAAGAAGCAAGATGCAGCTCAGAAGACCTACGATCAATACAAGGAGCTAGGCGAAAAGCAGAAGAAAATAGATCAAGAGAAGCTTGAGAGTCAGATTGATTCTGCCAACTTTATTCTTGAACAAGCTAAAGGCATAACTGACTTTGTAGTTGAACAGAGTCAGCGGGAATCGGATGAGAAGATTGCAAGGCTTCAAGAGGAGAAGGAGCAGGGCTTGATTACCGAGGAGACCTATGAAGCAAGAGTCAAGCAGATTAAGCAGAAGGCTGCTGAAGACAATAAGAAGGCGCAGGTATTCCAAGCAGTATTAAGTGCGACTCAAGCTATACTTACTGCTCTGACAGTTCAGCCAGCAACAGCTGTACCCGCAGCGGTTGCCTTCGCATCAGTAGTTGGTGCTCTGAACCTCGCCAAGATTCTAGCAACGCCGGTGCCCAAGTTCAAAGACGGTACCCTCTCCGTTCCTGGTCAAGATCATGGACGCGACTCGGTCTACGCAATGCTTCGCCCAGGTGAGGCGGTCATACCGACCGAGACTAACCGGATGTATGCTCCGACCATCGAAGCGATCTACCGCAAGCGCATCAAGGCTTCAGAGATCAATGCCTTTGTCCTGAACCGCATGAGCGGCAAGGGTAGCATCGGCAGGGATACACAAGTCAAGGCAAGCGTAGATACCTTTGCACTCGGTAAGATTATGAGTCAGAACAAGTCAGTCGAAGTGGCCAACGCCCGCACGGTAGGCAAGGCAATAGCAGGTGAGATACTCAAGGCATACAATCCCCGCCGCGCATGATCCGTGTCAAGTTAGACGGCAACATAGTCACAACACCAGAGAACTGGAAGGAGCTCACCAGCAAGATCAAGCGGGAGGATGCCTACAACGGACTGTTGATATATCAGGAGAGCGAGGTCGAGTTCACAGACGATGGGTACGACTACCTGCGCGGGAAGCTAAACGATGAAGGATTCTGCTCAGTTGTAGAGGTCATTGTAGATCGCAGCTGTGACGATGACACCAGCTGGCAGTTGATGCTCCGGGGTAAGATATTTATCTCGGATGTTAGCTATAACGAGCGCACCTGCCGGGCTTCAGCCAAGATTGAGGACACAAGTTTCTTCAGCCTAATCAAGAACAACGGCAAGATCAAGACCAGTCTGGACACATTCCTGACTAAGAACGGCTTGCCGATTGCAAGCTACACGCCGTACACCGTAGACTTCTACGATGTGCCTAGCAACTCTCTTGTAGTTGCTATCGCGGTACCGACAGTCAGCATCTACGATGCCTTCGCCTACTTGATAAGCTTCATGAGCGATAACCAGGTAGGGTTCGCCTCCACACTGTTCGGTCCGGGCGGTGACTGGGAAGGTCTATGCGTAACTACCGGCAAGCGGATTCGGCTTCAGACCCCGGAAGCATGGGAGCAGATAAGCTTCAACGAGCTGTTCGAGGAGGTCATGGCTGCGACCGAGGAGCTGAAGTTGATTGTCGAAGACCCGTACGGAAGTCCTACTATCCGTATCGAACGGGCATCATATACGTATGGCAACCCGATCACGCTGAACCTGACTGATGTCTATGAGATCAACACCAGCTGCATGACTCAGAAGCTGTATACCAGCGTGAACGTAGGTAGTCAGGTGCTCGAGGACAACATAGCGTATGCCTTCCCTGAAGACATTGACTACTTCGGCTTCAAGACCGAGGAGCTGTTCCTGCAAGGTAAGTGCAACGTAGACAACAGCCTTGACATCACCGGTAACTGGGTGCGGTCTAGCAACGTGATTGAGAAGTCACTTGGACCATCGACAGATTATGACAATAACATCGTGCTGTTGGATACCGAGGTGCAATCTCCTGGAGCTGGTCGGACTACCAACACCAACACGTTCGACCTGGTTCCTGCATACTACTTCTACAACGATAGGCTCCGCAACAGCGAGATCATGGCTCGATGGGTAGGCGGTTTGCCCGGTAGTATCGTTAAGTATCTGGGCTCGGTAGGAGACGGAATCTTCGAGGCTACCAAGACTGCTACTCAGACTTTGAATCCTGTTGGTGCTTTAATTACACAAATTACATTCACGAACGAAGTAAGTGATGTAGGGAACTACTATAATGCTCTAGATACTTATACCGCTGCCATAACAGGTACATATGTGATGAATATCAATATGTTGTATACAATCACTTTCAATCCAGGAGTGACAGGTGTATTCATAAGATACGGCTGGAGGGTCTATGATAGTGGAGGCAATTTAAAGTATCAAAACTATTCCGGATATATTCCAGTGGTAGATACATTCCCAAGTGGCACTGTAAATCTTACAAGAACCCTTGTTATGAATGCGGGTGACTACGCAAGAGTGTTCAGTTATGTGGATGCAGGTGCCACTAGTATATCTACTAATCCAGGGAGTAACTGGAAGTGTATTGATAATACAGTAGGCGGAGGTGTATTCCAAACCATCGACCCGGCGGACTATCCGGTTCTATTACATGAATTTGAGTACCCGATTACAGAGGATCAGTTTGCCCTACTGGTTGCAGACCCTACCGGGCGAATCCAGTTTAACATGAACAATCAAGCTTCGAGAGCTGCATGGATTGAAGACATCAGCTACAACCATATAACCAAACTAGGCTCATTCAAATTAGTAACTTCACGCAATGCCAACTGAGTTCATACCTAACCAGGCAATACTATTCGAGAATCCCATCGGGACGCAAGACTGCCTGAACAATGACCCTCGAGCCTACGCCCAACTAGCTCAGCCCGGCGATACGCTATGTGTTCAGTGGAAGATGCTACCATGTACTGCCGATGTGAGCTGTGAACCTAACATGGTCATTGACCCGATTGGGGCTGATCTTTTAGGAACATGGACTGTATCAGGTGGATGGAGTTCTTCTTCTAGTAGTACAGTGAATTATGACGGTACAGGAGGTACCGGAACATGTGATCAAATTGTAGCAGTCACAGTAGGTAAAGTATACAAGCTTAGTTTTACCGTCAGTAATTTTGCCGGAGATGCTGACTTTGAAGTGGCTTTAGGATTAGATGTTAGAGGTCCTATATCAGCAAATGGAACTTACGAATTTTACTTTGTTGCTGTCAACGCTAGTACACAAATAAGCTTCTTACTAACCGGAGGTGGAGACCCAGGTGATATTGTTGATTTAACAAGTATTGAACTAAAGCAGTATACTAATTGCTGGGAAGATGGTCTTAGTTCAGGTACTGCTTCATGGACGTATAGTTACGAGAATGGTCAGGGCAAGTTCTGCTCATTCAACTTTAACGGAGGTGATTTAATCAACCGGGATGCGTACACCGATGACCTTAGCTATCACAAGGTCACATTCACGGTAAGCGGATGGAGTCAGGGTAGCATCACTGCTGTAATGGGAGGCGTGACATTCGGAACTGTAACGGGTGAGGGTACATTCACTCTGTATGGAGTGCCTAATGATGGTAGCAAGGACTTGATATTCCAGAAGCAAGACCTATTTGACGGATGCATCTCACAGGTGACGGTCGATGACTACGGTGTTCTGTCAACTCGGTATAACGCATATTTAGTTGACCAGGGTAATAACGTAGCCGCATCAATGACTCCTAGCTACTACGATGATAGGGCTGTGGTTTGTGAGGACTGGAACACGCTTGATCCCGACATGAGCGGTCTTGATTGCGACTTCTTTAAGTTCCGAATTGTAGAGGAGTGCGTAGATGAAGTGATTGATATCTATAATAGTGTAAACTATTTCAGCTACAATCTGAATGGTTGGGACTGCTCTAAGGTGGTAGAGGCATGGAGCGAAGGGTACGCATTCGGATTCTACTTCGGTACCGACATCGACAATCCCGACTTCAAGCTGTATCAACGCTTGCGCGTATTGCAGTTCAGCCCGAAGTACCCGAACGTAGGCGAGGAGTATCTATACAGCAACGGGTCAACAGCTCGCAGTTATGCCCAGACTGGCAAGCGGCGCATCTGCTGGTTCGACTACGTTGACGAGAACGCGCATGATACCATCCGGGTTCAGCTGCTCAGCCAGAAGCTGTTCATCGATAACTACGCATTCTACTTCCCGACTGCGGACTATGAACCGGAGTGGGCTGAGAACGGCAAGTATAATTTGGCACAGTCCCGCATCGAGCTTGAGCATGAGCAGACCTTGTTCGGTACAACATGCGGAACGCAGGCGAATAGTATATGTCCGCCGCAGTTGATACCTATGACATATACTCAAGTCAGATTATATGGTGTTGTTAGTCTTCTAGGATTCACTCTATCCAACGTACAATCATGGTGGTCATCTTATGATGAAACGGGGACTAAATTGTATGCTGGTTCCAATACATACAATCTATCATTGCTAGCAGGGAGAGCTGCTTTTGCTAGTGATATGCAATCAGCTATGGACTTAACCTTTGGAACCACAAGTTCTGGAACTGTTACACTTTCAGGCACTAACTTAACAATAGATATTTCTGGTACAATTAGTTCAGGTTCACCAGTTCCAGTTCTATCTGTTGCTCTACAAGATAATGCAACTTTCTTTGTATCAGACCTATTAGGCACAATACCTTCATGACCCGAGGCTTCCTAACCATCGCGCTCAAGCATCCACTCTACGGACGCTACGCCTACAACCTAGCACTAAGCATCAAGTCCGCTGACCCATCGCAGGCAATCTCCGTGATAGCAGACGAAGACGGACTGCGACACCTTCACGAAGGGCAACGTATGCTGTTCGATGAGATTATCACCCCAGAGCCCTACATGTACCATGTCGATGACAAGGTGCTACCGCTACTCATCAAGTTCCACCTCCATGAACTGACACCCTACACCCAGGAGACCCAGTTCATCGATGCCGATATGATCTTCAGCCCTATGGCCGACTTCAAGAAGCTATGGTCGGACATGAAGGACATCGACTTCACAATGGCTAACCGTGGCGAGAACAAGCCCGACAAGGGTATCTCGGAATGGGTAGACAGCGGCAAGCTCAAGGAGGCATACCCCGAAGTCAAGCAATGGTATGACCTCAGCTCCGAGTGGATCTACTTCAAAAGCACCCCGCTTGCGGAGAGTATCTTTGTCTCAGCTCGGATGTTCTACGATGAAGGCAAACTCCTGACCAGGCAGTTCGCCGGAGACAAGCCAGACGAGCCGTTCTTCAACTTGGCACTTGACCTATTGCACCATGCACCACACAAAGCACCCTGGCAGCCGACCTACTGGCAACCAGCTATCCGCAAGGTGCTCAACGCAATGGAGATTAAGCGGCAATACTACGCATTCAGTGCGGGAGGTAACCATCTCCCACCGCAACAGCAACGGGTCTATGACGAACTGCTGAAGAACGCATCCTACCGGATGAACATGCCGGGGTTCACCATACCTCACAAACGTAGTCAACTTAAAGAACGAATCCACATCTAATGCCAGCTGTAAGTCCTTCCTTCCTCGAGCCGTATATCATGGGCAAAGCCCGTCATGAAGACTATGACGATGCCCTTGAGATGTACGAAGACCTGGAGATTCATGCGGACGGGGAGTATCCCGGCAAGCTCATTGATGAACGCCGCCCCGCTGAGAGCGATGAGATCAAGAACTACCGCAAGAAGATATTCGTCCCGATTACTAAGCCCGTCTTCACAAAGGTCTACAACAGCCTTATGAAGATTCGCAAGAGCCAGGACTGGACTATCGACTTCCCGGCTGAGTTGCCTCCGCGGATTGCAGAGAACGAATCTCCTAAGATGTATCTCATGCGCGACTTCCCGCGCAATGGAAGCATCACGAGCTGGATGTTTGGAGTATGCTTCAAGCAGTACCTTATTGACGCGAATGCTGTGGTATTCACCTTCCCGGTCAACATGAACGGAGGTGCGAACGAATACTATCAGCCCTACCCGATGATCTTCAACACGGAAGAGGTCATCGACTACAAGGAGGGTCTTTACTACGTTCTGAAACAACACGATGAACCTGTGTACTGGGTCATCCAGCCCGATGTCATTCAGCGGTTCGTGATTAAGGACTTTGAAGCCCGCGAGGACTTCTATATGGATAATCCGCTAGGTTACATGCCCATCCGGCATACCTACGGGATGATCATCGAGAACTACAAAGACCGCGCTCTGTATGAGTCCCGCATCAGTGGCATCGTGCCTAAGATGAACGAGGCTCTGCGTGAGTATAGTGACTTGCAGGCTGAGATCGTTCAGCACATCCATTCTACGATGTGGGCGATGCAGCCCCAACAGTGCGGAAGGTGTAAGGGTACCGGCGAGATTCCCAGGGAGAACAGCGCACCCATTCAGTGTCCTAGCTGCTCCGGTAAGGGTCTGATGCCGTTGAACCCATTCGAGCATCTGTTGTTGGCAGCACCGCGCCCAGGTGACCCGGCTATCCCTACACCTCCGGTAGGCTATGTTCAGAAGCAGACCGAGATTGCAAGATTGCAGGAGGAGCGCATCCGTCAGCATATCTACGATGCCTTGAGTGCTATCAACATGGAGTTCCTTGCTGACACTCCGTTGGCTCAGTCAGGAGTCGCTAAGCAGGTAGACCGCGAAGAGCTCTACTCGTTTGTTCATTCGATTGCTGAAGATGTGGTGCGTATCATGGATGAGGTCATCTATGACATCTGCGCCTGGAGATACGGACAGATCGTGCCGGACATCAACGTCTTGTTGCCTTACATTCCGGTGCCCGAGCGTTACGATATGCTGAGCGGCAAGGTACTAGTTGAGGAGCTTGCACAGATGACTACGGCTAAGGTTGACCCGGCAATCATTAACGCGGCTCAGATCGAGCTGGCAGCTAAGAAGTTCAACGATAGCAACATCAAGGACACCGTAGTTCTGAAGCTCAAGCTTGACCCGTTCGCCGGAGTGAGTGAGGAGGCTATTGCGATGCAGAAGACATTCGATGCAATCAACAAGAATGACCTGGTCATCCATGCCAACATCAACAAGTTTGTGACAAGAGCTCTTGAGTCAGAGCCTGGGTTCAACGAGTTGAGCTACGATCAACAGATGACTGTGATGAACCGATATGCGGATGAACTGACCAAGCCTAAAGTTTCTGCCATTGCAGTCGAAGGAGGTGAGCCTACTGATAGTCTTGATGAGAAGCGTCTGGAAGCTCAAGCTAACTTGAAAGGAACTGTCGGCGGTGTTCAGGGTATTCTTGAGATTCAGTCCTCTGTATCAAAGGGCATCACAGATAGGAGCGCAGCTATCGCATTGCTCCGTGAGATATACGGATTCACAGACGCTCAAGCTGCATCTATCATCGGGAATCCCAAACCGATTCAAGAGATAGCTTCAAGTGACGTGAGCGTATCGACTAGCGTATAATGGCTAAACCAGACCTCATACTTGAGGACCTACTCGACCTGATTGAGACCCGCATCAACTCGTTCAACGAGCGGATGCCGAAGGTTCAAGAGGATGCCTACAAGGTCATCCTGGACATTGCCGGAGACCTTGAGACCAGCAACGGACGCATCAAGCCTACGCTCAAGAACGTCAAGCTGATCAGCAAGATCAAGGCTGAACTCAACAAGGTCATCTTCGACAAGGAGTATGAGAAGGAACTTGATAAGGTAGTCAAGACCTACTCGGACATCACAAAGCTTCAGAACCAATACTTCACCGCGCTGACCGGCAAGTTCACAGTGCCGAAGGTGTTAGCCGAGATTCAGAACCTAGCAATCGAAGGAGTAGTCGATGCGATGGGTCAGGATGCAATCGGGGTCAACGTGGTCAGTCCCATCCGTGACATCCTGGTTAAGAACGTGACTACCGGAGGCAGCCGAGCGGACTTCATCGAAGAGGTGC
>OGWP01000022.1_pt1 | contig 14096 bp, 9 predicted proteins | sample 1576051 | NCBI WGS metagenome assembly OGWP01 (sample SAMN07581524, study PRJEB24739) | freshwater metagenome | reverse complement strand
TTTTTTTTCGAGTTTAGAAATAGAACTATACAACAGTTCCCTCGAATATTTGGCCAAGGAGATAACGGAGATAGTGAAGGAGATCAAGCAGGAACAACCCCTGACGGCCTAGCCGTTTACGGATGGTTCCACATCATTGAATCACTAGCAGAAAGGGACATAACAAAGTTTGATGCCGTAACAGAGCGGCAAGCATTAGAAGTGTTTACGCACTTGACATATCTAGCTGATTATGTCTATGTGCAAAAAGTAGAAATGAGAAAACGCAATAGATAATGACAAGCTATAACTACAGCTATAACGTACTTATCAATCGACTTGAAGCATTTGCAGCAGGTCACTTTTTGATTAAGCGATTCACACACGGGCAAATTGATTTAGCTGACCAGTTGCAGGATGATCAATATCCATTTATGCACGTTACACCCGATACGATTACACCCGTGCAAGGGGGTATGCAGTTTGGCTTTCATATCATGTTTGCCGACATACCTCGCGACAAAGAATATAAAGCCGAATATCAACGCGAAGTAATAAGCGACTGCATCCGATTAGGACAGGATTTAGTAGCCGAAGTAAAGAACGGCCTGCAGCTATTTGGCTTTGATGTGCAGCTAGTCAATGACGTGACCTTTGAGCCATTCATGGAGGAACAAAAGAACACGGTCACGGGTGTAGCGTTTACAATAAAGTTAGAAGTTCCGTGGGACTGGAGTGCTTGTGATATCCCGGCTATTTGGTCTGTTGGTGGTGCGGGTGGTTCGGGTGGTAGTGGTTCCGGGTATGGCGTGACATTACAAACCAATGGCGTAGATAACGTAGTTCAAACGCTGCTGAACTTAGAAGCGGGAACGAATATGACTATTACCGACAATGGTAATGGCACAATCACGTTTGACGCATCGGGTGGTGGTGGTGGTGGGCCTTACGTCTCAACCGAGTGGAATGCAAACCACACAACAGCACAGGGCAATCAATATGTAATTGGCGACCGCGTATGGTATAACGGAAGTGTTTACGCTTGCATCGCTAACAACGACGGAATCAATCCGAGCAATCCATCTTATTGGACATTGCAAGCTGCAGGCTATCGCTTGCGTCAAACACCTGTTGACTGGAATGCGACAAGTGGAGATTATCAGATATTGAATAAGCCAACGCTTGCAACTGTTGCTACCACAGCCGACTATAATGATTTATTAAATCTGCCTACCATACCTGCAGCACAAGTTAATTCAGACTGGAATGCAGTTAGTGGTGTAGCTCAAATTCTCAACAAGCCTACCATACCTAGTACACTTGACGATTTAAGTGATGTTAATGCTCCAACACCTAGTAATGGACAGGTGCTTACATACAATACTAGCACAGGAGACTGGGAAGCGCAAACACCTACACCCGGTGGAAGCGGCACCGTGACATCGGTAGGGCTTACCATGCCCGCACCACTTAATCCTGCATTTAGCGTAGGTGGTTCACCTGTAACAACATCGGGCACACTTGCAGTAAGTGCCAATGGCACAAGTGCGCAATACATTGACGGCACAGGTGCGCTGCAAACATTTCCTGCATTGAGTGGGTTTGTACCTTACACGGGCGCGACACAGGATGTAGATCTAGATACGAATAAATTGAGTGCCAAATCAATCTACATAGAAGGCACCAATGGAGCTGGTCACCTGCATATGAAGCATCAGAATGCAGATGCGACAGCGACAGGACAAAGTACGGCGCTTTGGGCTGATAATAATGGGGACATTAAGTGGAAAAACGATGGTAACTACAAGACCACATTAAAGACATCCCTTAACACTGCCGACCGCGTGTACACTTTTCCAAATGAAGATTGTACGCTCATGCCCCGTAATGCAGCTATCACGGGTGCGACTAAGACAAAGATTACATACGATGCGGATGGACTTGTTACAGCCGGTGCAGATATTGTAGCCAGTGATGTAAGCGACTCAAGTACGGTTGGTCAAAATCTTGTTAAACTGACAAATCCAAATGCAATCACTTTTTTACGTGTCAATGCAGATAACACGGTAACAGCACGAACACCCGCGCAAGTGCTTACTGATTTGGGTATAGCGTCTAGTATTATTCTAGCCCGTGATTTTGCTATTTATAGCTTAACAGGAACTACAACTAATACACTTGTATGGAGTCAATCTATTACGGCAAACACTTTACAAGCTAATGATTTTATCGAGTGGTTTGCTCAGTTTCAAACAAATATGCCAAACGGAACCGCTGTCAATTATAGAATTTATATTAATACTTCCGCTAGCCTTGTTGGTGCATCGCTTTTGGGTACTTATACCAATACGGTCGGAACGGGGAGCACGGGTTTTCAAAGAAACATTTTTGTTACTGCATCGGGTGTAAGTGGTAATCTACGAGTAAGTTTAGCAACAACCGCTTCCTCTGTTTCATATTTTAACGCGTCGGGAAATCTAACGAACGTAACTGTGGACACAACAATTACACAGCATTTAATTGTTGCTATCCAACATGGAAATACAACAGCAACATCTAGTCTACAATCAAACATAATACGTATAACACGATGAGAAATATCCAACCATTAGACATTTGGAGTGATGGCGATACCAAGACAGCTGTTTGTCTTAAATTATACATCAGCTATGACAATTTAGAAAGTCTTGCAGCTTTGCAGTATTCGCTTTGTGATACAAATGGCGCAATGATTTACGAAGGTCAAGTAATAATATCGGGTGATGACTACTTAAATTGGGGTGCTACGGCTGATTCAAATGATGAAGCCTATATCATAGCAGCCGCACAACTCAATCTTACCTTGATTTAATGTCTGATGCTTTTGAAGATATATTGAATGAATACGCATTAGCCGTAATTGAGCGTGCGCAATCTAACCTACGCATCAAACGTAGGGTGCGTGGCAAGACGGTTAATCGTGTTGCATCAGGGCGTTTGCTTAATTCGCTATACTACAATCTGAAGATACGCTATAACAAGCCTACGATAGACTTCACCGTGTCTAATGATGAGGCGGGCAAGTATGCGGATGTAATCGAGTTTGGGCGTAAACCTTATCCAGGTGACCCAACTAAACGACCACCGTACAAAGACATTATGAAGTGGATTAAGTTAAAACCACTAAAGCTGCGCAATAGGCAGGGTGAATTTATAAAGGCAACGGAAAGCAATATAAAGAGTGCGGCAATTGCTATAGCTAAGAGCATAGGTGAAAAGGGTATAGAGGGCATTAACTACTACAGCGAAGCAATAGACGATACATGGGACGAATACAAGGATAGACTAATGGAAGGCTATATTAAATCAATAGAGAATCGTTTACTACTAAATAAAAGATAATGGCAATAACAATAGAGGACCAGCCATATAAGTGGGCGGTACGTGGTCAAAAGTTAATGATAGTTGCATCGAGTACGCAAACAGCACAGACTGGATTCCGTTATGGTGTTGAGGTTGTAATTGATTCCAAGACTTACAACTTTTACCTACCTGCTGCGCCCGATGACAGATTATACTTTGACCTTGCGCCATTACTTGACGATATGCGCAACTATGAGCCGCTTAATTTTCATTTTTCTACAGATGACACAGTTGATGATCTGAGTAAAAAGATTATAGACTTCACCTTAACCGAGTGGTGGATAGTTGGCGGTGTGCTAACGGAAGCGGAAGGTAGTGCAGTAGTAGGTGATGAAATGATAGCTATCAATGGATACTATCAAGTGATAGATGCGTATAAGCCGAACGTAGAAACAGGCAGTCAAAAAGTAAAGTATTCGCTGACAAGTAATACGAGCCTAGCTATGAGTGATAGGCAAACAGATACGCATGAATGGTACTTAGGCCCATCATGGGGCTTTAATAGTCCAAGTGTGAACATATGGATACCTGCATATGAAAGCGATTATGGTGTGCTGTGCATTCCCGGCAATGATAGCTATCTAAGCAATAACACGCCTGTGACTTTGAACATCACAATCTTTTCAAGTGCGGGTGTTCCAAGTAGTCAAAACATTACGCTCAATGGTTATGATATTGAGGCGCTGCCTGTTTATCCTGCCAACCTTAATGACTGGGCGGGATTGACTGTGAAGCCTTCGCTATTCCCTAATTGGCGTTGTTACAAGGTTCAAATAGTAAGTGGTATTACACAAAAGAGTATCAACTATACTTTTTATAATACGGCCAAATATGGTCAATCGGATTGCCATAACGACAAGATTCGCCTCGGTTGGGTGAATAGCCGTGGTGGATGGGACTATTTCAACTTCACAAAACGTAGTGAGATAACCGACGAGATAGAGCGCAAGAATTACCGCAAAGTATTATTTAATGGTACACCATCCATATTCAGCAATAATGATAGAGGATTGCAGGAACGCCGCAATATGGTGCAACAAGTGCTAACGATAACTAGCGATTACATCAGTGAGGGTGAGTTTAAGTTCTTGCGATCGTTATTGGTAAGCAATCAAGTTACATGGATAACAAATGATGCAGGTAAAGTTGTTGAAGTTCCTGTAAAGATTGATGACACTACTTATACTGAAAAGAAAACACGTGACGGCAAATTGTACAACGTAACTTTGAAGGTGAGAATAGCTAACGAATACTGGACATAAGATGAACGGAGAAGTACAATTAATAGTCAAGAGTGGTGAAGCAGTTACTTATACAACAGGCGCTCTACCTAATGGGGTTTTAAGTCTTATTGCAAATGACGGAACTATTGCGCCGATATTAAGTAATGATGTTTTGAATGCGTTTATTACTCAGGCAAACAATGGTGGCGATAACACAATAAAGGCTTATGATATTTTCGATGTTTTGCTAGCTACTTATGAACTAGACGCAGCATTATCTTCAGTTGGGTCTTTTGGTGCATACAATTATTATTTACTCAATGGCGTTATTCCAGACCCTAATACGGCTTACATCACATTTACGATTAATACAATATCAAACACGTATCTTGACCTATTCGAAAATGAAAGCATAAGTCAAAACTGGAAGTTTCAAGACCTATCTAATTTTACAGCACAAGGTGCATTCTCACGCGAGTTCCGTGTGCCATTTAGCGAGAATAATCAAAAGGCATTAGGTGCGCTGTTTGATGTTAATGTAGAAGCGGGCACTGCCAACTACTTTCACTATAAGCTATCCGCTGAAATCCGTGTAGATACATTACCCATTGCTACAGGTTACGTTCGTGTGCGCAAGATATACAAGAGCATGAACCGAATCAACGAGGTTGAGATAGCGTTCTATGCTGAAACACCCGACCTAGTACGCAACATAGGTGATAAAAAGCTAAGTGACATTACAGACCTTACTACTCTTGATGAAATAATCAGTTATGATAACGTAACGAATCCAAATGCCACACGCATTTTTACAATCCTCGACAGAGGCCAACGATGGAGCGAGGGAGGCGAAGCCAGTACACGTTCATTGATAACTGCATTAACACCCGTTTGGCCTGCTGACTTAACACCCGCCATGAATTGGTGGTATTTGTTCGAGCAAATTATTACAGAGGCGGGATTTGAACTTGTAGCAGGCACATTACAAAATGCACTTCAAACATACTGGATGCCGTGGTGTAATAGCCGTCAACTTGTAGGTAGTGATTCTTACAACGAGCAATTTTTTAGAGCCTACAATAGCGCAAATCAAAGCATTCCCATTACCGCTACAATCATTCCTGTAAATACCGAAGTATTCGACAATGGCGGTGATTTTAATACGGGAACCAATACGTATGTAACACCAACAGACGGATATTATACTTTCCGTATAATCGGTAGGTTTCAACTCAGTGGTGCCATTAGCACATTCGTAAACATTGGTCTTTTGATTGATGGCGTGTTTGTTCAAATAGATACCTTTAATGTAAATAATGGTGATATAGTAGACACTACTTTTCGTATTGGTATTGATGCAGCAAGTAACGTGCAGCTGCAAATGAACAATACTAATAATACCAGTAATCTTACATTGCTTGCAGGTGATGGAACTTATATTAATTCACTCTTTGAACTGGTACAAACTGAGTTCAATTTTGGTCAAACTATCTACTACAATCTCAATGCACCCGACATGAAGCAAATAGACTTTGTGACGGATGTAATCAAGATGCACAACTGTGCTATTGTGCCGGATAGAGCAATACCCAATAAGCTATATGTAGTTCCACAAAATAGCTATCTTGGTAGTGGAGATGTCCTAGACTGGACAAGTAAATTAGATACAAGTAAGGACGTAGTCATAGGCAGTACAACGGACTTGCAAAATGCCAAGTTTCAATTTACGTACACAGCGGGTGAGGATGTAATATCTAAGCTATACAAAAACGCTGAGCGTATCTATGGAGATTACGAGGCTGTAGGCTATACCATTAATCCAAACACAACGCCTAGCGACTTCGCAATAGGTGACCAAAAGATTCAACTAGTCACACGCTCAACGCCTGCGGGTGTAATTAGGGGTAGTGGTTTTATCATGCCCGTATTCCTTAATGATCAACAGGAATTTATTGCCCCTGGTCCTCGTTGCCTTTTCGAAGCGGGTGCATATATCCTTCAGCTTTGGGACGATGGAGTTAGTTCCGCATCTGCTACATCGGTTCCAGTGCTAAACCATTACAGCCTAATCAATGCGAACATTGACGATTTGGATTTAAACTGGGCACCTGAAGTTCCGACATACAATATCACATCTAATCCATACCGCAATCTATTCAACGAGTATTGGCGCACTTATATGAATGCGCTTTATTCACCAGAGGCGCGAATGATGGAGGCAAGTTTTGCACTTGACCTAAAGGATATACTTACGTTCAAATTCAGTGACAAGATTTGGATACAGGATAGCTATTGGCGCATCATAGAGATAACCGACTATAAGGTAGGTATGTATGAGAGCACTAAGGTTAAACTGCTCAAGTTCTTAGAAGATACGGAAGATTGCACTAGCACACCTGTTTCAGTTAGCGTTAACGGAGAAGTGAACTTTGAAAATGCAGCAGGCGACCCTGCGGAAGCAACTCAAGATTGCTGTGTGCGTTATGGCTATAATTGGGACGAAGCGAACGCTATATGTTGGGCATTTACACCAACGGGCGAAAGGCCAAACAGCGGGGTGAATGGTTCGGCAACTGTTCCCGCTTCACGTGTAATCAAGACAGCCGTTGAAACACGCTCAATCATCAACTCGGTTATTAATGGTGAATCTGTGACCATTGAAGTTGGTAATAAAGATATGTTAGCCGTTGGACAAAATTTGTCCTTGACCAAAGTTGTCGATGGTAATACGATGGTCGGTAAAAACGTATTGACCAATCTACCCGGTATTCACGTAGGTGGCGGATATCGAGGTGGTGACATTGCCAATGCAGCCTATACAGGATGGGCACAATTCGGTCAATTTACTTTACAACGCCTTACTACGGCTACAGCATCAGGCGATACATTTAATTTGTATATTGAAGGCGTAGCGGGTGAATATATTGAACTTGATGATGACACCGTATGGAGTGTGATTATGAATGTAAGCATCACAGACACGTTAGCCAATAGTGAAACTTCATTACATCAATTTACACTAAGCAAATTTGGAGGCGTATCATATGCAAGTGCGGTTAATACCATTAGCACAAGTGGTGCTATCGGTGCATTTGTTTTCACTTTTGACTTTGATACTACGACAAATCCGGACCAACATCGCATTAGAGTTGCTGTTTCGGGTGGAGCATATCCATTTGCATTTTTAACGGCAGCATCCATACAATACCAACAAGTTAAAACATCAATATAATGGACAACATCAAAAACTCATTGCGCTATTTGCAGCTAGGCATTAAGACCATGCCCCAACACGTGTATTCACTTCGCCCGTGGCAGCGTGCATTATGGTTTGTTACGCTGTATGTATGGCGCACGTTTCTTTTCTTTTTAATTATTTATCTAATCGCTAAACTAATCTACTAATGGCTGAACCTATTGTAAGGCAGTTTGTCATTGACACTACCGAAAGTGAGCAGAATCTTAAAGAGTTAAACACGCAAATCAATGCGACTTCAACCGCCATTGATAACAGCGCACAATCGTTTGAGAATGTAGCAGCTGCGGAGCAGGATGTCACTGCATCCAGTAAGTCACTAAAGGCGCAGCTTAAAGATTTACAGGCACAGCTTGCTGCCACTGACCCAGATAGTGCAAAGTATCGCGAACTTGCAGCGGCAGCGGGTGAACTTAAAGACAAGATTCAAGATGCAGCGCAAGCAGTAGGCACACAGGCAGGTGGTGCATTCGAGCGTGTAGGTGGATCATTAGGACTGGTCACATCACGTATTGCCAATCTTGACTTTCAAGGTGCTGCGGAAGGTGCAAAGCAATTAGCCGTAAACATCGGACAGGTTAAGCCTGGTGATATAGCTAATGGTATAAAGAGCATTGGTAGCGCTTTCGCTTCGGTTGGTAAGGCACTACTTACTAATCCTATTTTCCTTATAGGTGCGGCGATTGCTGCGGCGATTGTGTATGCAGACGAATTGTTATCGCTTATTGATGGTGTAACAGATGCCGAACAAGAGGCGTTGGATGCACAAAAAGAACGTGCTGCACTTGCAAAAGAGCAGGTAGATGCAATCGGGGCGCAGGAGGAATCACTAAAGCGTCAAGGCTTAACTGAAAAGCAAATAACCGACCTTAAATTAAAGGCACTTGATACGGCTATCCTTGAACAAAAGGTAGTAGTAGAAACAAGTAAGACACAGGCAAAGGCACAGATTGAGGCAGCACAGCGCAACTTTGATTATCTCAAAGGCTTTTTGGATTTTGTCACATTACCACAAAAGAAACTTGTCGAGTTTTTTCTTAACTTCTACAATGGTGCGGTAGACTTAATCAATAAGCTAGGATTTAGCATTGAGAAAGTAGATGTCACTAGTATTCTATCCAACTTTGACAAGGTAAAGGAAACAATCGCTAAGCAGTTATTTGACCCGGAAGAAACAAAGAAACAGGGCGAGGCTACGATAAAGGAAGCGGAAAAGACATTGGTTACATTGACCAACCAGCGTGATGGAATTTTAAATGCACAGGAGGCGAAAGAAAAGGCGGCACGGGAAAAAGCTGCATCCGATGCAAAAGCAGCGCAAGAAAAGGCCGCAGCTGATAGATTAAAAGCAGAGCAAGAGGTTAGTGATTTAGTCAATCAGTTATACGAAGAAAATTTAAAAGAATTTGAAGATGCTGAGAAGGCAAAGACAGCCGCAGCCGAAGCCGAAGCCGAAAAGAGAAAGAAAGCTGAAGAAGATTATAATACAGCCATTGCCGCACTACGCGCTGAACAAGACGCAGCAAACTTAACGCAAGACCAAAAAGAGATTATTGCAATCGACAATAAGTATTTAGACCTTCGCGAAAAGGCAATAGCAGCAGGCAAAAGCACGGTGGAAATTGATGCAGCATACAAGGCAGCATTAGAACAACAGGAAAAGGATTCCGCTGAAAGAAGAAAAGCAAATGAGGTAGCTGTACAAGATGCAAAGTTGCAAGCTACATCAGATGCATTGGGCGCAATCAACGGACTCGTTGGCGCATTTGCCAAAGGTGATGAGAAACGTGCCAAGGCAGCATTTAAAATACAAAAGGCTGTAAGCATAGCACAAGCAACTGTAGACACTTACAAAGGTGCTAACGCTATTTTTGCTAGTGCGGCTGCTAACCCTGCAACCGTCTTATTCCCCGCTCAACCATTTATTGCGGCGGGTGTAGCTATTGCATCAGGTTTGGCCAACGTAGCTACCATCGCACAGCAACAATTTCAAGGTAGTGGTCAACCCGGTGGTGGTGGTAATAATGATAGTGTGCCCAACTTACCCGAAGGTGGCGGCGGTTCACAGCCTGCCCAATTCAATCCACTGACCAATCTATTCCAAGATAGACCCGAACAAATAACGCCACGTGCATACGTGTTAGCGGGTGATGTGGCAAGTGCTGCAGAAGTACGTGAGAATGTTGCAGACCTAGCACGCATCGGATAAAAAAAGGAGCCGCCCACGTTTGGACGGCTACTCTAACCTGAAAAAAAACAAATGATTGATTGTATAGAAACCATACAAATATAAAATAACTTTGAAACATGGAAAAAAGAAAAGTAGTTAAGTGTGTTATAGATGAGGAAGGCCGTTTGGGTATTACGGCTATGGGACTTGTGGATATGCCCGCAATAGAAGAAAATTGGATTGCACTTTCTAAAGTGCAGTTAAGTGCGGTCAATGACGAGCGTAGAATGCTATATGGCCCTGCACTTATACCGGATAAAGAGATATTGCGCTATGATGACAAGGGCGAACCTTACTATGTCTATTTTGAAAAAGCAACTGTGCAAGCTATCGCGCACCAATTCTTTAAAAAGAACTTGCAACACACTACCAATCTACAGCATGAGATACCGGTTACAGGTGTGACTGTTGTTGAATCATGGCTCAAAGAGGGCAAGAATGATAAAAGCATTGAACTTGGTTTGCCTGAGTTGCCCGATGGCACATGGTTTATCGGAACTAAAGTAGACGAAGAACACGTATGGAATGATGTTAAAGAAGGCAAGATAAAAGGCTACAGCATTGAGGGATTTTTTAACGAGGTAGGTGTAGCCATGAGTGGTGTAAAGAACTACGAAGCCGAGTTGGTATTAGAACTTGACCAACTATTAAGCAAAGTAAATCCATCCAAATGAAAATAAACAGCGTCAAATTCAAGGATAAAGCATCCTTTGACAAGAACAAAACGAAGTCTAATGTTGTAGCAGTGCATGAGCCGTTCGGCATCATTGTGTTTGCCGATGAACAACCAGTGCAAGTTGACACAAAGAAGGTTTGTCAAGTTAATGAAGTTGATAGATCACTAGACCAAATCGCTACTGGTTTGGCTATTCTTGTTGCACCTGATTTAGCAGCGGCACAGGCCTATTTGTCAAAGAACAAAATAGTAGTTACTGAGATATTCCACCTGACTAACACGATATTCGTAGAAGTCCCTGCCTTTTCTAGCTTTGATGAGTTTTATACTTCGCTTATGAATAGCAAACTATTCACGAGCATCGAACCTGATTACATTCAACCATATGCAGTGGATGGAGATGCTTACACTTATGCAGGTCAATGGCATTTACCTAATGTAAAAGCTGCCGAAGCATGGAGTTTAATTGATGGTGCAGCCTATGGTGAAGTCGCTGTTCTTGACATTGCTTGTGAGACCGGGCATGAAGATTTAGTTGGTCGCATTAGTAGCACGTCATGGAACTGCGTAACAGATGCACCCGATGTCAATCCTGTAAGTGAGTATGAAAAGCACGGCACACCGTGTAGTGGATTGATATGCGCTGCAACGGATAACGGCATAGGTGTTTCCTCTTTGGGCAACAACAAGCTGAAAGTGCAATTTTTGCATATCGGTTATGGCTCAACAGGCAGTGGCAGCTTTCAAACATCCGATACTATCGTAACCCGTGCGGCTAATAAGGCGATTGAGAATCCAAACTGTGTTGCTATATCCATGAGTTGGGGCGGTGGCGGTGCGACATCATATCCACTATTTCAGAATGCCTTGAATGCAGTCAAGACTTTTGGACGCAATGGTAAGGGTATACCAATCTTTGCAAGTTCGGGAAATCAAAACAACCCTAACTTTACACAAGCACCTGCAATATACCCAATGGTTCATGCAGTTGGTGCATCAACCACATCAAACTCACGTGCATCATTTAGTAACTACGGGCCAAAGACATTTGCAGCCACACCCGGAACATCATGCCCAACCACGGACCGCACAGGGGCCGCAGGTTATAATGCTACAAGCAACTACACCAACTTTAGCGGTACATCATGCTCATGCCCTGTAATGGCTGCAATAGCAGCAAACGTAATACTTGCCAATCCTGCATTGACCGAGGCGCAAGTCATTGACGTGATAAAGCAATCATGCAGAAAGACGGGCGGTTATGTGTACGATGTGAATGGTAAAAGTTTGGAACTAGGTTATGGCGTGCCCGATATGTATGCAGCCGTGACCATTGCCAAAAGTTTGGATGGAGGTGACCCTGTCCCAGTTCCCGTTGCAGAATACAATCTATTCGGTACGATTGCCACACCCGCAACAGCTTTGCAAGGCACAAGTGTAAGCGTAAATTATAGCGTCAATGTAGACAAGCCATATACGCAGGATATAACTACAACTGTGCATCTAACTTTCACCCGTCCCGATGGTAGCAAGTTTGTATTCTACACTGGTGATGTGACCATTCCAAAAGGTCAAACGGTTGTAACTAAGTCAGCGCCTATGGGCTTGCCTAACAATCAAACAGGCCCGTCTTTATTCTCACTTACCATTGACCCGAATATGGTAATCAAAGAAACAAATGAGAATGATAACACCATCAGCACAGGCTTGACCATATTACCAACTGCGCCACCTGCAGAAGGACTAGATGCAGCTGTAACAATCGACCGCTACGAATGGCTCGATGCTAACCGAGTGCGCATATTCTATACATTCCATAACAAGGGAAGCGTAGTAATTACAAGCATGAAGATTAATCACGGGTTAGTAGGTGGATTTGCCGGGACTTGGAATCGTACTGATCGCATCGATGTTGGACGGAGTGCTACCTTTGGAAGCGTGTACAATGTAACCATGCCCGTTGTGCCATTGCCGACGGATTACGTTTTAACTATTACGGCCGTGAATGGTGTGCCTGATAATAACCAAACAAATAACACGGCACGTTTGCAGATTAAAAAATAGTGCTATATTAGCGGCGGTTATATAGCATATTAGTGGTTAAAGGTATTTAGATTTAAAAAGAAAGGCCCTAACGAGGGCCTTCTTTTTTAAACCAAAACTAATCTATCACAAGATACAAGCACGGATATACTCGGCAACATTCATCTTATGTTGCTTCGCTGCTTTTTGTACTGTCTTTAATTGTTTGTCATTGAGTCGCACGCTAACCTTAGAGTGCATCGGGGTTGGTTGTGTTTTCATAATCTGTGTACTTTTTTGCACGGCTAAGATAAGCAAAGTGTTGGATGTAACAAAATGATGTTTTGTCTACTATACCCAAATATCCAACAATGTCGAATATCAAAGAACAAATCAAATCCGTATTCAATAAGTACGGCATTGACCCTTCAAGTGTTGGTATCAAGTTCGAAGAAGAAACTGCAGCAGCTGAAGCACCGGCAACGGAAGTAAAGTTTGCAGTAGAAGGCACTTTGGCCGATGGTACTAAAATCTATTCTACCGCTGATGAGTGGGTAGTAGGTGTAGATATCTACACTATGGATGCTGAAGGTAATCCAGTGCCTGTTCCTGCGGGTGAGTACCTGCTTGAGGACGGTGTTACCAAAGTCTATGTAGGCGAAGATGGTAAGGTGTCTGAAATCGAACGCGAAGAACAATCAACTGAAATGAGCAGCGAAGACCTTGTTGCCGTGATTGGTCAATTGTCTGAGCGCATTGCTGCATTAGAGGTTGAAAAGACCGAACTAGCTGCGGCAGTAGAATCTGCTAAGAATGATGCAGAAGCCGTAAAAGCTGAACTTGCTTCGGTTAAGAAAGCCCCTGCTGTACCTTCTGTAAAATCTCAAGAATTTAAAAAGAACGCGGCTCCAGTTGTTGCGTCGAATGGTAACTCATTCAGCGACTTCATGGAAAATATCCGTGCTAAACAAGTAAAATAATTCACCTCATAATTTTAATTTAGTATGCCAACAACAACTTCACTCACCACCACCTATGCAGGTGAATTAGCTGGTGAAATCGTAGCAAAGGCTCTGCTATCTAACGTATCAACTCAATACGTTACAATGAAGCCAAACGTGCCTTACAAATCAGTAGCACGCAAAATTGATGACACTGTAACTTTCGCTGCAGGTACTTGTGACTTTACCCCAACAGGTACAATCACTTTGACCGAGCGCATCTTGACCTTGGAAGAGTTCCAAGTTCAGCGTCAAATCTGTAAAAAGGACTTCTTCACAGACTGGTCAACAGCCGATGTAATGAGCG
>OGWP01000020.1_pt1 | contig 14763 bp, 17 predicted proteins | sample 1576051 | NCBI WGS metagenome assembly OGWP01 (sample SAMN07581524, study PRJEB24739) | freshwater metagenome | reverse complement strand
TTTCCCAGTCACGATATAAAATCTATTTAAAGTATGGGAAATCTATTCACGAACTATTCAGAGAATGGATTAAAATTATTTTGTCAGATTAAATAAATTTATTAAATTACATATATGGATTACGAATTAGTAATAGACACTCACTTTCCGGCTCCAGACAAAAAAGAGCAACAACTCAAAGAGTTAATCAACGGCAGAAAACCTGCCAATGATTACGAGAAAAAACTTGTTAAGGAATTACAAGAAATGAAAGAAAAAGGCTTCATTCCTTATATTCCAAGCAATTAACTTTCTTTCGCTTTTGCTAAAAATTTATTGTAGGCTTTTCTATCGTAAATAGTTGATTTGCCTTTTGTATGAGAGAAGATTAATTTCGGTTTTGCCCCATTGTTATCGTATAAATGTAATTCATCAAAGACATTATTTTTTGCGAACTTTGGAAGTAAAACCGATATTTCTCGGTGCATATCTCTAATATACTTTTCTGGTACATATCTTCCAGTTTTCCTCGCCCTTTCTTCTGCTCGTTTTACAGATACTTCTGTATCAGTTGTCACATAATGAGCCACAACTCTTTTACCTGCATCTCTTTGTTGTTTTACCTTATCTACGACACTCTGATAAGTTCCATCGCCAACGGCATCCACTACTATATCCCATTTGTTTTTTGCGGCAGTTTTTACGATATCTTTTGATACTTTGGAACTTTCTTCGTGAATACGAGAAGCGGCAGAAAATTCTCTTCTATTAAGCATTTCTCTATATTCTGGAAACCCATCTTTAATTCCATCTGGATCGACTTTTAAAATTCCTTTTGGGAACTCTACAAGACCGCCTTTTTCAATGGAACTTTTACCGGTTGCAGGTGCCCCACCCATAAAATAACTCGTTCCCGTATCTTGATAATCTCTTCCCCTTGATCCACCGATATAATCTCCGGCAAGTTTATTATGAAAATCTAATCTATCTTCATTAATTCTACCAGATTTATCAGCATAAAATTTATCAGTTCCGGCACTCCAATCGTTATCTTGTAATATTTTATTTACCGTTTCTTTTGCGGTAGATTCATATTTGTCATTTTTTCTTGACCATTTCGGTCTTTCTACTTCAACATTTACCTTGGTATCTACCGGGTTTTCATTTTTTTTTACTTGCGGAATTTTTCCTTCATCTTCCTTTCCACCACCGCCACCACCGCCTTTTGGTGCGAATCTTCCACTTTCATCTCTTTCTACATCTTCTTCTTCCCAAAACATATCTACTTGCTCAAGAATATTAATGATGTCTTGCATCATTTTTTCTTCTTTCGTAGCCTCTGGTAAGTTTGCTTTGTAATTAAATATCCCCTCAACCGAAAATCCTTGTACTTTGCCATCCTTTATCATCTGCCAAACTTCATCATTCTCTACTTTAAAAGAACCAAACCAAGAACCATCCTTCACATCTTCAAAACCTTTCATCGGTTTAATTCCTCTGTTCTCATCTACTATCCAACTCTCAAACATTGTGATTCCATCCATCACTTGACCGGAATCGTGCATCAAATTTACATTGTTTTGGTAACCTTTCTTGAAATATTTTTGAGCAATCTTTTTAATAGTGTCTTTAGTAAATACAACATAGTATTCTCCGTTTGCATCGTTTCTGTAAATAGGAGTATCAGCTAACATCAAAGCACCGCTAATTATCCTTTCTTCTTCATCTTGAATGGCAAACTTTTGTCTTTCTATTGATTTTATTTTAGCCTCTGCCCAACTTAAAGCACTCGCACCACCCCAAGCATCGTACATCAATTGCCCACAACCATCTCCGTACCCTTTTGATTTTTCCGCATTCTCTTTGTGTCTGGAAAGGAAAGAATACATTCTTTTAATTGTCTCAAAAGATATCGGTTCGCCTTTTGCTAATTGATTCGCTCTTTGTTTACCGACAGGAGTACCACAAGAACCCCATCCGTTTTCTTCTGCCCATTTTAAAGCTGCCTTTGCATTGTTACTAACTGATTCTGGATAATCAGAATAAGAATCTTGGAAAGCTAAAAACGATTTCTCAATCGCAGGTCTATCTACGAGAGCAACGAAATCAACTTCGACATTTGATTCTAAATCTTCAACTATATCCAACCGGTATATTGGTAATTCTTTTTCCATAACTATAAATAGATTTTAACCTAATCTTGCCGCTCTGTTAATTCTTCTGATTCTTTCTTGTGAGTTAGTAACATCAGTTTCAAGCACATAGGCACGATTCGTAGCTGATCCTAATTGCTGAATAGCTTGTGCATTTAATAAAGTTGAAGCTACTTGCGGAGAAGGTGCAGGAGTAATCGGTGCAGCTACTTGAACATTTGGTGTTGCAGGAGAAGCACCACCGCCAACTCCGGGAACTTGTACCGATGTGATTGCTTTTACTGTTCTTAATCCTGTCGCAATGATTGCTCCGACATTTGCAACTTTTGCAATAACATCAAAAGGAGATGGCAAAGTAGATTTTTGTTTGATAGCTTCCGATGCACCTTGATAAGTATTTATCAAAGCAGTTGCAATTCCTAATGCCTTTCCTGCGACTGTATCTCTTCCTACAATAGTCGTTAAGTTTTGCACCGCAGCACCCACTTCCATAAGTTGCTGCTTTTTAAATTGACTTTCTGCCTCTGCTATTTGTTTTTTAGCTTCTGCCGCTTTCGCTTCAGCATCTACCTCTGCAAGTAAATTATTGGTTATAGCATCTAATTCATCAAAAGAATTTTTAATCTTTAAATCGGCTGCTTCTTGTTCTGCTTGTACTTCTGCAAATAATTTATTTGTTAAAGCATCTACCTCTGCCGCACTTCTTTGATCTGCTAATAATTTTCTGTCATTATCGTATTTCTGTCGTAATACTTTTAAAGCCTCTTCTTTTGCCTCTTGAGTAGCTATACTTCTTTCTATTTCTGCTTTTTCTCTTTCGTATTGAGTAGCAACACGAATCTCTTCTCGCATCTTTTCATCTTCAATTTCAGATAAAAAGATTTCATCACTTAATTGTTGTGTTCTTTCGAATAAGTCGGCATCAGCTTGTTCTATTTCTTGGTTTCTCTCTTTTCTATCCTCAACAACTTTTTTATTTTCTTCTTGCCTTTTCTTGGTTTCCTCTTCCTGTTGTTTTTTTATTCTATTGGCTTCTTGGATATCTAAAACCTCTTTATCGGTTTTTAGTTTCCTAAATTGAGCCATTTCTTCTTCATTAAGTTTCCCTTGGGTTTTTAACTTATTGCGAAGAACATTTAATTCGTTTTCGTTTCTTTGTAATCTTAATTTATAAATCTCTTCTTCTTTACCACCTAATGCAGTAAGAACAGAAATTTGATTGTCAATATCTTGATTGAGTAATTTAGTAGATGCAGCTAATTTATTTTGAGCCTTCTCTGCTTCTGAAGTACGGTTTGTCCAATCGATAATTTTATCTACTAATACACCGATTCCAATTACCAAAGCACCTATTCCAGTAGCAAGAATCGCACCTCGTAAGGCTCTAAATGCAAGTGATGTTCCAGTAACGGCAACTCCGAATGCCTTTTGAATAGCACCGGCAGCGATTGTCGCAATATTATATGCCTTTTGAAATACAGTTGTAGCCTGTATAACTGCACCCAATTGCTTAAAGGAATCTATACTTTCCCCCAAAGTTTGCAAACCTTGAGAAATAGCCATAGCACTTTGCACCTTTAAAAGTGTCTTTTCTACTTTATCACTCTCAACCCCTACCAATCCCAAAGCACCCTGTACCGCAGCAAAGCCACCGGCAACACCGCTTAATGTCGCAGTAAATGCTCTGAATTTAGCATCGGGATTAAAAGCATCCGTCAAGGCTCTGGCATCACCAATACGATCCCTTAAATCTGCGGCTTTCTTGGCTGCTTCTACGGCTTCTTTTGATGTAGCACCAAACTTTTCGGCTAATCTCGTTACATCGGCTTGTGCTTCTCTTAATTGTGCTTTTAGAGAACCTACCGATTTATTTGCTTCGCCACTATCGACTTGTATTTTTAAACCTACTATTTCGTTTGCCATTATGTATAACTTAATTCAATTACTCGTAAAAATTCACATTTAGTGCTTTCGGGGTTCGTAGGGTTGTAGTCGATAACTTTATTTAATCTCCACAAGGCTCCATCTATGTATATGAGTTTGGAGAAATCTAAACCATAGATATCAGTTATTTTTAAATAGGCATAACAAGTCAAAAGTTTAGAATCTTTATCTGTAATCTCCGCAACATAATCACTCCAGAAGCCGTTGAATAAATTAGCAGAAGGATATGAAACAGGTAAAGTAAAATATAGTTCCTCTGGTACACCGAAATTAATGTCTGCGGTTGGTGCATCTGGATCATCTAAATGCCCACCATAACCATAATAAGTTAAGTTAGTAATAAGATTACCAGAATCTCCTTTCATATCCCAAGCACTCACACCGGTTATTTTACGAACTTGCATTATTCGTATGTTATGATCTATCGGATCTTCCGAAGGAGTTGCGGCACTTGTATTTGAAAGTTTAAATATAGTCGGATAAATTTTATCATCCCCTGCATATCCAACTAAAACAGTAGCAGAAAATATTACTTCTGAAGTTTGTATATCATTAGCAAATTCAAAGCCTGTATCTTCGATATGATCGGCATATCCTTTTGCATAATGTTTTGCATAATCTTCGTTGTAGTAATCCGAATCGCTTTTATATTTAAACTCAAAGAATCTTCCATTTAACTCTGACATTGGCTTTAACTTAAAAGCCTTACTTCTATCTATTTTTGCAGTCCAATCCAAATGCGAAGCGGAGTAATCATCCAATAATAACAAACCAATATCATCGACTAATAACTCTTCTTCAAGGTCATTAACTTGTAAGAAGTGAGCCGTTGTAGTATAGAAATCAATAAACGGAATTATCTTTAAATGCTTCTCTTTGGTAGAATCTTCGACAATATAAAGATTAAACATCTTCATTATTGAGGAAATAAAATCTCTTTGATAGAACCCTCTCGGTATTCCACTATTCATAAAGATTAAACTTCCATAAGGAAGTGGAGAAGATACCGCTACATTTGTCGTAGATGTTAAATAACTACCACCATAAATATAACAAGTAGAAGCACCCGATAAGTTAAATAACTCGAATTGAACAGAAAAATAATCGTTTGTTGCTAATGTTATGTTATAAGTGATTGTTCTTTGAAAATCTATCCTACCGGCAGGATCTCCGGCTATTACAGTTTGAGTGTTTACTATACTCCCGTTTTTAAAGAAATTTACTCTCAAAGAACCTGTACCACCTTGAGGAATTTCCAAACTGCCATCAATAAATAAAGTTAATGTCGGAGAAAAAGAGGTACCTGTCCAATATAATATTTCATAACCCCCCATCCCAAATTCATATCCTACAATTACATCTGGATTAGGATAAGAAGCATCAGCCGTAGAACTAATAACACTATTTATTGTTAAAGGATCTATATTACCATCAAATTGTAATTTAGTATAATTACTTAATTGCTTTTGATTGTTAGGTATTACAAGCCTTTTAAATAGGTTCGTATCAAAGAAAGGTGCTTCGTATGTATATCCTGTTCCTGTTATGATTTTATCCAAATATTCTCTAACGAATAAAGCAGGTCGGAAGGCTTTATAACTCCAATGTTTTTTATTAGTATGAACTTGCCCGTAATCAATTAAAGGATAGTAATACCCCATTCCCGATGCAGTAGTACCAGAGGCTTGATCCCACGAAGCTAAAATATTTTGATATGTCCAATTGTGATCATATTGAGAAAAATCTAAATCTTCTAACTTGTCGTTATTTAAAGCGGTAATAAAACCACCCAACTCCCCAAAAACAACACATTCGTATTCTATCGTTCCTCTGTCTATGGTGATTTCTAAAAGGCGAATGATTCCTTTGAATACTTGAATTTTATCTACATAAATAACACAATTTGCTGCTTTGGAAGCATTGAAGTTGTAACCCACATTATCGGCACTTGTGTCATAGAAGTTACTTGATGAAAACTCAAATATGTGACCGAACAATTTGTTGTTAATTGCATTTCCGGGTAGAATTATAGTTTTTGAATAGTTAGTATTTCGAGAAGCAAAATCTTGTATTTCATCAATGTTGTAAGTAAACTCTGATGATAAATCTTTGCTTAAATCTAACCTTGTATCTTCTATGTAGATTTCAGTTATCATCTAAATTGGGAGTTTATTTCGTTTCCGATTTCTATGTCGAGTTCTAAATTGTATGTCTTATCGGCATATCTCTTTTTCTCAACATAGTTATTAGTAGTTATTTGAACAGGCAAAAAGTTATTACCTCTTTCTAAATACACCTCTGGAGAAGCAATTAATTCTTTAACCGCTAAATAATCAATATAACTTAACCAATCAGAAATTAATTTATAACTTAATTTTTGTCGTGTCGCAAATTGAGTAGCACCGCCATACATCACACCATAAGTGTTTGCTCGGTTCATATAGTTACTTGAATATTCCCACTCAATTCCTTCGAAAGAACTCTTTTCAATGTTTCTGCTTTGTCGGTTTACTGCGGTAAAATCAAAAGTATCATAGCCACCCAACCCATTCAAATAATGTAAAGTAATGACATCGTTTTGTGTGCAGGTTAAATAAACCCTTGCCGTACATCTTAAAACTCCTGCAATCTTTACTTTAACATCGTAATAAACAGTATTTGCATTAATAGTAGAAGGAGCGATATAATCATTAACGGCTCTCGGTGAAATATCTAACAAAGCGAAATCTCTAAAATTTACACTCGCCCCTGTATAGTTAGTTGTTGTACTTCCATTATAAACAGAAATATCAACAGAATGATTTTTAGGAGTGTTCTCTGCATCCGATAAAAAAGAAATAAACAAATACCCCGTTTGTAATCTTTCTTTGTTAAACTTGATATTTGCATAATCTCTGTTTGAAATAAAGTTACCTTGATATTGAGTTTCGTACTCTAACGGAGTGAGGTACATTTGACTCGTAGGAGTATAAAGATAATCTTGCACATAATTGTAGGCGAACTTACTTGTAGATGTTAAATCTAAATAAGTAATTCCGTTATATTCTTCCCCGAACTTTAATTCGTACTCTACATAAACATCTGATCCGGTGTAAGAGAAAACCGAAGGTGTAACTATATCGGGTTTAAAGTAAGATGCCCAATAGTTACGAACTATCGGAGACACATTAAAAATACCCTTTGAAGAAGTAGGTTGAGGAAAACTCTTTAACCTTGTTACCAAGTTACCACCTACATAAACATCGCAAACATATTTAAAGTTTGTTTGTGCCGTATTGGTAGAACTAACTACAAACCACAACGGAGCGTGTAGGCTTGAATAAATATCTGGAGAACTATTGATTGTTATTGCCATCTTGTGTCATTATTATTTTAACATCTTGACCTATCATTTTACTAATTGCAGTCGAGAACTCTTTACCAAAGTATTCATTTACTGCACTATCGAAATATCCTGTTTTCTTTAATCCCTTTTTCTTAATGTTTACCGCAACCGCATAAGCTATGCTTTTCTTTTTAGAAGCCTCGCTTACCATTTTAGATAGCGATTCCCTCTTTGCTTGTCGCTTCGTTATAGATACATCGTTTCTTCTTACTCCGTTTCTATCAACCCAAGAAGCAATGTTTTTTAGCATTGCCCCACCAATCAAAATACCACCTCTTTTATTTAATATTTTTTTAAAACTATAAGGAGATGTATTGTTTTTGCTTTTACCAGAATCAAAGCCTTTTACCCCCTTATTTACATAATCGTAATATTTAGCCGCCTTTGAGTTAGCCGGATAACCTACTGTAATAGAATACCCATTTGCATCTTGTTGTAATTCTCCTGCTTCTATGCCATCGCTCAATGCACCGGTATCATCTATGCCTAATGTATTAAGATTTTCTTTTACTTTTAAAATAAAATTAGAAGCCGCAGCAATTAATAATAATTCAACAGAAGGCAAACCAATCGCCTTGATTTGACCACCTTTTCTGCCAACTCTACCAACAATTTGACCTTGAGAACCAAGGACATCAAGATCGCCTGTTGCTAAATATTCATTCTGTATTTCTCTAATACTTTTTGGCATAAGCCTTTTTTATTTGGTCTGCTTCGTATTCGCTCTTCGATTTAAGGTAAGATAGGTCATTAAGGAATTGGATTGTAGGTAACTCATAAGCCTCTTCAAGTGTGATTCTTTCGAATGCAGCAACCAATTCGGTCTGGTATATCCATCCATAATACTGCATAAACTTTGATGCACCGCCTCGGCTTGATATCTCGTTAGCTTGTTCTCCATCATCTCCCGAATCAAATAATCCTTCGAACTCTTTATCCAATTTCTGTAAACTTGATAAAAAAAAACCACGCTTCCAAGCACTTGACCTATCGGAGCCTCTAAAATATCTTGTGAGTATTCTTCGTGCCGACTTGCATCGTATTTATCTACCTTCCAACCGAATAATGTTCTTTTCATCGGCATAACCATACAAGCCGCTATTCTATGAAGATTTGCATTTACATCTTTACCGAAGTGTTTAGTTTCGATATAACGAGCCGCAGGAATCTTTCTAACATCGTAGATGCACTTGTAACGCTTTCCTTTGAGTTTTATGAACCTTTCGGGTTGCGGCTTGATATCTTCGTGGATAAAAGAAATAGCCTTTAAAAGAGGCTGCAAATCGCTTACAGGCAAAGAATCGATTTCGTGTTCCGTTAAGCCGGTACAAATAGAAGCGGCACTTATTGCCAAATCTAAATCAGTAACATCTTTACTTTTTAAGAAAAGGTCATTAAGTTGTTGCCATTGAAAAACATTGATATCTTTCCAAGTCATACCCTTAAATAGAAAAAACCCTTTGAGTTGTCAAGGGTTCCTTTACAAGTCAAAAAGTCAAGTTATTGACTTACTTTTTTAAGATATAAGTCAAATTTAGGCAAAGCTATATTTCCCTTGTCCTGTATTCCTTGTGTAGTGATGCCAAGCCAAACCTAATGCCATAACACAATCATCGTGGAAACCTTGCGGTGCGGAATATCTTACCCCCGTAGCGGTGTATTGGTATTCAAAGATTTCTAATTCTTGAGTGATATAACCTTCGGGGAATGTTATCTTCCTTTGTTGGATAGCGGAAGAAAGTCCTTCCATTAGTTGTTGCTTTGAAGTGGAACTAAACTTAAACCCCGATACATTGTTCCCTTCCCTTTGTAAGTCCTCGAAGATAGGATCTCCTGCCCCTGTCGAATCTATAAGAATAGGCACTTTAGGTAAATTATTTATTACTTGCTTTGTCTGTCTCCAATCCTTTTGAAACCTATCTAAATAACAAACAGAGCCGTTTTTATCAAGTCCTATGATTACGGTAAAGTCAACCGACTTCGCCAAATCGATTCCAAACACAATAGGAGCCTCGTGGCTGACCTCAAAAGTACATTGCTTAATATAACTACTCCCGAAAGGATTAGAGGCGTTTTCGGCAGGATTAGCCAAATATTCCTGCTCAAAGACAACTTCGGGTAACTGAACCCTTGCATCATCTATTTCCGTTTTATCGATATAGGGATTATCGTAAGTGGTAAACTTAAACGATTGCCAATCTGGTTCCCCCGATTTTAAGAATAAAGAGTAAAAAAAGTTCTTTCCTTTTGGCGTTGAAATAAACAAGGCTCTTCCTTTGTAATCCGTTAAGGTAGGTCTGATTGAGTTTAGCCATCCGTTCTCAAGGTCGGGAATAAACGATGCTTCATCTATTACCCCGAAGTGAAACTTCCTACCTCGAAGGTTGTCTAATCGTTCCCCCGTAAAGAAGTAAACCGCTCCACCATTTGGGAACTTAATAGATAATTCCGATTTATTAGCCTCAAAAGGTACGGCTTTCGTTAATTGGTCAAAAAATACACGAGCCAGATTATAGGTAGGTGTAATATAAAACACTTGTTTACCTTGTAAAGCATTTACTATTATTTCTATTTGAGATAGTTCCGACTTACCAAACCTTCGCCCTGCCATAACAACACGAAATCTTGTTGTACTATCAAGGATTGCTTGTTGGTTAATATGAGGGTTCGGGAGTTCTATTTTCATAGGATTGTTTTGCCATTAACAAAAACAACCTCGATTTTTGAATCTTGACTAACTTCCTGTATTTCTTTTGGTTTTCCGTAAACCCTTGTTAAAAGAGTTTCCATTGAATAAAGTGATCCTTTCTTTAAAGATTGAAGCATAGCCGTTGCGATAGTCAATTCCAAAATAGTAGCCTTTGGGTTCTCCAATACTTGTTTAAGTTCTTCGATATCCATTGATAATAAAGCCTGTATGGCATCATTCACCTCGCTAATTTTATAGCCTTGTTCTTTTAATTGGCTTATGTATTTTCGAGGTCTGCCGTTTGGGTTTGCTACTTCTCCCTTCTTAAACTGATGTTTTATAATATCTTTTGCAGCCATTGTGCTATTAGTGTGCTATTTTGAAAAAGGTAACCCATTAAGGGTATTCGCTTAAAAATATAGTGTAATCGTTGTTATCGTGGTATTTTTTTGTTTCTCTTGCCCATAAGTAGTCACACTTACTTAAACCTTCATCTTTCATTTTTCTATAAGGAGTATCTTGTCCTACATCGTGTCCTATGTGTTCTGCTCTTAAATCGTGCAAGTAGTAGTTTATGTGTCCTGTCATCTTTAAACGATAGGCATAGTCGGAATCTTGCATACCATACGGATCGTATGCCTCGTTAAAGTAACCTATCTTTTCTATTGCTGACATTGGAATTAAAACATTTCCGAAGGAAGCATCTTGTGGGTGTATTTGTATTCCGTTAATTGTTGTTAAAGGATTGATTCCTTCTACACAATGTATTCCGCACATTCCTGTATTAGGGATATTTAAAGCGGCTTCCACCATTCTTAAAAGCCAATTGTCTGGCATTAATATATCGTTTGCCATTGTTACTATGGCATCAAAGGCTTTGCTTCTTGATATTCCGTAGTTTAAGGCTCTCGATATTCCTTTCATTCCTACTTGAGTAAAAGAAAAGTCATACCCTGCATTCGAGAAGTTTCGGTTCTTTACTTGCTCTGTAAAGTTGTGTCTTTCGTAATCTAAAAAAATAATATTAACGAGCATTTAATCCGATTTCTTTTACAGGCACTCCTGCATATTTATGAAAAGGTTTTAAAATAGATTTCTTTCCTACAAAAGCGGAAGCACCAATCATACACCCTTCTGGTATTCTAATCTTCTGATGGATAACGGCATTTAGTCCGATGTTACAATTTCTTTCTATTATTGAATGACCACCGATTTTTGCTCCGCAACTTATTGTTACATTTTCCGCAAGTATAGCATCGTGACCAATATGCGAGTGCTTCATCAAATAACAATCTCTTCCGATTACTGTTCTTTTTTCGGTTCCAGAATCTACTGTAACCAATCCTGTTAATCTTGCTCCACTCATTATTAGGACTAATCCTTCGTTATGTTCATAGCCTTTCCACTCTGCCGGAGAACCAATAACACAATACTCACCGATGTAAGCACCGGGTTCAATTATTACTCCGGGGTAAATTATTGCAGTATGATGAATAAACATTAGTTACTAACTTTTAGGTATTCGATATCATCTACCTTGCCCACGATAATTTCGTTCCTTTCGATTGTGTTTATTAACTCCCTTATGAGCCTTGCCTTTTCTTCTTTTTGCGAAAGTGACCTTTCCAATAGTTCCAGATTTAGCCATAACTCAACTACCATTTTTTTTCTTGAATTTGCCTTGTGCCAAAATCGCCTTATAAGCCTTTTCGGCTTTTTCTTTGGTTTCATACACACAAGCACCCGTTCCGATTTTCCACTTCCCGTTTTTACATTTTGAGACCGGCATATAATTGTTTTCTTTTCTCGTTTACTTTAAATAGGTTATAGTTTGAAACTGCCCATTCAAATAGTTCCAAACCCTTCTCTTCCCTATAAATAGAATCTTCGGTGACTTTTTTAATCTCTTTGTACCAATCGCTTTGTTTATTTACCTTAATCATCGGGGAATCTGAATAAGGTTCTACATTACTTCCAATTACAGGAATCTTCTTACAAGCCGCTTCTAATAGTTTTAGATTAGATTTCATCGCATTAAACTTCGTACCCCTTAATGGAACGATAGAACAATCCGCATCATTGTAAAAATTCATATATTCAGTAACAGGAAGAAACCTTCTCACATCTCCTAACTTTAAGCCACAAGTAAAGTTTGAAATCATTCGATGCCAAATCGCAGCCGAACCTTCTCCAGCATCATTAAAACCACAAAGTTGAAAGTGTACCTTATTTCTCAAAGAAGAATCAGAAGCGACTTTTTTAAAAGGAAACTGAATTAATTTTAAATCTTCTTCGTGAGTTATTGATCCGGTATAAACAAATTTAATTTTGTCGGTCTTTTCCCTTACATCGGTAAATTGGTCATTACCATACGGAAGAGCATTCGGTAGAATAGCGACATTTGAGTTTAAAGGTCTAATCTCATTCCATAAATGTTCGTTAGTGCAAGTAACTAAATCAGCAATTTTTATGTGATTAATTATTTCTTGTGTCGGATAGACAGAACTTAAAATGTGTGCGGTGTCTAAATACCAATAATCATCAATATCTAAAACTAACTTAAACCCGTACTTGTTTCGGTATTCGATTAATTGTTCAAGTGAAGTACCCGGAGCAAAACGATTTATCAAAAGAATATCAAAGCCTTCGCTTAATGCTTCATCCGATAACACATCAGTAAAGAAAGCATAAGTTTTCTCTAAATAGTAAACGGGTAGCATAAGCCGATGATACCCGACTCCAGAATCTTTTGCGGTTATACAGAGTATTCTCATTTTTTAGGTCTGCCTCTTTTTTTCTTTACTTCTTGAATTGTGTTTTGAATTACTTCGGTTTGCACTTTCTGTTGTGCATTTTGTATTGGTTCTTGCACAATCGGTTGTGCATTTTCGTAAAGCACGATTAATCTTTTTAGCATATCAAAAACACATTCTCCACACCAATAAGTTAAAGAGAATTGTGCATCTAAATATTCACGATACATTCTTTCGTATTCTCCTAAAACATCAAATGGAATGTTACGAGTAAAACCAAGTTTTACCGATTCAAAATTAATAATGTGTTGTTTGCAATAATCAAGGTCTTTTTGGTTCATACAAATTATTTAAAAAGTTTTTAAAAAATGGTGAAATTACTCCTGCTCCAAACATACAAACAACCGCATCCGTTACATACTGCGGAAGTAAAAAAAGTAAAAGAGCAACCCAAGCCGTTAAGCATAAAGTACAATTGAAAGGTTTAAAATCTAAACCCCACTTAAACGGAAATCTGTTTTGGGTTATAAAGTAAAACGAAAAAAAGTTAGCCGCTAAAATAATTTCAATCAAGTTCATTGTTTCTTATTTTAAATTTTAGAAGTGTTTTTGCTTTACGAATAGTTTTTAGAAGTGACCTGTACGGAATCTTCGTTTCTCTGGAAATAGCTAAAAGGTTCTTTCCGTTCTGGGAATATAACTTTAAAAGTTCCGCCTCGTACCAATGAAGTATCTCCATTCCTTGTTCGAGTTTAGTCACCAATGTTTCATCATATTCATCCTTGGGTAGTTCGTAGGTAATAGGAATTTCTTGGTAAACTTGTCTGAACTTTCGATAGAAGTTGCTTCGGTCTGATTTAGCCATATTCAGTATTGTGCGAACAATAAAATACTTTAAATATCCTTGTTCATACATTCCAAGTAATTTCTCTTCATCCATTTCACAAAGAACCAAAAACACTTCTTGCCGAAGATCGTCTTGCAGTTCAATAGGGTGCATTTTGGAAATAGCCTCGTTGATATCTTTTGACTGATAAAGTTCCGATATGATGTTTTCCCGATTCAGAAAATAGTGTTTTTTGTACCCCTAATATATTTCTTTTTCTTCTTCTTTTTCTTATTCTTATTCTTCTTATACTTATAGGGTATCTGATAGAGTAAGGCATACCTACCCTATACCTATCAAATGGACAGTTTGCCCCAAAATGTTACCCATTATAACTATTTGATTTATAGTAAGTTAGGATATTTAAGAAAAAAAGTTTGAAAAAAGTCAAAGAAATATTTGTTATGTATTGAAAAAGTGTATAAATTAGCATTATCAATTCAAACAAAACCCAAAGAAATGGAAACAAAATTAACCAAGTCACTTTATCAGAGTTCAAAAAAAGAACAAAATGAAGAAAAGTTTGGTCATTTATCAGATCAATGTATTTGTTGCGGCAAACCTATGAAAGAAGGAGATAAATTATATGTTCATTTAAATACAATAGGAGAGGCAGTCAATCCAGATTATGTTAATGAAACTAATTGTAAAGAATTAACAGGTGCAGAATCTCAAGGGTGTTTTCCGATTGGTAATGAATGTGCAAAAAAAATGATAGGCTTTACATTTATTTTAAAATAAAAACTATGAAACCACAAATCAAACTCGCAATCGTTCTAATTTTAGTTATGTATTTAGTAGGACTTTTACAAGACATTAACTCACTTTAAAAACAAAACAAATGAAAATTCAAATTCCTGTCTCTGCCGAAAATGCTGCCTTCTTAATGGCTTCAGAAAAGTTTAAATTCAAGGCTTCTTTTAATTCCGTTGCACCAAACGGATTGATAATCCGAGGCCCAGGTGTCCAAGTAG
>OGWP01000019.1_pt1 | contig 14982 bp, 11 predicted proteins | sample 1576051 | NCBI WGS metagenome assembly OGWP01 (sample SAMN07581524, study PRJEB24739) | freshwater metagenome | reverse complement strand
TTTTCCCAGTCACGATACTGTCGTTTTTTTGCTTGAAAAAGCTGCCGACGAAGATCAATTAATAAACATAAAAGATCCAGAACAAAAAAGAGACATACTGGATTGGTCAAAAAAACACATACCCAATCTTCCCATGAGAATATGGTACTTAAATCATGTAGGAAAAAATCCAGAGATTCATAAAAAACACCAAAAAAACATGGAACATCATGGAGTTATGCACAAACATAATTCTTATATAAATGATATAAAATTTAACAATAAACTATCACTAGAAGATGGATTAAAACAACTTGACGATGCAGACAGAAAATATCAAGGTGAAATTCTAAGCAAGAAAAAACTAGTAGATCCTGAAAAATATAAGAATATAACAGAAGCGCTAAAACTAAACGATGACTGGTCCTGGTATAATCTTGGAGAATCAAGGTGTTCTATGGAAGGCAAAGCTATGGGGCATTGCGGCACAGGAAAGCCGCAGAATACTTTATATTCATTAAGAAAAAAGGTTACAAAAGGAAATAAAACTTATCACGAACCTCATCTTACGTTTGAAGTTAATCCTGACGGCGTTATTGTTCAGGCAAAAGGAAAAGCTAACAATAAACCAGAAAAAAAATACCACGGAGCGATTGTACCTTTTTTGATGTCAAAACATGCAACAGGTATTATGCCGTCAGAATACAAACCAGAATCAGATTTTCAGTTTTCAGATTTAAGCCCAGAAAATAAACAAAAAGTAAACGAAACAAAACCAACTTTTGATTTTTTTAACAGTGCATACGATGAAAACCACCCTGTAGCAAAAATAGACACACCCCAGGTTGAATCTCATAGAAAACTTTGGGAAGATTTTGGTGGAGATTTTGATAGATTTACAAATGAAGGTCTTAATGATAAAGACGGCCGTTTAGCACGAGCTGTTGCTGTACACCCTAATCATACTCCAGAAACATTGGCAAATTTTGCTGATCATAAACATTCTTTAGTAGCAGAAGCTGTGGCTGGACACTCAAACACTTCCCCAGAAACATTGGCAAAACTTGTTGACCATGAAAACCCTGACGTAGCAACGACTGCCGTTGAACACTGGAAACATACTCCAGAATCATTGGCAAAATTTGCTGATCATAAAAATCCTAAAGTAGCACAAGCTGCTGCTAGACACCCTAATCATACTCCAGAAACATTAGCAAAACTTGCTGATCATAAAGATCCTGAAGTAGCAAGACTTGCTGCTCGACATTACAACCATACTCCAGAATCATTGATAAAACTTGCTGATCATAAAAATCCTGAAGTAGCAACGACTGCCGCTGAACACCGTAACCATACTCCAGAATCATTGATAAAACTTGCTGATCATAAAAATCCTGATGTAATGTTTGAGGCTGTTACAAATGATAACCATACTCCAGAATCATTAATGAAACTTGCTGATCATAAAGATGATCAGGTAGCTGGTCTTGCCACTCGACACTGGAATCATACTCCAGAATCATTAGCAAAACTTGCTGATCATAAAAATCCTATAGTAGCGGCATCTGTTGCTGCACATTCAAACACCTCTTCAGAAACATTAGCAAAACTTGCTGATCATGAGAATCCTAAAGTTAGTGAAATAGCAAAAAACCGCATTCAAAGCACAATCAACAAAAAAGAAACACATTTTTCAGACGCAACATATTCTGAACAAGAAATAATAGATATTTTAAAACATTCCGTGTTAAAAAAAGCTGTTGAATATACAAAAAAATATCCAAATATATCCAAAAAAGAGCTTAAGAAAAATTTTGGCAAATTTCTTAGAAATGGCGTAGCTTTACTAGGACTATCTCAGCTCGGCCCCTACATGGATTCTAAACCAATTCCAGAAAAACCAATCTCCTCTACCCAAAATCAAGCAGATGAAAAACAAAAATCATCAGCAAATGAAAAGCAAAAAAAAATAAATGATTTTTTACAAACAACTTCAATGATTGAAAGCTCTGGTGGTAAAAATCTAGATCACCCCACCATAAAACATGGACCTCACAAAGGGGATAAAGCAATTGGAGAATGGGCTTTAATGCCTAACACCATAAAAGAGGTAGCAAAAAGAATGAAAGATGTTCCCGAAATAGCTGTATATGCCAAAATGAAGAAAGATAAAATGGCAGAATCTCTTGCTCAAAGCCCTCACCATCAAAAAACTATAGCATCATTTTTAGCCAATAAGCTTTATGATAAATTTGGAGGTGATGAAAATAAAATGGCTTTTTCTTGGAATCAAGGGCATAACATACAGCCTGAGTCATTTAAAAAAGAAAGAAAAAACTATATGGAACATGAGTATACAAAAAAATATAATCAAGCAAACTGAAACAATTAAAAAATATCCAGAACTTCAGTCATTAATCAGAGAAACTGACGCATTTTTACCTAAAGGAGTTGGAGATGTTATTAACTCTATAGGTTTAATAGATGAAAATGTAGGAACATTTAAGACAAAACTTACTGATTTAGGCTTATTGAACCAAGTTAAGTATGCAGAAAGGATGAAGCAAACAGTTTCTAAAATTGCAGAGATAGACCAGAAGAGATTGACTTTATCTTTGGAATACAACAAGATAGCATCAGAAAACCCAGATAGCGAAAAAAATATTAAACGTCGTGGGGAAATAACCAAGGAGCTGCAAAAACTAAATAGTGAACGCAAAAAACAATCTAAACCCATTGATGAACACATGTCTTATGTGTCCAGTATGCAGAAAGAGTTGACCGAACTCAAGAAACTAGACCTATCTGATTATAGCCTTGAAATACAAAAACTTTTCCGAAATAGAATCCAGGAGCTGGAAAACCTAGTAAACTCAGCTAACAAGGTGATTAAGCAAACTATTCCAGAGGATGTGTTTCAGTCTATATTCATGGCAACCACTGGAGCGTTAAAGAGATTTGAACTGGTATTTGAAAGATTTGGCAAAAGTATTGAATCTGCATCAGCTAAGAGACAGCATTTAATTTATAGCAATGTAAATACACCAGGAGATATAGACTTTGCGTCTAAGCAGTCTGCAATAATTGAAGCAGAAGATAGATTAGTTGGTGCTTTAGCGCAATATCAAGTACAACAAAAAGCATTTACTTTATTGAGCTTAGTACCAGAGTCTCAACAAAATGATGCTACAAAAAATGAGTTAGAGCAAACCAGAAAAAATAAAATTTCGGCAGAGGTGGAAGTTAATAATGCCAAAGGCAATCTAGCTAAGTCTAGATATGACTTAAGCCGGTCTATAATAGAGCAAAATAGACAGATAGAAGAATTTATTAGGAATGCAGAAAAAGAAGTCTTAGGAGTCAAAAACGAGTTTGAAAAAGCATCTTTAAGCCTAAAAATGATGGAGATGAAGACTCGTGTAAGTGAATCTTTGATTGGGGTTGTTGATGATGGTGTAGTATCGTTTATAAATAGCATTGTATCTGTATTTGATGAAATTAACAATACAGTTAAGCAACAGATGGATGCAGATGCTAGGATTACTGAATTAGGATTTAGAAAACAAGAAATAGAATTAGAGAACCAGAGGTTCCGTGAGTCTTTACCATCTAAGGATATGATGGACTTATTGGTTAAGACTAGAGGTGACATTAAGCAAGTAACCGATGCTTTTGCTGACGAAAATAAAAAGTTTGATGACATTAGTAAAGGTATTATAAAACAGGGCCAAAACATTGCTAATGGCGTGGGGAATGCAAATATAGAAGTACAAAAATTAAACGCAGGATTAAAAAATGTATTAGGCTTTACTGACTCTATTAAGCTATCTACTGAGGATTTTAAAACTAATCTAGAACAAGCTAGGAAAGCAGTACAGGATATGGATAAGTTGTTTGAGAGTTTACGTCAAAGGACTAGTACAGATAACTCTGGAAAACCGGTTGCTGATTCCATGCAAGGCGCAAACAAAAATTCTGCTCAATTAGCACAAAATGTTAATAACTTAACATCTCCTTTAAATGGCGTTGTTACGGCAGTATTCAAAATGCGTGATGCTTTTAGAGATTCTAGTTCATACACAGCACAAATAAATGCTAATTTAAGTGGCATAAACACAAATAAACGTAATAATAATGATATACCAGGCAATACACCACTTCCCCAGGCATCTGGCATCCAACAAAATCAGTATGCTATTAATTATGGAGCGGGAGACTTGTTGGCAAGTGTAGGAGTAAGTGATATTCCTTTAGGTCTTTCACCACAATTATTGGCGCAAACATCTGGTAATAGAATGCAGCCAGTAGAAAACCTTTTAAACTTTATAGGACAACTATTAAAAGGCAAAACTATAGAAGAACGACTTGAAGAATACCGTATAAAAGATCGTTATTCATCCGGGAAGTCAGAAACTTTAATAAATAATGCCCTAAGAATGTTGCCTATAATAGTGGAAAAAGACCCTGCTTTAGGCAAAAAGTTGCTGGGCGACGACTACGGGGAATTAACAGATAGAGATAAAATTCTTAGACAATTAAACGTAATTGGTTCTGCTAGTAGATCTGATTTAAATATTATTGCTAGTATACCCCATGTATTCAGTGCTCAAGACAAATTAGAAGAATTAAGGTTACAACCTAGAAGCCAGGAAACAAATAATAAAATAATTGAATTAATAGAATTTATTAATCATGCCTATTTGCACATAAATAATGCTACTGAAGTTATTCGTCAAATGGGTGAAATGGATGGAAACCTTTTCACAGAAATTTACCGAAACCCACCAGAATTAAATTCATTAAATGATCCAGAATTGGAAAAACTAAGAAAACTAGCTCTATTAAGAATACAAGACCAAGGAAATAGTAATTTAATACAACAAGCAATTGAAAGAGTGACTGGACTGACAAGACCAGGAAGGGGCGCATACTTAGAATTTTATGAGCTTCAAAGACATGCTGAACTGGGTACTCTTGGAGATGTTTTGAAGTTAGATCTTGATCAGCCTGCACTGCCTTCCATTAGCAGTATTATCACTAACCCTAGCGATGGTAACTCTACTGGGACTAATTCTACCATACCTAATCCCCCCACAAGTTTACCGAAAATTCCAGAAAAAGTAGACCCTATAGTATTGCCATCATCAGTACAACCGCAACCTGGTATTGGTACTAGCAAAGTGCCAAATGTACAAACAGCAGAAATCCAAAGAAGACAAATCCCTGATACTCAAATAGAGACAACAAGAATAAATAGTGAAGCCGCTATAGAACAGCTTCGACAAAAAATAAATGAATTTAAAACAAATGCTATAAGACAAAGAGCAGAATTAGAAGTGAGTCAAGCTAATCCAGGTGGAGTATCTGAGAATGCTAGAAGCGGTTTAGATAAAATAAATCAATTATTGCAAAAATATATTCCAGATCCAGGTACACAGATAGACTATGACTATGCACAAAACCTTGCTGAAATTAGAAGAGGTGTAATACAAGCTAAGCAACAAGTTGAGAGTTCTAAAAGAAGTTTAGCTGCTTTAAAACAGAATTTGAGTGAGATACCAGGTGGTGTTAATCGTCTACGGACAGATGTCAGTCAATTAAATATTACTCCAGACCAAAAATCAGCCTTGTTCGGATTAATAGATCAAGTACAAACAGAAGCAACGCAAATAATGCAAGCTAGAATAGCACAAGCAGAACAAGATTTCAATGAATTAACAAAAGGTTATAACCTTTTGTTAATTAATAAGAAAAAACTGGAAACTGGTGCTACAACAATAAGAAATAATGCAAGAACAAAACAAGACGCAGAAAGTATAAAAATACAACTAAATAGAGATATTGCCGCAAATCAGTCAGAGATTGAAAGGTTAAGGGTGGCGCCTGGATATGATACCGACCGTGAACGACAAGCAAAAGTAATAGACCTAGAGTATCAAAATGCACTGAAAAAAGCTGAGCAAGACAAGTTAGACGCGCAAGTGAAACTTCTGGAAGAATTTCGCGCCAATCCTAAGGATCCTAGAGTAAATGACCCAAAAGCTACAGGGACAATCGACCTTATTTACCAAAGAGCGCTTCAGTCAGCTAGTATTAAGAAACAAACTGATTTATTCAATTTAATACCAGCTGAGGCAAGAGATTTAGCCAGAAACAGATTACTTGCATCTATAACACAACCTAACCAATATAGAGATGGTTTGTTGGATATAGAACAATTTAGGCAAGACAAAACAAAAGAGATTAACGCGTCTCCATTTTTTGCGCTAAGAGAGCAGAAAAATAATAGCGGGAAGTCGACTGAAGAAGCCATACGCCAGATGGAAGAGTTTAATAAGGCGTTGGCAGATTTAACCACAGAAGTTAAGCGTCGGGAAACAGACTTAAATGCCAAAGAAAACGACCGAGTGTTAAATCTGTTGAATGAGGCAAAAATAGCACGATTAGAAGCAAATAAAAATATGCACGGAGAACCATTTACAAATAATGCTGAGATACGTAGACTTAAAGAAGAAGAAGCAAGAAGAAGATATGATGAAACAGTAAGAAATATTCCTGGACTAAGAGAGGGTGCTACTCCAGAAGAAAAAGCAAGACGCCAAAATGAATTAGACGCAGCTAGGCTACGTTACGAGAATGAGATGGAAAACATACGGAGAAGTTACGAAAATCTAGGTAGTGCGCTTAAAAACGCAGGTATATCTGCTGGGTTACAAACTCTAAAAGATGGATTAGTTGATGTAGTAATGAATGACTTAATAATAGGGTTTGACGGCGCTACAGGCAAAACCAGAGACCTTAGTAATGAATTAAGGGGATTTGAGCGTGTCATATACAACGTATCAAAAGCCGTATTAAATGCTATGACCAAAATACTTGTAGATGCAGCTGTAAATAAATTATTCGGTAAAGACGGTTTGCTGGACATTGGTAAAATATTTGGAGCAGCTAAAGGTGGAATAGTTCCCAACTATGCGGAAGGCGGCTCAGTAGGTGAAATAGGCAAGGCAATGCAGAGGGAACGTTCTCAGAATGGCGGTAAACAACCAGTATTAGCTGTTCTAACACCAGGAGAGCGTGTATTGACGGTTAGTCAGAATAAGAGGTTTGAGGCACTACAACTGGAAAGATTTTTACAACCAAGTGCGGTAATGCCAGAGGAAATAGCTTACAGAAAGATTAATAACTACGCATTTGGTGGGGTGGTTGGAATGAACCCAGTGCCAATGGGTAGCTACGCACAAGGACAATCTGATAATTCCACCACCATAAACATACCAGTGACAGTGGAAAATAATGGCAATTCTAATGATAGTCAACTAGATGCAAACTCACTACAAAATGTGGTTAGATCTGCTGTACTAACTGAAATACAAAGACAGCAAAGGCAAGGAGGAATACTTAGAAGATAAAAGGGGGATATATGGAGTTCACAACAGGAAGTGATTCCACTAACGCAAATAACACAACTGCTTATACGGAACAAGCTCCTAGTCTTGCACAAGAGATAGCATCAGATTTGCTTAAAAGTTATGCAGTAGATGCCATAGGATTGGCGACTCCATTGATAGGAGCTTGGATTATATACTTTCTTAAAACACAGATTGCTCCAGCACTATCCAGTTTATCTTCTAAGTCCAATAGCCCCTTCTTTACCACCAAGCAAGAAGAAGAGCTTAAATCATTATTAAATGAGTTTACCCAAATTGGATTTAATAGGGCTACATTGTTCTTTTTAGACCAGATAAAACGACATGATGATAGATTAAACGCAAAGACATTTAGTGCGTGGCTAGAGGCTTGTTCTGGCTGTAAAAAGAGGCAATTTTTAGACTCTCAAAATGTATATTCTTACGTATCTTCCGAGATTAATACGTTACTGGAAAGTAAGAAAGAATATGTATTCTACTGGGATAGAACTAATGGCAAGATCTGTCAAGTATGGCTAGAAGACCGTAAAACCAGCTCCTATGGACTGTACTTAATTGACGTTAAGTACGCAGGGTTTTTATTACTTGAAAGGTCTAGGTTTTCCCGTAAATGTGTCCAAAAAATAAACCAGGCAGAAAGCCTGGGATTAAAAGTTAAGGCTATTGTAGGTAGCTTGGATTAAGCATTCTAATCGATTAGCTGAAGCCAGTGGTCTAGGTTTTTAGATGCTACCTCGTAGTTACTTCCTAGGTATATGCCTACATCTCCAAAGTATCTAGGGTAAGTCGGAGTTAAATACCATCCTTTCTGAGCGATATCCGTGTCTACGGATTTTATGTATTCTATGAACCACTCTTCAACCAGTTTTGGCATACCACGTTCAACAGAGGCATCAATTAGCTTTTGTTCCATCAACTCATACTTAGTTTTAGACATGCCTAGACCTTTGCTAAAGTAACTCTTTCCTGTTGGTTATTGTACTTACCTTGCCTATCCGCATAAGTGGTATTACATGGTTCACCTTCAAAAAATAGTAGTTGAGCCACTCCTTCATTAGCGTATATGCGACAGTCAGCACTTGATGAATTACTAAATTCCAGAGTGAGGTAACCAGACCAGCCCGCTTCGACAGGAGTTATATTGGCAATTAGCCCAACACGAGCATAAGTGCTTTTGCCAACACATATAGCAGTAACATTATCTGGCATGGTAATTTTTTCCAAAGCCACACCAAGTCCATAGGAGTGTGCTGGAATCACAAAAAAATGCCCAAACTCATCTTCTTGGAGTGGCATGGATTCTAGATTATTGGGGTTAAAATTCTTAGGATTAACCACAGTACCAGGTATATGCCTAAACACCAGAAACTGTTTAGGAGACAATCTGATATCGTAGCCGTAAGAAGATACTCCATAACTTATTACTGGAAGCGTCTTATCCTCTTTCTGTATACTCCTGGTAAGTTTCCTAGCATAAGGAACAATCATCCCTTCTATCGCTTGAGCGTTTAACCACGCATCATTCTTAATCATAAAAGTGTTTTAGGTAGCTTGATATTTTATGGTCTGATATGATTCTAAACATTTTCTTACTAGGCAGGACAACTCTTAGTCCAGGTAAATTCCTAAAGCCCAGCAACCAAGGCGGGGTAGCGGGAACGATGTCGCTGCCACAAACATAATGAATAGTAGGAATAGATAAAGACCGGTAATAATCCGAAAACTGCTTATTGCCCACACGCGGGCAACCGAAAGTAATAATCTGTTCAACATTAAATCCCCAAAGTTTAAGCATTACACCAAGTAATACAGCAGTAGCACCACCTAACGAATGCCCTGTAACAATCAATGACTGATTGACATGTACTTTATTAAGCACAAGTGGCATTATACGAAAGGCGTTGTTTGAAAACCCCCGATGCACCATATCCCGGTTAAAGAGGAAGGCAAAATTGGTTAGCCAATCCGCAATATCTTCCGTTCCGGCACAGGCTATCAGGACTTTATCCGTGCCTTCTATTGGCTTAATTGATACGTCCAGCCAATCTTCATAGACTTCTTTGGAAGCCATGATTGCTGGTTTAGTATATTCCCAGTTCATGTTTGTATTATTCGCTATTGTTTACTTTACTTAGCTAATTTGCTTCTGATTCGCGGATAAGTCTGTTAATAAGAATGTTTTTCCTAGCATTCTCATAACTTGTTCGCAATCTTATAATTCTAATGTTCCTACAGTGTTAGCTGGAGTGTTGGCACTTATACACCCAGTTAATTACAAAATACTTGTAGTTAATTTGTTTGGTGAAGTTCTCAACCTCCTGTGGGGTGAGTGGTAGATATGGTTGTGGGTCTACTGCACCTTTATATCCGTTGTTTTGCTCTACGTTGAACCAAGTACCCCATCCTTCACCTTTTGCCACAGGTTTAAGACCGAAGTGAAGGTGTGAACCTGTTGAGAATCCTGTGTTGTCTGCATAACCGATAATGTCTCCAGTCCTTACTGGGACGAACCCTGTTTTGTCTGCGATAGGTGAAGCGAATTTTGGCTCTTTCGAAGCATCAATCAAATGCCAGTATATAGTTTTCCAGTATGATACGTTTCCTTCTGTATCTTCGTATTCTTTATCGGTGATAATTACCACACCATGCCCTCCTTTGTCGTCTACTTGGTAAGAAGCAAACCCGTCGTGCGAGGCATAAACGGGAGTGCCATGAGGAGCATAAAAATCAATACCATTATGCCCACCAAGAGCCATGTTAGTATATTTTGCATCTTTGTTTCCAAATTTTTGATTAAATGCGACGTACTTAAGTGGATATGTAAGCTGTAATTTCATAATACTTTTATTGTAACATTTTTTATAACCATACAAGCCCTGTTATACACACCTACTTGACTTCCAAGCAACCTGTTGCTACTATCTGAGTATATGCAAACAATAATTTTAGCTTACACACTTTTAATAGCCGCATCGGGTCTACTTACACAGGTACAAAATAGCCCTAATGTTAGTCGTGAAACATCGTCGCACGCACAAATGGTCGCACAAAATGCGATAGATTTTGCGACATATGTCATTGAATCGGAGTCGAAAAAAGATACGCCTTTTGTTGTGGAGGTTGAGTCAAAACAACAGACTGGCTCACCCGTATCTTCTTGTGAGGTTTCCCCTGTGGTAGAGTTGAGTCCTGCTTATGGGAAGGAACTTGGTTTTGGTGGTAAGACAAAAATGTACAGCGTTCGAGTGACAGCAAAGAGTCCGTGTCAGGATCAGTTTGTTGTAGACTTCTCTAACGATAGTACGTCTCTTATAAATCAAAAGCTTCCTTTTGAAACTCAAGTGTTCAATCCTAAAAATGGCATATACACAATGAGCTTCACCGTGCATAACCTCACTAACTCTGTAAGTTCTACAACATCAGTTGTGTATGAAGGTGGTGGTTTTACAGAATAATCATGACACTATTTATCATTATCGGTTTTCTTATAATACGAACAATCCCTGGACTTGGTAGTGTCTTAGGGATTGTTTTTCTTTATCGATTATTGTCTGGAAGCATCATCCCGTTTTGGGGGCGTGACACAAGTCATTTCACTGGATTGGTAGCTTCGCTGTTTGTGATTGCTTGCGTGTCTCTTATGGCATTAGTTGCCTTTCTTTAGTGACTCCTCTTGTTTTTTCTGCATCTTATACTTGTATACTCCTTCATCAAAAGACGGAGAGTTTTTACTATATTTTCTGACGCGTGACTCTGGGTCTATTCCTCTCTGTTCAGCCCACTGTTCACCTGCTTTATGTCCAAGTCCGTATACCATTTTCCCACCAACACGTGTTCCGCGGTAAGTGAATTGACCTGTTTTTTTGTAGCGCCTTAGAGATGTTTTTCTGTCGTATCTTCGATGTGATACAGGATCACGGCCTTGGTATCCTCTGAGTGCTCGTGTTTTTGCGTTTTTCATATGTTTAAGGTTTGAATCTACCTGTACCTGTTACCGCTTCCTTTACTGCTCCCACCACTGGGTTTAGGAGTGGCCGCGCAAGGTTATATCCACCATATAAATCAAGTAGTCCGACTTTATCACCTGAGAGTATCCTTTGGAGAATACCTCGTTTCACTTCACCCGCCACTGGCTGTAGTTCTTTTAATGCTTGGAGGAGTGCTTTTTCTAATGGCCCACCAACTTCTGATGTTTTAAGGTTATCAAGCTTTAACGAGAGCCTTTCTATAGCTCTCTTTCTTGTCATCGCTTCAAGTTTCTCCCCTGGATTTAATGCTTGTTTAAGTGTGCGTGTAACCAGAGGGTTTTTCATAGCTGGAGTTGGTTTAAGCATATTTAATCCACCCTGTGCTAATTTTCCAGCCCCTGTGAGTGCCAATGCTGTACCTACAGTCTGTGCTCCCGCTTTTGCGGTCTCTAATGGACTAGGCGCTGAGACATCATACTGGGCGGTAGTGCCTTTTGGTACTGCTCCAGCCACTTCTTTTGCTTTTGTAGTAATAAGTCCTCCCATAGTTCCGAGTGACTCTCCAAGTGTTTTTGCTCCTGGAACGATATTAATAAGACCTCGGGTTATCGAGTTGTCTAGCAGTTTTCCTACCATTGAATCAGATTTATTTGCTCCGAAGAAGTTCCTCTGTGGCGCTTGCTCTTGTATATCCTTTATTGCTCCACTGAACGTCTTTTGTGGAGTTGTAGGTGCTTGACCTTGAGACTGTTGGCGGTAAAAGTCCACAACCGCTTTAACATATGCGGGAGTATCGTATGATAGCTCCTTTCCACCGCGTTTCGTTACTCCTTTGTGAGTAGTCCACGATCCATCCATTGCTCTCTCTGGTCCAGCGTTCCATGCGGCCGCTATTTGTGCAGGGCCGAGTCCTTTGTCTTTCCATTGTTTTACTTTTCCGTATGCTACCGCGTTTTGGTTAGCTTCAGACATTTCTGCATTCTCATCTCCGAGTATTTCTTTAGCATATTGTTTCCATGTGCCTTCTTGAAACTGATAGGCTCCTCGAGAAGTATTGTTGTCTCCAACTGCACGGTAATCACCCCCGCTTTCCTTTTGGCGGATTGCTTTTGTGAGAGCGAGCACCTGTGCGTCTGGTTGAGGTGTTTGTGGTTGCATATATTTAGTTAAAACCAGCTATTATCAATTGGTCCGACTGCTGTGTTTATGATTTGAGGAGTACCGCCTGTCTGAGTAGTTGGTTGGTTAGTACCTTGTGGGTTACTAATAATGTTTTGTGGGTTTTTAGCTTCGATTTGAGCTCCTGCCATTTCGCGGAGTGAATCGAGCAACTGGCCGAGTGTACCTTGCTGTTGAGACGCTATGTTCATCACTGTATTTGGGTCTAGTCCAAGGGTTTGAATGTACTGAGCAATTTGCTGTGAAAGCAACTGTTGAGGACCGCTACTTATTTGTCCAGAGATAAGCTGTGCGAGGTTTGTAATCGCTGCGATAGGCTGACTGTTAAGTGTTGGGTTAGCCTCAAGGGTTCGTACAATCTGCTGGCCGATTGAGTCTGCTGCTCGTAGTGTCGCAAGGCCTTGCTGGTAATCACCAGTAAACTGTCCCGCTGTTTGAGCTCCTGCTCGAATACTTGCCCATTTAGCAAGCTGACTGCCTACATTTCCTGCATCATTAATTGGCTCTCCTGTAAGAGGGTCAACAAATACGTCTGCTGATCGTGGAGAGGCTAGACCTGCTGCTGATGTAAGCGCTCCTTGCTGTAAGCTTTGTTGTGCTTGACCAAGGTTTGCGAGAGCCATTTCATTTGCGAGTTGGTTTGAAAGTGCAGCTTGTTGTGCTTGATACTGCTGTTCTACGTTTGCCTGACGACCAAATGCCACTCCTTTTGGAATCGGTGCAAGTCTTTGCTTACCTCCTTCCTCTATTTGATACTGACGGCTTTGAGTAAGGTCTCGAGAGAGCTGTCGCGCCCGATTTACCGCTTCTTCTGTGATTGGGTTTACCTGGTTCGCTCTGTTTGCCAAAGACGTCACTACGTTTGAAAATAGCCCTCTAGTGCCTTGTGGTTGAGCAGGTGCAGTTGTTTGCGGTGCAGTTGGTTGAGGCATAGTCATAGCTACATTAGGATTCACAACACTTGGCGCAGTCGCTGGAGTATCAATTTTTCTCATCTGCTCTTGTATTTGTGCGTCTGTACCTGAAAGCGGTGTGCCTTTGTAAGTTGCTGGGGCACTTGTTTTTGGTGTAGCAACAAGAGGTTTTTTCTTGTTTGCTTGATAATTCATCCAGTCAGCGTCAGTAAACTGTGAATAGTCTTTTTTGGGCGCAGGAATAGTACTTTGCGGGTATTGCTGTTTTTGTGCACTAGGAATAGTAGTTCGTGGTACTGCTTGATTTGGTGTTAAAAGGTTTGAGATTGCCATATGATTTACATTATTAATAATACTATGAACGACCGAAGATAAACAAATTCGGATTGTTACTAATTGGTTGACTTCCGAGATCTACGTTTACTGATTTTGTTCCAAGATACGCTTCCATGAGGTTTTCTTTTTGTGTAACAAGGTTTTGATACATTTCAAATCTATCTTTATCTTTTACAATTGATTGGTAGTAATCTCTCAGAGATGCATATACAAGAATGTCATGAAAATCCTCTTGGAGAAGCGGTATTTGACCTATGACATATGTATCTCCTGATGTAACTGGGGCATTAACTATCGGTAGGTTTAGTTGAAGCGCTGTATCTGATGTAAACCGCTGGATAGGATACCAGAGTCCATCTCCTTTTGGTGGGTCTACTTTAAACATAAGGTTTGTGTATGTAAGGTCTACGTTGAGAGGATACGCCCCTGTTGTATTCCATGATGTAGTTGTACCAGTCACTGCGTTGCTCCCTGCCGTGATTGCAACCGTCCCTGTTGAGTAATCTGAGTATGTCATATCTGACACTTTCGCCTGGTAGTTGAAGCTTATGATGTTTCCTGACGTTGAAGGTATTGGGAAAAAGTTTATCTGGTTGTTGTATACATAGAAATAAGCTGGAATATCAGATGTGTATGGAAGAGCGTTGAGTTGAGTCCATTCTTGGATTGATTGTATTGGCGCAGGAGTGTACACAAGCTGTCCTATCGTAATAGTGCTGTTTTTAACTTTAGATACGTTCGCTGGTATTGGATATGCTTGTACGCCGATTGTCGATATGTCAGCTGTAGCGGTTGAAGTGAGACCTGTTTGCCAGAATATATTTGTTGATCCCTGTGTAAAGGTAACCATACGCTGTTCAGAGTTTGAAAACTTTACCATCTGCTGGCATGTGATATCTGTCCACGCTGAAGATAGCGTTGCTGTTTTTGCACCCATCGATAAAGTACCCGTGAGTGTCAAATTTTTTGCACCGATTGTTACGGTTGTATAAGTACGTTCGTTGTCAAAGTATTTTTGTAGGTAGTATCGGTGATAATTATTCACCAAAACCTTACCGAGCGACACGTTTGCTGTTGAGTTGTTTTGAGACAAATCACAAAAGCTTCCAGGATAAGCTTGAGGTGTAGTTGTACCGACTAATTGAGTAAATGTTTTCATATGAATATATTATATAA
>OGWP01000017.1_pt1 | contig 15253 bp, 26 predicted proteins | sample 1576051 | NCBI WGS metagenome assembly OGWP01 (sample SAMN07581524, study PRJEB24739) | freshwater metagenome | reverse complement strand
GAACATAAAGATTACGCTGCCTGGTCAGCGATTAGCCGGACACAATTAGCGGCTAAGAATCCGCAGCTGTGGGCGTTCTCAAATGCCGGCGACCCCCCTTTTCCTTTTTCTCCCCAGACCGAACAAGCCAAAACGATTCTCCGTTTAAGAGCCCCGATTCGCTATGATTAAAACCTGATGACTTCCAACGTTTCCGAACTGATGCTGGGTAGTAATGAGCCACGTATTCATACGCCATTCGCCAGCGACCTTCCAACGCGTGGGAATGAGTTAATCGAACTAGCAAACCGCCTAGACCAGCCTTTAATGCCCTGGCAGGAATTAGTAGCTGTAGAAGCGCATAGATTTAGGGCAGATGGCAGGTGGGCATTTTCGCAAGTCGGCTGTTTAGTATCCAGGCAGAATGGCAAGAGCCACATTATGCGGCTGCGGATTATTATGGGTCTGACGGAGTGGAAAGAGAAGCTACAAATCCTCTCGGCGCATAAGTTGGCTATTTCGCTAGAACATTTCAACCAGGTAGTTGAGTATTTTGAGAATTACGACTGGTTATCGAGCCAGGTAAAAAATATCCGCCGTGTTAATGGCCAGGAAGAAATCACCATGCTGAATGGATCACGATTTAAGGTCGTGGCCAATAATGCCGCCGGTCGCGGATACGCGGGGGCAGAATCCATCTACCTAGACGAACTACGCGAACATAAAGATTACGCTGCCTGGTCAGCGATTAGCCGGACACAATTAGCGGCTAAGAATCCGCAGCTGTGGGCGTTCTCAAATGCCGGCGATGCTACATCGGTAGTCTTGAATGAATTACGGGAGCGCGGGCATCACACAGTCGAGGGGGTAAAAGATTCCCTCCTGTGGTTAGAGTGGAGCGCTAAACCTGGGTCGCATTTAGACGATATGGAAGCCTGGAAGCAAGCAAACCCAGCGATGGGTAGATCTATTCATTACGAAAACCTCATGGCCGTTAAGAATGAACCTGAAGCTGTAGTCTTAACCGAAAACCTGGGTATTTGGGTCGATACTATGGTTTCGCCCTGGTCTCCTGGCGCATGGAGTAATAGCGCAGACCCGAACTTACAGCTGACCAATGACCGGCCTACATTCCTGGCGTTCGACTTAACACCACGTCGAGATCGCTGCGCCCTGGTTGCCGCTCAAATTGTGGATGGCAAAATTGCCGTTGGCTTACTTCATGAATTTGATAGTCAAACCGCGCTAGATGATTTACAGATAGCCAATGCCATCGGCCCCTGGGTTCGCAAGTACGACGTAAGCCACGTTTCCTTTAGTAAGAACACCGGCGCCAGCGTAGCCGCTCGATTACAGTCAGCCGGTATTCAATGTAAAGCCGTAGATGGCCGAGAATTTGCCCAGGCATGCGATGAAATGTTGGGGGCTATGGAAAACGGCCGGTTAGTCCATGCGGATCAGAATAATTTCAATAAAGCAATAGCATCCTGCGCCCGCGTTAATTTTAGCGATGGTGGCTGGATAATTGGCCGTCGAGCCAGTAACGACAATGCTACAGCTGCCGTTGCCTGTGCTATGGCGATACATGATGCGTCAAAACCGATAGCGGATGTAGATATTTTAATAGGCTAAAAACTTGACTATGCTACAATTTTACGCTAATGGCCATCTTAGATTTCTTTCGTGTTACCGATAATTCTAATCGGATTTCTGCCGCGCTGACCGAGCGTAATTCCGTCGATATTGAAGCCGGTCTAGCCCCTCTCAACATCTCCGCGCCTTTAGGCTGGGGATCGTTCGCTCTCACATGTACGAGAGAGCAAGCGCTACAAGTTCCGGCTGTAGCGCGAGGTTTAGGAATAATCGCTGGCACTATTGCAAGCATTCCGTTAGAGACGCGACTTAAATCAGATTCGACTTTAGTCGAATCGCCACGTGTAATTCATCAACCCGATCCTAGAGTGCCTGGGTTTATCGTCTATAACTATCTTGTACAAGATATGAAATTATTTGGCGTTGGTTACGGACAAGTTATGGAAGTTTATCAAGAATTTCCTAATCGAATTAAAGCCTGGACACGAATCGCGCCTGAGCGGATTACGCCACAATATAACGCGTTAGGTACTGAAGTAGTTGGTTATCAAATTGACGGCCATAACGTACCTGTAACGGGTGTCGGTTCTATTATTGCCTTTCCCGCAGGCGATGGCATTCTTAACATCGGCGGTCGCACTATTCGCACAGCGTTAGAATTAGAAAAGACCGCTTACAATTTCGCAAACGAACCGACCCCATCAATGGTTCTTAAATCAACCGGCACAAATCTACCAGCGGATCGCATTCGTCAATTACTAGACGCTTGGAAGATTTCACGACAAAGCCGCGCTACTGCGTTCTTGAACGCGGATGTAGAAATGACCGCTGTAGGATTTGACCCTGAGAAATTACAGCTCAATCAAGCCAGACAATATCTCGCGACGGAAGTTTCGCGTCTCGTTGGAATTCCTGCTTGGTATTTATCAGCGGACACTACATCGATGACTTACTCAAACGTAGTCAGCGAGCGCCGCGCACTTGTCGATTTCTCATTACGGCCTTTACTCCGAAGTATAGAGCAGCGCCTGTCGATGCCCGATTTTACGCCCAATACACAAGAGGTCGAATATCGCATGGATGACTTTTTACGTGGTAATCCACTAGAGCGCGCACAAACGCTAGAAATTTTGGTCAGGTCAGGAATTATGACTATTGACGAAGCGAGAATGGAAGAGGATCTAATCCGATGAAAATAAACATGCCAATGACTATCACAGCCGCCGATAGCGACGCGCGAACCATTACTGGTCGCGTCGTTACCTGGAATGAGGCTGGATTTACCAACGCGGGTAAAACTATTTTCGCCCAGGATTCCATCGCTCTTAAACCAGTAAAATTATTACTTGAGCATCAAACTACACAGCCAATCGGTCGTGTTCTTGAGTTTAATCATGTAAACGATGAATCCGGTAAGCCTCTAGGTATTGACGCAACATTCAAGATCGCTAAGACATATCTAGGCGATGCCGCATTAGAGGAAGCCGCTATGGGCTTACGCGATGGACTTTCGGTGGGTATTAAACTCAACGAATATAAAGAAGAAGATGGCGCATTCCGCGTCATTTCAAGTTCTCTTGTCGAAGTTTCGCTAGTCGAATCACCGGCTATCGATAGTGCAAGAGTTTCCGAAGTAGCTGCTTCGGAAGAACCACAAAAGGAAGAAGAAGAAATGACCGACACCCCAAAAACGACCGATACTGAGGTTTCGGTCGAAGCACAAAAGGTCGAGGCATCTGCTCCTGTCGTTAATGCGCCTGTTTACACCGCACCACGTGTAAACATGAACATCAGCGCCGGACAGTACGCACTCGCACAAATTCAGGCACAGCGTGGCGATTCCAATGCCCGCGACATCGTTGCCGCACTTGAAATCGCAACTACAGCTGAGAACATTGGCGTAGTGCCTCCAACTTACCTCCGCGACATCATCGGAATTATCGATGATTCAATGCCTTTCGCTATGTCTCTCGAGCAAGGCGCTCTTCCTGCTTCCGGCATGAAGTTCTATCGCCCATTACTCGGAACCCAAGCAACCACAGCTGTAACTGCTGAAGGTGTTGAGTTTGATTCCACAGACACCACAATCACCAGCAAAGAAGTCGATGTAGTTAAAATTGCTGGCGCTAACCGCGTATCGGTAGAACTCCTTGAGCGCTCAGACCCAGCGTACCTTGATGTATTGCTACGCGAACTTGCCGCATCATGGGCACAAAAAGCTGACGCTTACGCATTTAGCATTGCAGCAGGCGCGCCAGGATCATCTTCCGGCGCGACACTTTACGCTGCTATCGCTGACGGAATTGCTGACGCTTATGGCGTTCTTCGCAAGACTCCAAATCGTTTCCTTGCAGACACCGGAAACTTTGCTGAGTTGCTTGCCGCTGTTGATGGTTCAGCCCGCCCGCTATTCGCAGCCGCAGCACCACAAAATGCCGCAGGTCTTATGACCCAGGGTTCAACTGCTGGAACAATCGCAGGTCTTGGACTTGTGGTTGATCCAAACATTGACACCGGAACAGGTATTAAAGGTGTCGTTTATTCAAGCGATGCCGCAACATTCTATCGCGGCCCAGCACAACAAATCCGCGCAAATATCGTCAGCACCGGCGAAATCGAAATCGGTGTTTATGGCTATGTCGCAACTTGCTTGAAGTACGGAACCGCATTCCGCAACCTCACAGTTGCCTAATTAACCTAATCTGAGAGAGGCGTGTTGCCCCGAGCGTCTCTCTCGCTAGTAAAGGAGAATCCATGCCTAGCATCGTAACCGCGTCGCAACTTCGCGCTGTGTTAGGTGTGGATTCTTCCCTTTACAATGACGCCTATCTTGACGGGATTATCGATACCGCTGAAGGCGTAATTTTGCCGCTATTGACTGAGCATGAAGCGGCTATTCAGGGCGTCGAATTAGTTGATAACGTTGCTTACTTTTATACTGTACGGCCTCATGGATTCGTTGAAGGCCAGACTGTAGTGATTAACAATGTTGGCGCACCATTTGACGGATCGCGCGTGGTTACAGATGAAATCGCTACGTTTTACACAGTAAATCGCATGGGCTTTAATCTCGTCTATTCGCAAGTCTTTACTCAATCCATTACAAACGCAGACATTGAGCGCAGACCAATCATTCCAACTGGTCGGGCCACATTATCCGGCAAGGATGCCGCAACACTTTACGCAAATAATCAAAATGTCGAATCTGCCGTCTTAGTAGTATCTGTAGAAGTTTTCCAATCCCGAATTGCCCCAGGTGGCCAAATTGAAGGCGTTGATTTTACCGCTACGCCATACCGAATGGGCCGCAGCCTATTTTCGCGCGTTCAGGGTTTATTGGGAAATGTTGTCGATGTTGAGACATTGGCGCAATAATGCCCGCATCGTCAATTTCTGCCGATGTCCGTAACGCACTTGCTACAGCGTTAGGAAACACAGCCGCATCGGTTTACGCTTATGTTCCTGAAGCGATTATCCCGCCGGCTATCGTGGTCGTGCCTGGATCGCCATACATGGAACCGAATTTAATAAATAAGGCCGTTACTAAAGTCCAGTTGAATTACAAGATTACAGCTGCTGTCGCATATAATTCTAACCCTGGGTCTTTAGATAACTTAGAAAAACTAATAATCAGCATTCTGGCGGCCATGCCCGCTGGATGGGTAGTAGGGCAAGTGGAGACACCACAAATCGTCCAGGTGGGCGCATCCAACGTCTTATCGGCCGATATCAACGCTTACACTTACTACACTCAAACCAACTAAGGAGACGAAATGCCTACCACTGTAATCACAGGTCGGGATGTTACCTTTACCATCGGTGGTAACAATTTCGACGCACAAGCAACAAGCGCAATCTTAAGCAACGCCCGCACCCGCGAGACCTACCAAACACTCGATGGCAAGGCTTACAAGACCACAGATGATACTTGGTCATTTGCTGTTGAAATGCTTGCTGACTGGGGTGCCGCTGGATCACTATGCGAAATCCTATGGGGCGTAGCTGAATCAGCACCGGACACCGGAATCAACACAGTTCTCACAGCTGTAACCGGCGCTCAGTTCTCATTCCAGATTTTCCCAGAGTATCCGAGCGTAGGTGGAACCGCGCCTGACGCACAAACAGTAACCTTTAATTTCATGGTCATCGGTACACCAGCCGAATCATTTAGTTAAAGCAAATAGATCGGGGCACACAAAATGAAACTACCAATCACAATAAAATTTAATAATGGGGATGAAGCGACCTACATCGTTAATCCGCCCGACTGGGCTAAATGGGAGATCAAAACCGGCAAAACCATTCGACAGAATGATGAAATCGGAATGAATGACCTAATGTTCTTGGCTTACACGTCAATGGTACGCACCACAGGTGCTAAGCAAGTCAAACCATTCGAAACCTGGATGTTGAGCGTCGAGGATATCGAAGTCGGTGAGGCAGACCCAAAAGCCACCCAGTCGGAAGCATAAACCGAACGCTTATTGAGTTATCTATCGCTACTGGTATCCCGATGAGCGAATGGCAAAACGCCGAAGATATATTGACCGCTATAGAGATATTGGAGAAGCGAAAACATGGCTGACGCTCGTATAACTTACGACCGCGCCGAGCTTCGCGGTATCACAAAAGCATTTAAGGCTATGGATTCCGAAGCCCTAAATCAAGCAAAAGCCGCTAGTGCTGAAATTGCCGAAATGCTTAAAGACAAAATTATCGCTAAAGCGCAAACAAGAAAAATTGCTGGCGCATCTGCCCGCCGTATTGCTGAAGGCGCTCGCGTTGCTAAGTCGAGCAAGATAGGCGAATTATCATTTGGTTTCGCATCTCAAAAATATTCCGGTGGCGCAACTACCCAGCAATTATGGCCAGGCATGGAATTTGGTTCTAATCGGTTTAAGCAATTCCCACGCCGTACACCCAGACTTGGGCGCGGAAATCAAGGCTATTTTATTTACCCGACGCTTACTGAGAATCAAGTAGAATTGATCCGTAAGTGGGAAGAATCGTTTAATCGCATCCTGAGGGAATGGGATAAGTAATGGCCGGTAGTCGTACGCTTAAACTCTCAATCCTTGCCGAGACAGCGGATTTAGTTAAAGGCCTGAATAGCGCAAGTAAAGAGACAGAAACATTTGGCGATAAGGTTGAAGCCGGATTTAGCAAGGTAGGCAAAGCGGCAGCTGTGGCAGGAGCCGCTGTAGTCGCTCTCGCTGGTAAATTAGCAATCGACGGCGTTAAAGCTGCGTTAGAGGATGAGGCAGCCCAGGCCAAACTAGCCGCCACGTTACAAAACGTTACAGGCGCAACCGAGGCACAAATCGCAAGTGTTGAAGAATACATCTATCAGACTTCCATCGCTGTCGGCGTTACCGATGATGAATTACGCCCCTCATTCGAGCGTTTATTCCGTAGTGTTAAAGACATCAACGAGGCCGTCAGATTGCAGAATCTTGCCCTTGATATTTCTGCCGGTACTGGCAAATCTTTAGCCCAGGTAACCGAAGCACTTGCCCGCGCTTACGATGGCAATTTCGGATCGTTGAAGCGTTTAGGCGCTGGTATTGATGAAGGCATCATTAAGAGTAAAGATTTCGATGGTGCTGTGGCAGCGCTGAGCAAGACTTTTGGTGGCCAGGCTGATGTAGCCGCGAATACCTATGCGGGTCGGGTAGAGCGCCTCAAAATAGCCTTTAACGAGGCGAAGGAGACGATAGGAGCCGCATTCCTGCCCCAGTTAGGCAGATTAACCGACTTTATTCTCAATAACGGCGTTCCCGCTTTTAATGCGTTCGTTAAAGGATTAACCGGAGAAAGTGGCCTCAAGACCGCTATCGGTGAAACTTCACCACGCGTAGTGGAAATGAACACCCGCCTAACAAGCGCAGAACAAATTGCTAATGAATTAGGTAAAACTATTCGCACAGTCGGCAGCCGATTTGCTGATTTATTTGCCATATTTGATACCGCCACTGGTGGAGAAGGATCAGCCGTAGCCGGTTTAGAAAAAGCCTTAAAGACGTTAAACGCTGTAGCACAAGCGACAGCTAAAGTGTTCGAGGTTATTAACTACACCATTCAGGGAATCGTCGATGGTTTCAAGGATATTGTGCGCTGGGGTAATCAGGCCAAACAATTCTTAGGCAATCTGAATCCATTTGGCGGCGCTCGCCAATCCTCATTTGATGTACCTATGGCACCCGTTCCGACCACGTCAAATCTTGGAACTGCCACAGGTTCGGCGAATTACATCACAGTCAATGGCGCTATAGATCCTGAGGGAACTGCCCGCACGATCATTAACGTACTCAATAACAGCCAATCCAGAGGCACACTTGGAGCCGGAGCGCTGGCATTCTAATGACCGCATTTACGCCTGACTGGAAAATAACAATTAACTCGGTGGAATATACCGATGTAACTTTGGCTAACCTGGTTATTACCAGCGGGCGAACAGACATCTATCGACAGCCGGTGGCGGGTTATTGCCAGGTCGAAATAATTAACTTAGACCTATCAGCTGTAACAGTAGCCATCAATCAGGGCATGACCATTAGCGTAAAGAATTCTACAGCTGCCTACCAGCCGATATTTGGCGGCTTTATTTCAGACATCGTTCAGGAAGTACGCGATCTAGGTAATACTGGTCAGACCCAGGTTATTACCCTCACAGCTTTAGGTGCGCTATCCCGTCTGCCTAAAGCCACTACTGAAGGCGTTTTATCGCAAGATTTCGACGGCGATCAAATTTACACTTTATTGGAAGCTGTGCTATTTCAATCCTGGGCGCAAGCGCCAGCCGCGACAACCTGGGCCACCTATGACGCTACTGAAACCTGGCAAGACGCACTAAACACAGGTTTAGGCGAAATAGATCAACCAGGCGATTACGAAATGATTTCGCGCTCAGCATCGACCATAGACGTTTATACTTTAGCCGGAGATATAGCCCAGAGCGGTCTCGGTTATCTCTACGAAGATTCTCAGGGTCGAATTGGTTACGCCGATAGCACTCATAGATCGCAATACCTCTCGACTAATGGTTACGTCGAATTATCTGCCGAAGATGCTTATGGTCGAGGAATTAGACTTTATACAAAAGGCGGAGATGTCCGTAACTACGTAACGATATTTAGCGGTAGCAATTTCAGCGACGAAAGCACCGATAGCGACCCAGCCTCCATAGCCCAATACGGAACTCTCAGTCAGACCTTTAACACTTATCTCAAGCACAAAGCAGACGCAGAGGCTCAGGCGGCCAAATATCTAGAACTGCGCGCTTACCCGCGTCCGGAATTGGACGCGATTACGTTCCCACTACAAACGCCAAAACTGAGCGACGCTGACCGAGACGCCCTTATTGGCATATTTATCGGCATGCCTATCGACTTGGTGGATTTGCCTAGCAATATGAACGACGCTCAATTCCAGGGATTCGTCGAAGGCTGGACATTTCGCGCTGGCTATAACACTCTCGACCTTACGATCTACATGAGCCCCATCGAATTCTCGTTACAGGCCTTCCGCTGGAATTCTGTGCCTAACACCGAGAGCTGGAATACCCTATCTGCTACCCTAGACTGGCTAAACGCGGCAATAGTTGCATAAGGAGAACGAATGGCAACAACGACGAATTTCGGCTGGGAAACCCCCGACGATACCGATCTAGTTAAAGATGGCGCAGCTGCTATGCGTACGCTGGGCAATTCCATCGACACTTCATTCGTTGATCTTAAAGGCGGCACTACTAATCAAGTATTAGCTAAGAACAGCAATACCGACTTAGATTTTAAATGGGTCGCAGATGCCACTGGAATCCCTGCCACAATTATTGACGCTAAAGGCGATTTAATTGCTGGTACCGCTGCTGATACCGCTGGTCGTTTGGCAGTAGGCGCAAATGGCACAGTTCTTACCGCTGATTCTGGAGAAACGACAGGATTAAAATGGGCCACAGTTGCAGCGACAAAAAACTTTAGTTTATTAAATGCAGGTGGGACTTCATTAACCGGATCAACAACAGTAACTGTTTCCAGTCTTTCCGGCTATGATCAATTTTATGTTTTGGTAACTGGAGCATCAACTACGGGCAGTCCTTATCCTACAATTAGTTTAAGATTAAATACCGATACCGGTAATAATTATTATTCTTTTGGTTGGACAATTTCAGCTGGAGCCACTTATGGATCAGGGAACATCACTGGAAACGAACAAAATCCAGCCAGTTCTTATCGCTTAGCTCAAATGAGCGATAACGCAGCTTCAGTAGTTCATGGTGGATTTTTTATAAATGGAGCTAATACTGCTGGATTAAAAATGATAATGGGAACCGGTGGAGGTACAGCCGGTGGAGGCGAAGGACAATTGGTAAACTCAAGAATTGGTTATTACAATTCGTCAAGCGTCATTAGCAGTATTTCTTTATTTTCATCGTCGGGTAATTTTGACGCTGGTACTGTCTTTATTTATGGGAGCGTATGATGTATAACGAAAAAATAGTTGATATAACTACCGGCAATGAAATAATTCGTGCATTTACACCAGAAGAAATTGCTGAGATTGAACAAAATCAGAAAATTGAACTTGAAGATAAAAAACAAGCTGATGAACGAAAAGCTTTAAGGGAATCTGCTTTATCAAAACTTATCGACCTCGGTCTTACTGAGGAAGAAATTGCTACCCTCTAGGCTAACGGGAGACTGCTCAAGTGAACAAATCCCGACCTGGGAAGATTACGACCCCGAAACTATCTAAAGCTGCTCAGACGCTACGCGCACAAATAAATGCCAAATGGCCTAAGCGCGACAAGTCAAGCGATGGATGGATTGGTGATACAAGGCACCAGGCTAGGCCGTCGGATCATAACCCCGACGCCGAAGGCTGGGTCAGGGCGATAGATGTAGATGCTGACTTTACGCCCAAGTATAAAGACCAGTCATGGGATTTAGCCGAAGAATTACGTTTACTAGCCAAATCTGGCGAAAAGCGTATTAGTTACATCATCCATCATGGAAAGATAGCAAGTCCACGCATGGGCTGGAAATGGCGCGCATATAAAGGCAACCCACACATCCATCACATTCATATCAGCTTTACACCATCGGGCGACGAAGATAAAAGCAAGTTCGACCTGAGGAGCCTGGACAAATGAAACTAGACGCTAAACAAATCATGATGGGCATTACCGGATTTCTCGTTACCTGGCAAGCCACTAATTTCGATTTAGATTACCGCGCCATTCTGTCCAGCATAGTAGCGATGGGTCTATCTGGCGCTAATGGTAAAAAGGCATCTAAAGCATGAGCGTCGGCGATTGGATCGCCGTAATTAGCGTGGCTTTTACTGCGCTGGGTGGCGTCACATTCCTGGTTCAATTCCTGGTTAAACATTACCTGGCCGAATTAAAGCCCAATGGTGGGGAATCTATGAAAGACCAGGTAAGCCGTCTTGAGACCCGTGTGGATGAGATTTACCGGATTCTGTTAAACCGAACGCTATCCTAAGAGCGCGAGAGGGGTTCTAAATGGATCATGACGATAACCCAGACCTAATCCTTATGGCTGAGCCCTTATCGCCTATGCTCGCTAACGCACTCGAAGCGCACCGATTATTAACTACTTACATGCGGGTAGGCTTTACGAGAGCTGAAGCATTCGACATAGTTCTCAATCAGATTCCCGACTGGACATTTCCAGGTCAAACCAGCATCGAGCAAGACGATCCTGTTGATGACGATGATGAAGATGATGACTTATGGGAAGATGTACCCGACGAAATGGAAGATGACGATTAGGATAGTAATAGTTCCTGACTTACAAATTCCCTATAACCATCCAAAAGCGACTGAGAATGTTATCCAGTTTATTAAAGCCGTTAAGCCTGATGGTGTCGCTATTGTTGGCGATGAGGCAGATCTTCCGATGCTGTCGAAATGGGAGGCAAAAAGTCGAGGCGAATACTCCCTCAAATTACAATTCGACCTGGATGCTACTCGCAGCGTTCTTACGAGGATTCGGAAGGCGCTAGGCGACGATAAGAAAATCCATTTAGTCCGGTCTAACCACACAGACCGATTTGAGCGATATATAGATCGCAACGCTCCAGCGCTGACCAGTCTCAGGGGTCTGAAATACACCGAGCTTATAGGCGTGAAAGATTTAGGCATTACCTGGCATGAACAGCCTGGCTTGATAGCCCCTAACACGATTCTTGCTCATGGCGATGAGGGAAGCCTGGCACAGTACGCCGGCGGCACAGCTGCAAAACTGGTCGAGCGCATGGGAAAAAACGTAGTCTGCGGGCATACCCATAGGCAAGGCATAATATGGCGTTCTACAGGCCTCAGGGGGCGATTACAGCCCCTATTCGGTTTCGAGGCGGGTCATCTCATGGCTGTGCGAAAAGCGGCCTACACGCGGCCTCTGAATGCTCCTAATTGGCAAATGGGATTTGGGCTCTTAGAGGTGTCCGGAAACCTAGTTAATCCCATTTCTATTATCATGGATTCAAACGGGTCTTTTATTTGGGATAAGAAACGCTGGGGATAGATCCTTGAATAACTAACATTTGTGTGTAACCCTGTGTATGACGGATTTCGAGGGAAATCCAAAAGGGGCAAAACATGAATGATTTAGATCTTAGTATCGGCCAAATTATCGTTACTTTAGTGTTTATGGGGATAGCCTGGATTATCGGTCGATTGACTGGTTATGCTACCGGCCATGAGGATGGTAAGCGTCAAGGTCGAATTCAAGGTTATTCGCGGGGTCTTGGCGAGCGTAATGCTCAGCGTTAAATCTATCGAGTGGAATCAAGCCGACTGTCGAGGCATGAACACCGATTTATTTTTTATGAACCGAGAAGAATTACAGCTGGAAGGCATGACGTATATGAACCTACGACGTGTCTGCTCAGACTGCCCGATTCGGCGCGACTGCCTGGAATATGCGTTCAAGTACGAGCGTCATGGAATGTTTGGCGGCGTTACTGGATTAGAGCGCGATTTAATACGCAAAGGCAAGTTTAACGATCCTACGCTAAATGGGTTACTACGTGATATGGCAAATCTTAACCTAAGCCTGAATTCTATTTTAGAATTTATTGGCGCTGAATCCAGTTTTATTGAACCGCGTGATTATGTTAAGGGGCATCATGAGTAAATTTAATATTGAGGAATATGAGACAGTAGATGAACGAATTCATAAGTTTTGGGAAATGTATCCTGATGGAGCAATTCTCACGGATGTCTTTACTGAAACTAGACCTGATGGTCGCGTGGAATGGATTGCTAAGTGTTCCATTCGCAAGACGCACGATGGCGCTATTGTGGCGACTGGATGGGCGAGCGAGTATGAAGGCGCTAATAAATTCGCACCCACGAATGCGTGTGAACTGGCAGATACTTCGAGCATTGGCAGGGCGTTGGCATCGCTTGGCCTCTCAAAAGTGGGCAAACGGGCTTCACGGGAGGAAATGGAAACCGCACGATCTAAAGAACCAGCATCTAAGCCGCTGCCACAGGATGACCCATGGGCTGAAGGGATGGCGTTACTCGGTGATGCTTTAGCTGCGACACCAGTACCGCCAACGGACACTAAATACAGCTGTAGTCATGGCGCTATGGTCTATAAAACAGGCGTATCAAAGAAAACTGGCAAACCCTGGGCGGGCTATTTTTGCCCTGATAACATCCAGTTATGCGACACAAAATGGCAGAAGGTGGGCTAATGGGATGGGTTAGCATTAAGCGCGCCAATGATCCAGCGATTTATTTTGGCATTGATGGCGATTTTATTGATATATGCGATTTATGTAATTACCCCTACCCTGGCGCTCGACGCTATGCCTATACAGAACAAAGCGAAGAAGCCGGAGTGATTCATTACATTTGGACATGTCCTGACTGCGCCTGTAAGAACATGCGATGAACCTATACCAGAAATTAAGCGATATAGGTTTATGCCATCATTACGAATGCGACGCATCATGCGTGGGCAGGATTTATGAATTAGACATGTGCCTAGAGATTTTGGAATGGGTGCGCGAATATGTGGTAGAAAAAGGTCTTAAGGGATGAGCCAACATCGTAAACATCGAGGGTATGCGACACAGGCGCTCGTGGCTGAGTATCTGGCCAGTCATGGCTTCCCTTATGCGCTGTCTGCGGGTGCTGGGCGCGAGGGTTCAGACATTACCGGTACCCCAGGCATTGACTGGGAAATCAAGGCCAGGGCAAAATTTGATCCTGCGGGCACTATGAAACAGTTAATGGCGCGTGGTTCTGATACGTTGCCTATAGCTGTATTTAGGCTCAATGGACAAGGAGAGGCAAGCGTGGGGGCATTCTGCGCTGTGCTGCGATTAGATGAATTAGTGTTATTACTGCGTAAGGCAGGCTATGGAGAATGAAGTCGGGTGGTACGCGCATTACTGCTCATACTGCGACATTCTGACGTGGATGGCACAAAGGCGCGATGATCCACCAAAGCCGGTAAATTGCCGGAGATGTAAATACCCAGTAGTTAGGAGTTTAAGACATGGATGGCTCACCCACGATGAACTTATCAACCTGGCAGAGCGAGCATTCGATTAACAGATGCGTTAAATGTGGCCAATGGATAGACATATTTAGCGAATGTTCAGTATGCCTTAAGATGGTCGCATGACCTATCAATTTATCGACCGCTGGACTTACCGCATGGATGGTTACGGAGGCGTAACTAATTGTGATCTATGCGACACTTACGACTCAGTACATGAATTTACACGCCTAGAAGATGGCCGTGTGATGTTTATGTGTAAAGATTGCCAGGCTGACCTTAAGCTGTAATCTGCTACACTAAAAATCCTATCGGTTAGCAGCCGACTTATCGCTCGTCAGAGGAGCATTACCGAACCTACCTAAAAGCTGAGAGTAGGGAATCAAGATCATCAGCGCGCGAATCGAATCGCCCGACGCGCAACGGGGCTGAACCTTGATAGATGGCGCGATTGTGAGGAAATATCATGCAATACTTCACCCATAAATGGCTTACCACAGCCATCAGCTTTACGCTTTTAATCGGTACTGTAGTAACACCTACAGCGTTCGCGGGTACTAAACACAAGCAACCATCCCGCGAGCGTATCCTTACCGCTCTTTGGTTGATGTCGTATAACTACCAAGAATATCTATGTGCTAAAGAAATCATCAGAAAAGAATCTAACTTTAGAACGGATGCGAGGAACGGCTCCCATTACGGCCTAGCACAAGGTCGCTCGTTGTACCTGAAATCAGCAACCTACACAGAACAGTTAGCCTGGTTCTATAGATACACGCGAAGCCGTTATGGCGAAGCGTGTAAAGCCTTACAGCACCATAAGAAGCATAATTGGTACTGATGAACAAGACCTACAATAACAAGCGTTGGAGGCAGTTAAGGCTAGTTGTCTTAAAGCGTGATGACTACACATGTGCCTACTGTAGTAAGCCAGCAAATACTGTGGATCATGTGGTGCCTTTGGCTAGGGGTGGAGACAAGTACGACACAAATAACCTTGTAGCGGCCTGTACGGCCTGTAATAGCGCAAAACGCGATAGGGGCGGTTTTTTTAATAGGCGGGAACACCCCCGACCCCCCTATCGTGACTGGGAAACAGATCGGAAGAGCACACGTCTGAACTCCAGTCACTAATGCGCATC
>OGWP01000016.1_pt1 | contig 15763 bp, 19 predicted proteins | sample 1576051 | NCBI WGS metagenome assembly OGWP01 (sample SAMN07581524, study PRJEB24739) | freshwater metagenome | reverse complement strand
ACGGAGATTAGGATGTATGGTGCGGTTTCGGGAGAAGATACCGAAGCATTCAATGGCAGCATCCGAGCCGCAGCACTCTACACCACGCGGCTATCTAACGACGAACTCGCTCAACTCACCACCTAACCATGCCGACCTTCCGCAAATACGCATTTCAGCTTCAGGCAGATTACGACGCACTGCCCACACCGACAGGCACCGCTGTTGTCCTTGGCGACATTGATGGCTACTTCTGCGTTGATGTGCTGTGGGAAGGCGAGCCTGACCTTGCCTACCTGAACTACACGGTTTGGCCTGAGCCGATTGGTGCCCACTGCTTCGCAGGCTGGGAGGAACAATACGAAAAGGACTATAACAACAGCAAACAATGGTAGAATTACTGAAATCCCTCGGCATCAATCTGGGCTTGACGCTTGCGGGCTTTTTTGGCTCACTCCTGCTCCTTCCCCGGCAGAAGAATTGGAAGATGCAGCTTGTGGCGGTTCTCTCCGGCACGCTATCTGCAACCTACATCGCACCGGTACTGATTGGAGTGCTGAACATACAGGCTGCCAACATCGAGTACGGCTTGGCGTTTATCGTGGGCTTCAGCGGGGTGAAGATAACCGAGGTGCTTGAGGTGCGGATTATGAAGCTGCTGAAAAGCACACCGAACAACCAATGACGCACGAACAGTTTTTGAAGCTGGCGTTAAGCTACCAGAAGCAGAGGCAGATGATTGAAAACGCCTACAAGGCTGGCGTTGACTTGACGGATTTTTGCGACCAATACGAAGCGTGCATCGAGGTATTGCTTGAAGATGCCTTCGGCAATGCAGGACTCGGCTGGTGGAATTGGTACTGCCATGATGCCAAATTTGGTACGAAGTCGTACACTGATGCTAATGGCAAACCAACGTGGGGGGCGCATGATGCTGAGGGCAATCCAATATGTTATTCGTGGGACACGCTATTTGAGGAGATGCAGAAAAACCAACCAAACCAACACCATGAAAATAACCCGGCATGCAGCGAACGTCCACACGTTTGATTGCGAGGGGAAAGAGGCGGAGTTCCTGCTCATCAGCGACCTGCACTGGGACAACCCAAAATGCGACCGTGAGCTGCTGACAAAGCACCTGAAAGAGGCTGTCGAGCGCAACGCTTACATCATCATCAACGGCGACTTTTTCTGTTTGATGCAAGGCAGAGCCGATCCACGCAGGGCAAAAAATGAAATACGCCCGGAACACAACAGGGGCAACTACCTGCAAGCTGTCGTCAACGATGCGGTGCAGTGGTTCAAACCATACGCAAATCATATTGCTCTCATCGGGTACGGCAACCACGAAACGAGCGTAATCCGGAATGTGGAGTTTGACGCTTTGCAGATGTTCGTCACCTTGCTCAACCACGAGTGCGGTACTGACGTACAGCTTGGCGGCTACGGCGGTGCGATACTGTTCGGCTTTGCGCACATCCCAAACATTACCAACCGCACACGCTTTGCAATGCACTACTTCCACGGCTCAGGCGGAGGTGGTCCAGTTACTAAAGGCGTCATTCAGGACCAGCGCATTATGGCGATGGTTGAGGGCTACGACTGCACATGGCAAGGACACGTTCACGAGCTGTACCATCACATCAACATCATCACTTACCTGAATCGCAGCGACTATATGCTGCGGCAAAGGCCGCTGCATCAGATCAGGACTGCGACATACAAAGAGGAGTATGATGGCGGTATTGGTGGCTTCCACGTTGAGCGGGGCAGACCGCCAAAACCTTTAGGCGGGTATTGGATGAAGCTGAAGTTGACGAAAATAAAAAACGGCAAAATAGAAACGCGTGTTGTTGAGGCAAAGTTTACAACCACCAGTACCCGTTAGGGTGCAGTTAGGTAAAGATGCAAAATTTGTACCTTATGGGGTGCAAATCGTAATGAGTGCTAATCCGCGAGATTATTGGTTTAAAATGAAAAAAAGAGTAAAAACAGAAGATGGTTTTGAACTGTCGATAATTTGTCGACAATTCAAATTAAAAGCTATTGATGTAAAGGGCATTTTCCGTCTCATAATTTGCACAAGGTATTGGATTTCGCTACCATGCGCAAAAAATTACACTTGTGTCAGGGCAAAGCTGACTATGCTACTACAATTCATCAGAATTGACGAATATGCAAGCTAAATCATGTTTACTTTTGCAATATAATTAGTGAAATATGAGAAACATCAAGTATCTTGTGGTTCATTGCACAGCTACTCCGCAGACAACCACTGTTGAATCTATAAAGCGTTATTGGAAGGAGAGGCTGAAATGGAAATCACCTGGTTATCACAAAATTATTAAGGCTAATGGGGAAGTCATCACTCTCGCTACGGATGATAAGATTTGCAACGGGGTTGCTGGCTATAATTCTGTTTGTCTTCATGTCAGCTATATTGGTGGCATTGACAGCGGAACGAACCCTATTGACAATCGCACGCAGGGTCAAAAGGATGCATTGTCGATGGTCTTGCACGAATGGAAAGCAAAGTACCCAGCCGCAATAATTCAGGGTCATAAAGACTTCCCGAAGGTTGCTAAAGCCTGCCCATCATTTGATGCTAAAAAAGAATATGCACACATCGAGTAATATGCATTATATTTGCACTGTTCCTGAAGGGGTTTAGGGACTAAATGGTTATTGTTAGGGGTTAAGGCCGGGTAATTCCGGCCTTAATTTTTAATCATTGTCATCATAACTGCCATCTATGTATATGGCAACTTTCCCCTCTAATTTGCGATATACCTGCTGAACTCTTGCCCTGCCAAGCTGTGTGATGGCATATCTTTTGGCAAACCCTTTATTTGACTTTAGGCCAAACCTCTGAACATCAAGCGGGGATATATTGCCGTTATTGAGGAACACATCTATATAGCCCTTACTCATCAGTGGTGATATGAGCATTCTTCTTGTTGAGTACTCACTTGTCATCCCGCTACTTTTGTGGGCGTGTTTAGTCGTGAAGTACTTAAGGTCATAGACATTCATTAGAAACAACAGCTCATTGTATTTGAGCTTATACCTTTTCATCATATCAGACATAACTGATATCATGTACTTGAGGTAGTTGCTCCCGATTCTGTTTTTTTGTTCTTTTTCAAACTCAAGGATAGCCATTGGTGTCAATGTCTTCTTGACTTTTTTGCGACTGCTTTTTAATGTTTTCAATTTAATTGTATATTTGAGGCAAATTTAATAAAATAAACGATATGAATACAGACAATGATGCAACAGGGGAGGACATTAAGCGGATTGTCAGGGACTTAAACGCCACTATATTGGGCAATGGGAGTAAGAATGGGTCATTTTATGTCCTTATAGCTTGCTCCACACACGAAGACACGAGTTATGATGATGATGCCGTCAACTCGACTTTTTACTACTCCACTAATGTTGATGATTCTGATTTTATGTCAGACATTCTTGATGACTTTTATGAATCTCATACTAAGGAGTCAAGGATTATGCAGAGCAAGAAGAGGAAGGCTGAACTTGGTGATACATTCATTGAAAACTGGATATCATAATGATACGCAAGATTGTCATAGGCTTAAATCCCAAGGATGCTATGGCATACTATATTGGGATGAATGCTGGTGATGGCAAGATTGTTGCCATTGAGAAGAACTTCAGTGAGTTTGGCGATGTTGTTATACTCATTTTCATTCAGACTGAGCAGGGCACTTCCCTGTGGAAGGAGGTTATGGGTATGCCTATGATTATCGAGTATGACTGTAAATTTTAATAAAATGAATCCACTACATCACTTTTTGGTGCGCATACCACAGAAATTTAAAGACACCATTGATGTGGCTGGTGTTAAGATGTATTTAGACCCTAAGTTCAGGGAGTTCGAGAACAGGTTTTGCTATGGTGAGGTTGTTGCCACGCCGAGCAAGCATGACACCCCTGTTAAGGTTGGCGACACTCTGTACTTCCACCATCACGTTGTTATGGATAAGAACTCTGAAGTAGGCAATGACATCTATGTTGTCAAGTATTCAGAGTATGGTGGTCACGGAACGCAGGCTTATGCGTATAAGAGGGGCGATGAGATTAGGCTGTTCTCTGATTGGATTTTCGTTGATATAGACAAGGATGATGAGCAGGTTCGGGAATCCGGCATTATTCTCCTTTCAGCTCCTGTTAAGACGAGGATGGCTACTGTCTTGTATGATTCTCAGGCTTTGGAGGAGCATGGCATTTCAAAGGGGGACAGGATATGCTATGCTATAAATGCAGATTACGAGATGGAGTTTAATGGGGCTACTGTTTACAGGATGCGTATTGATGATGTCTTATATGTCGAAGTCAGGGGGTAGTTTCTCTACGTTAGATGCAGCGACAAAGCTGCTTTCATCTATGGAGCATGCTATAAACAATATGATTGAGGAGATTAAGAAGCCTGTTTCCCCCGATCTTGTTGGCTCTGCCAGGAAGGCTGAGTTATCATCTATAAAGCAGACTGTTGTGGATGCCAGGGAGTTGTTGCAGGAGAGACAGAAGATTGAGGAGATGATAGCTTCGTTATCTGAAAAGGGTGAGATATCCAGCAATGTTTCTGATTTCTCTGGTGGTTTTGCCGAGCAATTTGCTAAGTAATGGCTGGGCTTGTATCCATAAAGCAGTTTTCTGAACCAGTTGTAAATATATGCCCTAATGATACTCAGGGGCAGGTGATAGAAATCGAGGGGATTTACATACAGCTCCCGAAGATGCCTCATAGTAGCGACATCTTAAACCACAGCACTATAAAAAGTCGACAGACATGGAGGCGTATTCAGCCTCCTGCTGATTTGATGAAGATTAAGACTATGGATGAGTGGATGCTACAGCCTAAGGAGTTCAGGGATAAGCACACCCCATATATCACAAGGGAGTTTGAGAGGCGCAAGAATGGTGTGTGGTTTTACAATAATGGCATCCCCACTTACATCACAGGCAGTCATTATATGTTCTTGCAGTGGAGTCAGATGGACATTGGCTATGGTGGCTATTTGGACTTTCAGCGCAAGCTGTTTCTTCACGCTGAAGCTTGTATTGTTGACCCAAGGTCACTTGGTCAGGTCTATGTTAAGTGCAGGCGTAGTGGTTATACAAACATCAGCTCTGCTATTATTGTTGACAAGGGCACCGGCATATCCAATAAAGTGTTGGGTATTATGAGCAAAACCGGTAAGGATGCTCAGGAGAATATCTTTATGAAGAAGGTCCTCCCTATGTTTAGGGGGTATCCATTTTTCTTCAAGCCTATTCAGGATGGCACGACAAATCCGAGGGTTGAGTTAGCGTTTAGAGAGCCATCCAAGAGGATTACCAAGACGAATAAGACGACATTAGACACTCAGGCATTAGACACAGTTATCAACTGGAAGAACACGACTACGAATGCGTATGATGGTGAGAAGTTGCATGTACTGTATTTGGATGAGGCGGGTAAGTGGGAGAATCCTATGGATATTACCGAGGTGTGGAGGATACACAGGACTTGTTTGATTGTCGGTAAGAAGGTTGTTGGCAAGGCATTAGTCGGAAGCACTGTAAATCCTTTGGATAGGGGTGGCAGTAAGTTCAGGAAGCTTGTTAATGACTCCGATCCTTCGGATAGAAATGAAAATGGCAGGACTAAGAGTGGCCTGTATAGGATATTCATCCCTGCCTATGAGGCTTTGGAAGGGTTTTTCGACCCTTATGGGATGCCTATTATTGAAAACCCTAAATCCCCTGTTAAGACTATTGATGGTGATATCATAAAGATTGGTGCCAAGACCTATCTCTCTAATGAGAGGAGGGCTCTTATGAATGACGCTTATGAGCTTAATGAGGTTATCAGGCAGTTCCCATGGACTATTGACGAGGCATTTAGGGAGTCCACCAAGTCCACTCACTTTAATATAGGGAAGATCTACCAACAGATTGAGTATAACAGAAGTTTATATCCTAATCCGATAGTTAGGGGTGATTTTGTGTGGAGGGATGGGGTTAAGGACTCTGAGGTTATCTTCACATCAAGCGCCACAGGCAAATGGCGTATTGCGTGGTTGCCCCCGCAAGAGATTAGGAACAGAAGGATAGACAAGAACGGGAAGCCGCACCCCGGCAATGAGCTATTGGGGGTTGGTGGTGTTGACTCATACGACATTGACAAGACTATGGATGGCAGGGGCTCTAAGGGGGCTTGTCATTTGTTTAATAAGTTCAGCATTGAGCATCCCTCCAGCATATTTGTTGCTGAGTATGCCGAAAGACCTCCGCTTGCCAGGATATTTTATGAGGATATACTTATGGCTGCCGTTTACTATGGCTATCCTTTGCTTATTGAGAACAACAAGTATGGTATTGTCAGGTATTTTGAAGATAGGGGCTATGATGGTTATATCTTGGATAGACCTGATCACTTAAAGGTGCCAATGAGCAGCAGTAATGTCAAGACGAAGGGCATCCCCTCTAACAGCCAAGACGTAATACAGGCGCATGCCCAGGCTATTGAGGCTTACATCCATGAGCATATAGGGATTCACGATGATACCGGCTTGCACGGCAAGATGTTCTTTGAGAGAACTTTAGAGGATTGGATTAACTTTAAGATTGACGACAGGACTGCATTTGACCTTACGATTTCATCTGGTCTTGCTTTATTAGCGGCACAGAAGAACAGGCCAATAAAGAAGGTGTCTGATTTATCTGAAAAGGTGTTTTTTAGGAGACACAAGGCTTTGCCTGTACGTTGATTTAGCACTTTGTTAAAACACCCTATATTTGCATAAAAATAGGCGTATGGATAGTAAAATTAACTTCCCCTATGGGAACTTTCCAAATCCCCTTGTAAGTGCGCTGGCTAAGGCCTCGAAGGAGTATGGCCTAAAGTATGCGAAGGCTATTGAATCTCAATGGGGGAGGACTGATGATGCCCAGAGTGTGTTTAGGAAGAGACTTGGTGAATACGAGAGGAACAGGGATTATGCCAATGGCACTCAGGATGTGTCTATTTACAAACAGATATTAACTTCACTCGATCCCAACAATGGCGATGGGACTTTATTGAATATTGACTGGTCTCCCGTCCCTATTGTCCCCAAGTTTGTTCGTATTGTTGTCAACAAGATTTTATCTAAAAAGCCATACCCGAATGTAGAGGCTGTTGATCCGCTGTCTATTTCTGAAAAGGAGCGCAAGAAGGCTAAAGTCAAGTTTGAGGTTGACAATAAGGAGTTGATTGAGATGGCCAATATGGTTGGTGTTGACACTGGTATAAATGCAAAGTCAATTCCAGACACCCCTGAGGAGGCTGAAATTTTCCTTGAAGAGAACATAAAGACATCGGCGGAGATAGCGTCTCAAATTGCGACTAGTTTAACTCTGGAGTGGAATGACTTCAATGATTCTATTTTCAGGCGTTGTGTCAATGACCTTGTGTCTATTGGGATGGCTGTTGTTAAGAGGGACAATGACCCCAATTACGGCATTACGACAAGCTATGTAGATCCTGCGTTTTTCATTCACTCGTACACTGAGGATCCGAATATGAATGATTTGACTTATGCTGGTCATATTAAGAGGATTAGTATTCAGGAGTTAAAGCGTGTTGCCGGTGATCAGTTTACAGAAGAGCAGTATGAAAAAATTGCCAGAGATGTTCAGTACAAGTATTCAAACAATCCTTCTCGCCTTGGCTATTCATCTTACGACAGATACACTCAGAGGATGGTTTATGGGTATGATGAGTATGTTGTCGAGGTTATGGACTTTGAGTTTATGGCTGTTGACGATGTTTATTATGAGAGTAAGGAGAGTCGTTTCGGGAATGTAGGCTTTTACTTTAAGGGTGAGGTTTACACTCCTGCCAGGGAGAGTATTTACGATAGGGAGCCGTATAAGATGTCTTATGCTACTGTTTATGGTGGCAGTTACATTGTTGGCACTGAGATGATTTACAACTATGGGTTAAAGAAGAACATACCGAGGAATGTTCACGACATTACCAGAGCCAGGATGTCTTATTCTCCTATTGCCGTTAATATGCGCAGGTTGCAGCCTAAGTCTATGGTTGCGTCTGTCATTGGCTTTGCCGATCAGTTGCAGATTACTCACTTAAAGATTCAGCAGGCTATCGCCAAGGCTAAACCTGATGGGTTAATCATTGATGTTGAGGGGCTTGAGAATGTTCAGCTTGGCAAGGGAGGTGATTTGCAGCCCCTTGAGATTCAGGATATTTATGAGCAGACTGGTATTTTCTATTACAGGTCTAAAAATCCTGAGGGTGGCTTTCAGAATCCCCCGATTCGCTCTATTGAGAATCAGATTAGGAATATCAATGAGCTTATTGCGTTGTATAATCATTATCTTCGGATGATTAGGGATGCGACAGGTCTCAATGAAGTTGTTGATGGCTCTACCCCCAAGTCGGATGCCTTGGTTGGTGTCAGGGAGCAGGCTATCAGTGCGTCCAACAATGCCACTTATGACATTACGCACTCTGCGATGGTTCTATTCAAGAAGGTTTGCGAGGATGTCATTAAGTGTCTGCAAATCCTCCCCACAGATTCGGTTATCTATCGTGTTTACGAGAATGCCATAGGCAAGGCTAATATGTCTGTGTTATCATCGTTTAGTGATTTGCCTATGTATAATTTCGGTGTTAAAGTTGTAACCGAGATGGCTGATGCTGATAGGATGTATTTGGAGGCTAATGTTCAGCAGTCTTTATCCACCCAGACGATAGATATTGAGGATGCTATGGCTATCAGGAAACTGAAGGATGTGGACCAGGCGGAGAGACTGCTGATTGTTCGCAGGAAGAAGCGTATGGCTAAGCAACAGGATATTGCTATGCAGAATAGTCAGATGCAGGCTCAGGCCAATCAGCAGACTGCTGTTGTGGCATCTCAAGCCAAGATGCAGGAGTTGCAGTTAATGCAACAGTTGGAGGCTCAAAAGATTGAGCTGGAAACGCAGTCTAAGTCGGCATTACTTCAGCAGGAGTACATGCTTAAAATGGAGCTTGCCAAGATTGAGGCTCAGGTGAGGGGTCTTATTTCTGAGGGTGATAAGGCATTCAGGATGCAACTTGAGCAAAGCAAGGAGGCGGCTAAGGATAGTCGTGTTGAAAAGCAGGCTATTGAGCAGTCTAAGTTGATTAGTCAGAGGAAGGGCGACAGGGGTGAGTTGAAGTCTAGTCGTGATGAGTTATTTGAGGCTTTGGAGGGTACGCAAACATTAAACCAAGGGCAAACGGTATGAGTACATTAAATCTTGATGCAGCCAAGAGGCTTGACATCATTTGCAGGAAGGGTGATACATTTAAGATGACGTTGAATGTCACTGATGCTTCTGGTTCTGTTGTGAATTTGAATGGGTACACTTATAAGATGGAGGTTAGGGATTCAGATACGGCTACCGGGACTGTCATTGCCTCTGGTTCTTTCACTATTTCCGGGACTGTCAGTGGGTTGCTTACGGTTAGTGCTGCTGCTAGTGCCACTTCCGGGACTTCTGGTGGGCTGTATGTCTATGACTTGCAGACTACGGCTACTGGCACTTCTTTTGTTCAGACGTGGCTATATGGCACATTCAAGATTAACGAGGATGTAACTGTGTAGTGTATGTCTGGGGTATACATCAACGCCAATAGGGTTTATTCTGCTACTGAGGATGCCATCCCCAATGCTGGGGATTTTGTTCAAGGGGGGCTATTTGTTGGGACTTTTGTCAGTGGTGTTGCTTTAATGGGTCTTGTTGTATCTGAAAGTGATTTGTCTACAAATGCACCGTGGGGATGTCAAGGGGTGCTGATTCCTGAAGGACCAACACCCGAAGCGATTGGCCAAGGTGCTATCAACACAGCTACTATTGTTGCAACCTGCCTAACATCAGGCATAGCCGCGAGGCTTGCCAATGACTTAGTGCTGAACGGCTTCAGTGACTGGTTTCTGCCATCGTTGGAGGAGTTGGCAATGATATGGTCGGAGTTAGCCAGCGATGGACTTGGCGGCTTCGCAAACCACACCTACTGGTCGTCAACGCAGGCAGATGCGACGCAGGCGTTCACGGTTGACATGAATAACGGTAGTACCAATCAGCACAACAAATCGCAGACAAATAGGCACACTAGAGCTGCGCGTTATTATGCCATAGGCACTACTACCTTCCCTGTTTCGCCTACTATATATGTCAATTCTACAACAGCCACTGTTGTCACCTATCCATCACCTGCTGTTGAGTCCCCTGCGTTTTATTTAGAGCAACCAAGAACTGAATCTATTGATAATCTTTTTATTGATGTTGCTATAGGTGCTTACTTTCAGGGTGGCATTGTTGTTACTTACAATCAGAATACTGGCGCTGGCACTATTTGTACTTTAGAGGATATTGAGGCGGTATGGGGTGAGGAGGGGATTTTTATAACAGGGGCTAACAGCGTTTCAAATGGTCAGCTAAACACAACAAATATATTGGCTCAAGATAATTTAAGACCTATAGCTGCCAGTATTTGTAATGACCTTGTTATTAATGGGTATGACGATTGGTTTCTCCCTGCCCCACTTCAGCTAAGTCTTATGTATGCTAACTTGCATTTAATTGGCTTGGGCAATTTCTCTACAATTATTCCATATTGGTCTAGTAGACAATCAGACGACACAAATGCTGTTACATTTGACTTTAACAATGGCACCACTCCTGATGCTGGCAAATCTGATCAATATCTAGTTCGTGCTATGAGGTCGTTCACATATCTTCCAACTCCGCAAGTAAACTTAATCGTGTCACAATGAATGAGCGTATAAAGAATCTTATCAAAAAGCACGGCTTATCGGGGGTTAACTCCCCAAAGAAAACCCCTAGTCATCCTACGAAGAAGGGCATTGTATTGGCTAAAGAGGGGGATAGGTACAAGTTAATTCGTTTTGGTGATCAGAATATGGGGCACAATTATAGCCCTGAGGCACGCAAGTCATTCAAGGCGAGGCACGCTAAGAATATAGCCAAGGGGAAGATGAGTGCCGCCTATTGGGCTAATAAAGCTTTTTGGGGTGGTCCAAGTGCAGACAAGAAGATGCCCCCTAAGTCTCAGGAATATACAAGGGGGCTGAAGAAGTATCAGGATGGCGGTAAGGTAGCCACCAAGACCAACCCCGCTTTATGGGAGAGGGTCAAGGCTCAGGCTAAAGCTAAAATGGGTGGTAAGCATAGTGCAAGGGCTATGCAACTTGCCGTGTCTATGTACAAGAAGGCTGGTGGCGGGTATAAGGGGGCTAAAAAAGAGACAAGCCTGTCTAAATGGACTAAGCAGGATTGGACTACTTCATCAGGCAAGCCGTCAGAGGGCAAACGCAGGTATTTACCTAAAGCGGCCTGGGCTGCTCTATCTTCAGCGCAAAAGGCTGCCACCAATAAAGCCAAGGCAGAGGGGAACAGACAGGGTAAGCAGTTTGTCCCACAGCCAAAGTCTATAGCTAAAAAGACAGCGCAGTATCGTTAATGGGGTTTCCGTGTACAAACTGCGGGCTGTGCTGCAAGAATGTCAAAACTGTTCTTGATGGGAGACACTTTGTCAGCAATCCTGTAATCAAAAAGGCACTTGATGACTTCCCATACAACACAGATGAAAGCGGTGCTTGTGAGATGCTGACAGACGATGGGTGTTCCGTCTATGAGACAAGGCCCGATGTTTGCAATATAGACACAATGGCAAGACTTCAAGGAATCCCGCTAAACGAATACTACCTCGCATCAGCTCAGTCATGTAATATGATTATGGCTATCAATGGCCTTGACAGCTCAAACTTTGTAGTCATAAAAGAGTAGTAAAGTCCTTTATTTTGGATGGTTAGTTTTGCCGTTCAAATAAAATACAATATTATGGCAGAGATTACATCTAATTTAGAAAGTGTGGCGAGGGAGATGGGCATTAACATTGCCGATTCTATTGATGAGTTAATGGGGATGCCCCCAACCATCACAGATACCCAATCCACAGACAGTTCTTTGACAGCCGACCAAGAGGGTCAGCCTCAGGATTCTCCCCCTCAGGATGTGTTAAATCAGCCTGATCAATCTCAGGATACAGAGCCGGAACGAGTGGTGTATCAGAGTCAGTTTGGGGATTCTAATTCAGGCGATGAGATATCGCATGATGAGACCATGAGCTTTATCAGCTCATATCTTTCAGAGAATCTTGGTGTGGACATTGACTCTCTAATAAATGGGGGCAATAGTAATAAAGCGGATATTGACGAACGCCTTTTGCCAATCCTTGAATTCGTTAGGGATACGGGAAGGAGTCCTGAAGACTGGTTTCGCTACCAAATGTTAAATCCATCCGAAATGGATGATTATTCATTGGTGAAGATGCAGATGTCTTTAGACTACCCTGAACTTAGCCAAGACGAAGTTGCTATCCTGCTTGAGTCCAAGTACAAGACATTAGATTATGACTTGCTGGATGATAAGGAGCGCAAGATGGCGGAGTTGCAACTTAAGATAGACGCAAATAAGGCTCGTCAGCAGATAGATTCGTTGCGTAGTAACTATTTGACAAGGGTTGAAACGACCCAGTCTAGTTATGAGCAACAAGATTCTATTGTAGATGAGCAGTGGCTTCAGAATATGGTCACTGATGTAGAGGGGTTGGAGGGGATTGACTTTGAGCTTCCAGGCAATAAGACATTCACCTTTGGCCTTAATCCTCAGTACAAAGATGTTCTGATGTCAAAAAACGCTGAGTTAGACACTTTTTTTGATCAGTACGTTGATAGCAATGGGAATTGGAATCACGAAGCTTTTAATATGCACAGGGCTGTTGTAGACAACATAGACGAAATTGTCAAGGCTGTTTATAGTCAAGGCCTGTCAGATGGGCAGCGTAAAGTGGTTCAGAATGTTGCCAATGTACAAGCTATGACTCCGCAGACTGCGGGTCCTGGTGGTCAGCAAAGCACTTTAGCTCAGCAGATTGAGGGCATCTTGAGTCAGCAAGACTCAATGATGCGGATTAAATTTTAAACAATTCTAAAAAAAAAACTAAACCTAAAACAAAATGGCAAACGCATCTGGATCAGTCCAATCGCAAGCGGGGCCGTATTCACAAAGAAACGGCTTCCTACAAGCAACGCCCGACAGGTACACCGCCTTGGGCGATTTTATCAACAATGTAAACAAACCTGACAATCGTCCTAATCTCGTTAAGACTTTTGGCGATCAGGGTATCACTGGTTTCCTTCAATTGGTAGGCGCTGTTAAGACAGCAGGAACTGCCGATGAGGTAACTTGGTGGGAAGAGACTCGTCTCCACCCTACACTTTCTTTTACCGCCACTGCCGCTACAAGCGCCGCTACAAGTTTAGTGGTTTCCGCCACTTTCACGACAGCTACCACTAGTGGCGCTCCTGGCGCTGCTGGTAATATTGCTCGTTTGAATGATGTTGTTCTTTGGGACAACACGACAAGGGCTATCGTGACTGCAACTGGCGCAAGCGGATTCACCCTTCAGTCATTTACCACTGGCACATTGGCATCTGCCACCAGCGGCACTTCTTACAACTTGCCGATTATCGGCAATCTGTTTGGGCAGGGTACGGATCAGCCATCGAGTTATATTGAGTCAAACTTAATCCGTCGCACAAACTCCTACATGATTGTGAAGGATATCTTCAAGGTGACGGGTTCTCAAGCGACAAACATCGGATGGGTTGATGTGGGCAATGGTGACTATCGATGGTTTATCAAGGGTGAGTCTGACACACGCAAGCGATTCCTTGACAAGCGTGAGATGATGCTTATGCTTGGTGTCAAGAATACAACCGCAGCAACCGGCGCTTATTCATCCGGCACAATATCTGGCTCTGAGGGTTACTTCACGGCTATTGAGGATCGTGGTATTGTGACAAATGGCTATTTGAACGACCTGACTGACGTTGACATAATTTTGACTGCACTTGATCGCAATGGTGCGGGTCCAGAGTATGCGCTGTATGTAGATCGTTTGCAAGACCTGGCCATTGACGATATGATTGCTCGTGGTATTGCAGGCACTGGACTTACTGCTGGTGTTAACACTCAGTTTGGTGCATTTAACAACAACCCTAACATGGCAATTGAGTTGGGCTTCAAGTCATTTGGTCGTGGTGGATACACTTTCCACAAGCATGACTGGAAGTTGTTGAATGAGCCCACGCTTCTTGGCAACCCTGCTTCTGTAACAGGTACGGCGGGTGGTGCAGGATGGGCTGGTGTTATGATTCCTATGGCGACTGTTGTTGATCCCAAGACTGGAAATCGTGATTTCCCATTGGAGATTAACTTTAAGTCTACAAACGGAATTTCTCGTGAGATGCAGCACTGGTTGACTGGTTCGTTTATGGGGGCTACAAACTCTACATTAGACGTATTGCAGTTTAACTATCTATCTGAAATCGCCTTGTGTGTTCGTGCGGCTAACCGCCACGTTCTAATCAAGAGAGGGTAATTGCAATGTTAATCAGGGGGGGTCATTGAGACTCCCCCTTTGATTAAAGTATTTTTCTTATTTCTAAACTTTTAAATTTTATTCAATATGCCAAGACATGCAGTACAGAGAGACACAGATGATGTTCTCGCCCCGGATGCCTCTCAAATTGAGGCACTACCGGTTTTCGTTCCTAAGAGGAAAAAGGAATATCAGCCACCTACCGGCAGGCAACAAAAGGCCTACCATTTAGTTGAAGGTGGTGGGATATGGTTCAAGCTGAATCAAAGCAATATTACCATTTACGACAAGGAGAAGGACACGGTTCGGGCTATTCGCTACGCCCCCAATGAGCCATCCATCTTTGTGGATCAGCAATCTCAGAATGCTATGAGGGCTCACATCATATTTAGAGATAAGATGCTTGGTGTTCCGGTAAGCCAGCCAAACCTACAAGACTTTCTTGATGCCCACCCGGGAAATGTAAAGAACGGGGGCAACATCTTCTACGAGGTTAATAATCAGCGCAAGACAGACACCTTGCTTCAGGATGAGTTCTTGGTGCATGATGCTATTAGCCTTATTAGGGATAAGTCTATTGATGAGTTGCTACCGATTATCTTATACCTTGGCATTGATATAGATCAGCGCAATCAGGATATCCGCAGGGATTTATTGGTTGAGGCAAAGTCCAATCCAAAGAATTTTATTGCTATGTTTGACAACCCTATGGTGAGGATGAGGGCATCTATATCGCTTTCTATTCAGCACGGCATCATTAAGACTACTGAGGATGGAGTCTTTTGGACTGACTCAAACAGGTTGATACTTGCCGTTCCTGTTGGTCAAGATCCCATTGAGGTTATGTCTAAGTTCTGTTTGATTGAGAAGGGGGCATTGGTTCACACCGAAATCTTAAAAAGGCTTGAGAAGTACAGCCAATAACAAATCATTGCATTAGATTCCAGTTATAAGGGGGTTTCATTTAGGTGAAAATCCCCTTTCTTTTTTTCTTCTATATTTGCATTAATTATGGCTAGTGTATTAACAGTTTATAACGCCTTGAAGAGTCTTTCCAATAAAGATCAGCGAGGCTTTATCACTCCTGCTATCTTCAACAATTTTGCAGGGACTGCGCAACTCTCGGTTTTCAACAAACTCTTTGGGAGTGAAATGACAGCTGGTAATATTGTTAGGAATAGGCAGATGTCTGGGGATAGGGAAACGGCTAAGTTAAAAAATCTTAGAGAGGACTTATCGCTTCTTGTCAAAGAATCCACTATCACGCAAACAAGT
>OGWP01000015.1_pt1 | contig 16085 bp, 19 predicted proteins | sample 1576051 | NCBI WGS metagenome assembly OGWP01 (sample SAMN07581524, study PRJEB24739) | freshwater metagenome | reverse complement strand
ATTTTTCTGTCTTACAAAATGGAAGATTGGATTCCATTATGGATCCAGTCCAAAGACAACTTATGCTGATTGCACAAGAAAATGAATCCTTATCGGATGGAAATAATCCTCCGGTATTGATGACAGATAATCATTCTATGCACATCCAAGAGCATAAACAACTTTTAGATAGTCCTGAAGCAAGAAATAATCCTGATTTGGTTGTCGTAGTATTGGCTCATATCCAAGAGCATATCAACCAATTAAGGACTGGTGACAAGGATCTATTTGCAATACTCGGAATGCAAAATTTGCCTCCACAAACTCCTGATCAATCCAATATTCCAAGTGTGACACAAGGAGTGAGTATAAACCCGATGGAACAAGTTACTGGATCACTTCCTAATTTGCCAAGAAACCCGATGACCGGAGAACAATATCAGACTCCTAGTGGAGCAAGTGCAGTACCAATTTAACAAAGGAAAATAAAATGGAAGAACAAACAACAGAAGCGATTGAAGAATCAGTCCCATCTGAATCAATAGAATCAAACGAACCGGTAACACAAGCAACACCGGTCGAAATCCCATTAAGAGAAGCTAAAATAGAGGTCAATGGTCAAACTCTTCAGATCAACGAAAGACAACTGAAAGCACTTTGGGGATTGCCAGAGAATGAACCGATCACAGACAAAGAATTTAAAACAATGGTATCGTCTTACAAAGCACAAAAGACAAGCGATATTGCCACAAGAAACGCAAGACAACAGGAAAAACTTGTCAATGAGATTGCTCAATTGATCCAACAAAATCCTTGGGAATTATTGCAAAGAGCTGGATACAATCCGAGACAATTGGCAGAAGAGTATTTGACTCAAGCCATAGAAGAGGAAATGTTGCCTGAGAATGAGAGGGAGCTTAAGCGAGTAAGACAAGAGAAAGAAGAATTAGAAAGGCAATATAAAGAAGAACTCTCCAGAAGAGAACAAGAACAAATTAACTTACAAGTAGAACAAGCACAAAAGGAAATCACAAGTCAGATAATTGATGCTTTAGAAGGAAGCAATCTTCCAAAAAATCCAGATGTAGTGAAGCGTATTGCAAACTATATGTATCTTGCCGAACAAAAAGGAATCTCGGTCAATCCTAAACAAGTAGTGCCTTTAGTGGAAGAAGACTTGAGAAATCTTAATGCTCAAATCCTAAGAAGTCTAGATCCATCGAATAGAATTAACTACATTGGAGAAGATCTTCTTAAGCAAATCAGACAGGATGATCTTGCAAGACTCAAGCAAAATCAAACAACATCCACACAATCACAGCCAAAACCAAAACCACAAAACAAGAAACTTACTAAAGAAGAATGGAGAAAAGAATTGGCTGAAAGGATTAAAAATTAAAAAATACTTGACAAATAAAAATAGTATGGTTAAAATTCGATTGTGGTCTCATTGATCTCCTAAATTAAGCGAAAACTTACTCGCAATACATATTACAACAAGGGTCACAAGCTGATTCGATATACCAGAGACGAGAACTCTAAATCTCATTATTAAATTTATCGAGGTATAACGATGTCGGCTAATACACTAGCAACACTTAACGGTTTTTACAAACAAATCTATGGAGACTCTCTCATCAATCTGATTCCTGAGAGTGCAAAATTTACAAAAGAAGTTCCTTTTGAGCGAAGAAAAAAACTTGGAGATTATTACAATGTACCTGTTGTATTGCAAGCTGAACAAGGCTTTACATATAACGATGGAGACGGAACGGCATTTGCATTAAATGGAGCTCTTGCAATGGGCACAAAAAATGCTCAGGTTCGTGGTGCGGAAAAAGTATTACAATCTCAAATTTCTTACAAAGCCGCTGCCGCCGCAACTTCTAATAAAGAAGCCTTTGCCGATGCTACTGCTACTTTGTTTGAAAATATGGTTGAGTCTATGTCTAACAGATTAGAACTTTCTGCCTTTTACGGTGGTTCTTCTCTAGGTTCTGGAAGTGGTTCTGGTTCTTCTGGTTCTTCTCTTGGTGCCGCAACTTTTGGTAGATCAACAACTACTGTTACAGTAACAACTGCAAATAATCATGGTCTTACGACTGGAGATACAGTATCTTTTACAGATGATTCTGGAAACTCGGTTGCTTTGTCTACTGGAGTTATTACAGTTACAGGCGTGAAAACATTTACAGCAACAGCATCGGCATCTGGAACGGTTGCAACAGGTTCTGCTTGTACTATCGGACCTTTTGTAAAAATCACTTCCACAACTGCATGGTATTACGTTGATAAGGCTCAATGGTCAACTGGTTTGTGGGCTGGAAAAGCAGGTGCCGAATTACAATTTTATAAAGATGATAATTCAACTTTAATATCCTCGTCTACCGATTCAGTATTTACAATTTCTACAGTTGATCCAGTCTACAAAAGATTAAAATTAACTGGAACTGCAACCGGAGTAACTGCTTTGTTGGCAGTAGCACAAGCTGATTTCAATGGTGGAATTTATGTGTATTTCAATGGAACTAAAGGAAAAGATTTCTTAGGTATTGATAAGATCATCACTACTTCAGGTTCTTTGTTTGGTATTGATAATAGTGTATATTCTCTATTCAAGGGAAATGAATATACTGCATCCGGTACAATTTCTCTCTCAACAATCATTGCAGCAACCGAAAATGCCGTAGCACAAGGATTGATGGAAGATGTATGTGCATATGTTCCAATTAGTTCTTGGAATTCTCTGGCATCTACCGAGTCAGGACTAAGAAGATACGATCAGTCTTACAAGCCTGCAAAATTAGAGAATGGAACTCAGTCACTTGCTTTCTATGGTGCAAACGGAAAGATTGAAATTGAGCCTCATCCAATTGTAAAAGCTGGGGAAATATTTATTATTCCTAAAAAACAATTCATTCGAGTAGGGGCAACAGATGTAACTTTCCAAACTCCTGGAATGGATTCTACTGAGATATTCCTACAACTTCCAAGCAATGCCGGGTATGAAGTTAGAGCGTATGCAGATCAAGCTCTTCTTTGCATGGCTCCCGCTAAGTGTACAAAAGTAACTGGGTTTACAGTAGCTTAACACAACAAACTGAGAGGGAATAAAATCCCTCTCTGAAATACATATAAGGAGACAATGATGTACGGTAAAAAATCAGGCTCTAAGATGCCCGTAAAAAAACCTGTAAGCAAAAAAAAAGGTAAGTAATGGCTATAGAAGTAAAAATAAATAACGTACCTATTCAATATCCTCAAGTAGGTGATACAGAGTGGGGGGTTAATGCTACTAATTTTGCTATTCAAACAGAAACTGCATTTGCTGCGATTGGTTTATCTGGTGGTACTACAGTTGATTTACCCGGAACTCTTGATGTTACCGGAAATACTACACTTGACGCAAATCTTTCTGTTGGAGGAAATGCAAGTGTCACAGGAACAACTAGTCTTACAGGAAATGTAACACTTGCCAATAACTTAACAGTTAACGGAAATACACAATTAGGAAATGCTAATACTGATACAATCGAAGTTACTGGAATAGTAAATGTAGACTCTGGCGTTTTATATGTCGATCCTACAAATAATAGAGTAGGTATTGTAAATTCCAGTCCATCTAAAGCATTAGATGTAACAGGTGAAATACAATCCTCAAGTCATATTACATGTAATGGTGTAGTATATGCAGACGATGACACAACTGCCAATACTCCAGTCGTATCATTTATAGGTGATACAAATACAGGGATCGGAAGAAGTGCAGCTGATACACTTGATTTTATTACTGGAGGAAACTCAAGATTTAGGATAGAGTCAACAGGACAAATAAAAGCAGTCTATGAATCGCAAGTAGGAACAGATTATAATACGCAACTTGATAATGGATATTTTTGTCGTGCATGGGTGAATTTTAATGGAACAGGAACGGTAGCAATTCGAGCAAGTGGAAATGTATCAAGTATTACAGATAGTGGGATTGGTATTTATGATGTAAATTTTACAACTGCAATGCCTGATACAAATTATAGTTCTTTATCAACCGTGGAAGCATGGGTATCAGGGACATCAGCATACACAACATCAGGATTTCGAATAGGTGTTTATGTTTCTACAACTGGAGCTAATTATGATGATAGTGGTGTTAAAGCTGGAGTTTTCCGATGAGAATAGCATATAATGACAACGAAGGATTAAAAATTATTATTCCAGCAATCGATGTTGATATAAAGATCATTGCAGATAAAGATGTTCCAAGTGGTTTGTATTATAAACTTGTAAAAGAATCAGATTTGCCTATAAGAGAGACAAGAAACTTTTGGACTATGGATATCAATAAAGACAATGCAGATGGAATTGGTCTTACAAAAGAAGAGTTTTCAAAAAAATATCCTGAGTATAGTGGATGGGCAGTGCAATGATAGTAATAGATCAAGTTAGATTATCTCAATTCAAGAAAGAACAATGCAAATCAGAATCAAAAAAACGTATTGCAAATTCTGATTGGTCTGTACTACCAGATGTTAATATATCCAATAAGTCAGATTTTGAAAATTATAGAAGTCAATTAAGAAATTTAATATTAAATCCAGTGGAAGAACCAATCTATCCTGAAGAACCACAACCGATTTGGAGTAAATAATATGGAAAAGAAAAAAGGACTATGGGAAAATATTCACGCAAAAAGAGAACGAATAAAAGCAGGTTCTCCAGAGAGAATGAGAAGCCCTAAAAGCAAATATGCACCATCTGCAAAAGACTTTAAAGAATCAGCAAAGACTAGCAAAAAGAAAAAATAGTGGAGTGTAAGACAATGCCTGGAATTATGAAAGAAGCAAAGTTAAAAGCAATTATGGATATTATATCACAGATGGAGGACATGGAACTAGAGAGGCTTATGCCAAAAGAAATGTCTGACATGGAAGAAGTAAAGCCCGAAAAAAAAGGTATTACAATTGTAAAAGTGCAAGCATCCAAAAAACCAGAAATGGAAATGGAAGAAGAAAGCGAAGATGAAGAGGACGAAGAAGAAGAGGAAAATTCTATTGATCCTAATTCATCACTTGCAAGACTGAAACAAAGATTAAAAGGCAGAATGTAAAACATGGATTTTACCTCTACGGGGTTAATTGCTCAAATTAAACGTAGAGCACTAATTCCAACTTCACAAAATTTATTTATTTCTTCAGATATTATAGATATGCTGAATGAAGAATTGCAAAATAGAATAGTCCCTTACATAATGAATGTAAGAGAAGATTATTTTTTAACGTATGACGAGATTACTCAAGATGGAACTCAAACTGAAATTGATATTCCGTATGATGCAATTGGGAATAAAATAAATCAAATTAATCTTTACACTTCAACAACTGATGACTCTTTTTTTGCTACAATACCACGTCTTACACCCTCACAAATAAATGATATTTTCGGTGGGTATTACATAGAAGGCAATAAAATTAAATTATATCCTAAAGCAATATCGAGCGGAAAGTTAAGAATATATTATTATAAAAGACCGTCTGAAATTGTAGCATCTACACGATGGGCAATAGTATCAACTATAAATACTAATACCTCAATAGTATGTAGTACAAATTTACCTGCAAATATAACAACCGGAAGCGAGATTGATATAGTAAAAAATATTCAGCCTTGGGATACAACCAAAGAAACTACTGCCGGTACCGTATCAGGGGCAACAGTTAATTTGTCTGACACTTCTGATATATCAGTTGGGTATTATGTATGCTCTAAAGACGAATCTCCATTTGCACAAATCCCTCAAGATACTATTCCTTTATTGATTCAATCGGTAGTTGTTCGCATGATGGAATATATGGGTGATACTAACGGATTGCAAGCAGGTCTATTAACTTATGCACAAATGGAATCTGATAATAGAGGATTGATAAGTCCTAGGGTGGATGCACAACCAAAAAAAATATCGGTTAAAAATAGATTATCAAGATATTTGTGGAGGTAGGTTTTGGCTCAAACTTTAAACCTAAAAATATCAGGATTATATACTAACCCTAATCAATTCAGCGAAATACCAGAAGGATCATTACAAAAAGCTGATAATATACAAATAGACAAAGGATCAGTAGCAGAACCTAGAAGAGGACAATCGAAATACGGTCAACTGCCATCGTCTTACACAGGGTCAATAGATGCTTTATATGACTACGATGGAACCTTATTAGTAAGTTATAATAATAAACTTGCAAAAGATAATGGATCGGGAACATTTACAAATTTCACCGGAACATATAGTCCTCCAACAGGACATCGAATCAAATCGACTCAAGCGAATAAAAACTTTTATTTTACAACTAATGCTAACATCAAAAAACTTGATAATATTGCAAATACTCCAATAAATTCAGGCGTACCGAGGGCTCTCGATGGATTTTTTGTTTCCTTTGCAGCCGGTGGATTTCTTTCTAATGCGGAGTCAGTGGCATACAGATTCCTTTGGGGATATAGAGACAGTAACGATAATTTAATATATGGAAGCCCATCAGGTCGATTGATTGTAACTAATGCAAGCAGTGGGTCTAATAGGCAAATATCTTTAAGATTATATATACCCGATGGAATAAATAATACAGATTATTTTTTTCAGGCATATAGGTCTATTATAGTATCAAGCACAATAACACCCTCAGACGATTTGCAATTAGTTTACGAAGGTCTTATTACAAATACTGATATTACTAACGGATATGTTGATTTTACCGATATTACACCACAGGCATTATTAGGGGCATATCTTTATACTTCTCCGACACAGGAAGGAATATTACAGTCAAATGAAGAGCCGCCTTTTGCTATTGATATTTGCACATATAAAAATATGACTTTTTACGCAAATACAAAAAGCCGACAAAACTTTTATCTTACTTTAATTTCCGCTACCGGGTCTAGTCCTGGACTAGTTTTAAATGACACGATAACAATAAATAACATAGTATATACTGCTCAAAGTGCGGAAAATTCAGCCAATGGAGAATTTCAACTTGTTACATCCGGGACGGCTGCTAGTAATATAGCCGATACTGCTAGAAGTTTAGTAAAAATAATAAATCTTAAAGATACCAATTTAAGTGCGTATTACATTTCTAGTTTTGACGATTTACCCGGTAAAATATGGATTCAAGCAAATAACTATTCAGTATCTACATTTTATTTAATATCCTCAAGGACAACCTGCTGGAATCCGGTATTACAAACATCCGGGACAAATAATTCATCTACTAATGATGAAAATCCTAACCGTGTTTATTATAGTAAATTACAACAACCGGAAGCAGTGCCTTTATTGAATTATCTTGATGCCGGAAGTAGATCAAACGAAATACTGAGAATAATTCCCTTGAGAGATTCCGTATTTATTATTAAAGAAGATGGGTTATATAGAGTTATTGGAGAAGACCCGGGTAGTTTACGTATTTCATTATTTGATAATACGGTGAAATTACTAGCTATTGAATCGGCAGTTGAAATGAATAACCAGATTTATTGTTATACAGATCAAGGTATAGCTGCCATATCCGATAATGGTGTGCAGGTGTTATCAAGACCGATTGAAGATCAAATTCAACAAAATGAAATACTAAGTAATTTTGATACGTTAAGTTTTGGAGTTAGTTATGAAGTAGATAGAAAATATTTGTTTTATTGTAAAGCTATTGAGACTGATACAAGACCGACTCAAGCGTATGTTTATAATTTCTTTACTAATGCCTGGACTAAGTATTTACATGATAGATCGTGCGGTATAGTATTTGATAATAAATTATATATGGGTGGAACTGACGGTTATATTTATAAAGAAAGAAAGTCTCTTAATTCAACTGATTATGTAGACGATGCTTTTAGTATTACAATAAATTCTATTAGCAATAATACACTTACACTTGCAAGTGCTACAAATGTTTCAGTAGATATGGTGATCCGTCAAGGTTCAATATCTTCGGTAGTGACAGAAAAAGCAGGGAATAATGTAACTGTTGAAAGTTCAGTAGGATTTGTGGCGGGGTCTGCTAATGCCTACGAACCAATAGAGTCAATTTTAGAGTGGTCTCAGAATGATAGTCAAAATCCTGGAATATTGAAACATTGGAGAGAAATTACAATGCTCTTCAGAACTGCTGATTTTAGTAGTATTGAGATCGGTTTTAGTTCTAATTTTGATTCGAATGTGGAGTATACTGAAGTTAGTCCTCTTAGATCGGATCAATGGGGTAGTTTTGCTTGGAACTCAATTCCATGGGGTCTAGGTACAGGTCTTGCCTATCCAATAAGAACGTATATTCCTCTATTAAAAAGACGTGCTTCATGGGTGTATTTCAGAGTTAGATCAAAAAAAGCACAATCATATTTTGCAATACAAGGACTATCGGCTATGTTTGATGCTATGTCAGAGAGGTTCAAATAATGGCAGCATTACCAACAATCAAAAGAGTTCAAAGGTCAGATTTAGGAACTGATATTCCTCAGTGGGTAGATTCTCTTCTTTCTCCATTAAATCAATTCATAGAAGAGGTATATAGTGCATTCAATAGAAATCTTACTATACCGGAAAATGTGAAAGGACAAATTAAAGTTTTAAATTTCAGGACCGCAACAAATTACTCAAGTAAGATATTCACTGAAATCAATTATCTCAATACCTTAGGACGTAAGACAACTGTATTATTATTAGGACAAGTTTTAGAGGTAGGGGTTCCAACAAAAAAACATGATGCACTATCGGTATCATGGTACGACAATAATGATGGTACCATTACGATTCATTATATAGCAGGATTGGAAGATAATAAAGATTATATTGTGACACTTATAGGATTTTAAAAATGGCTATTACTCAATTTCAACCACAAAATCAAGAACAAGATCAAAACTTATCACAAGCACCGATATTAGGTCAATCAACCGGGACATTCGGTCAAGGTATGACATCAGGACAAAGAACTGTATCACCACAAACTAAAGGCAGTGGTCGATTTACAAATTTACAATCTTATTTGCAAGCTAACGAACCTACATCCGGAGAATTAAATCCTAATGCAAGATTGATACAACAAAGAGTTCAACAGGCTCAAACAGGGGCACAAACAGGGTTAGGTCAATTCCAAGCAGCACAAACTCAAGCACAAAAAGGTTTAGAAGGAATTAGAGAGAGAAGTCAATTTGTGGAAAGTGCTTTCAGGTCTCCCGAAGAATTTATAAAACAAACTCCACAACTGGAAAGATTTACCGCATTAAGAACCGGTAAAGAAATTATACCAACAACCGAATCTTATATTAGTCCATTGCAAGCAGCACAACAACAACTTCAATCGACCAGACAAAATATAGCTACCGGATTAGAGACTGATATTACAGGAGGAGGATTACAAGAATATCTCAGACAACAAAGAATAAAACCAGAATTGGCAACAAGAGGAGAATCTCAATTAGATAGATTTATTGCAGAACAAACTCCTGGAGGTATAGAGCAAACCGAATTAGGTAGAAAACAAGTTGAATCACTGAGAGCATTACAACCTGCTAATATTGAAGCACAAGAAGAACTTGCAAGACAAGTAGAGCAACTTCAATTTACTACACCTCAAGCAATCAAATCAGAATTAGAAAGAAATATTTCTCCTGAGAAATTGTACTTACAAGATTTAGGGGCTCAAGCATTTGTATCACCTGAATCTTTGAGCGAAATACAAAGACTTCAGGGATTGACTAGAGAACAATATTTGAAGGAAAAAGAACCAACCAGATTAAGCAGAATACAGGCTTTAGGTAGTTTAGCAGGTCAACCAATAGAAGGGCTAGGAGAGAAATTACCACAAGATATATTAAATAAGCTATCAACTAAAGAAACTGGAATCAAATATCAGAGTAATTTGAATACTATCAAAGAAGAAATTAAAAATATACAACCGTATAGTCTTTATGATCCAAAATATGAAGATAGTTATTATACTCTTAATCCTGAAGATCGAGCAGAGATAGACAAAATTTATTATACTAAAAATTTAGATAACCTTAAATTTATAGCTGAAAACTTAGAAGATGAAAGTTTTGTGAATTCTAGATTTTATAATGACTTGATGGGAAAATTAAGCGAAGAAGATAAAAAACAAGTATACGATAAATTATATCCAAGATTAGATTATATCAAACATTTACGTATAATTGGCGTTCGAGGTCCGATAAAAGGTGCAACTCCAAAACCAAAACCACAACCACCACCACAGCCAACAACAACACAAAATACTCCATTCGGGGAAGTTACAATAGGCAATTTATAGAGAGGCAATAAATCATGATTAAAATAATAAATAATAAAAATTTGTATTACAATCCTTTTCTTACTGCACTTGCCGCAAGTCCGGCAGCACAGGCAATAGGGTCGGCTATTGGGGGAGCTGTTTTAGGTGGGCTGGCAGGCAAATACTTAGCCGGTAAACAGGCGGCAGCCTTATCGGGTGCAAACAAATTACAAATGTTAGGTGCAGCAGCACAAGCAAGCGCAACCCCTCCAACCCTTCAGGATATACAATTGGCGAGATACGAAACACCACAGCAATTTACAAGTGTGGGAACATTCACTCCTGTTGGATATACTCCTGAATTATATACACCAGAAGAATATCAATTAGCCGGCACTCTGAAAGCAGAAGAATTAACTCCAACAGAATTAAGAAATATTTTAATCAATCAACAGGCAAGACAAGCACAATTAGATGTATTACAAAAATATCAACAACAGGGTGAACAAGGTCTTACTGCTATTGATAGAGCTGCATTGACTGACATACAGAATGAACTTGCAAGACAGGAAAGAGGACAGAGAGAAGCAATTCTGGCAAACATGGCACAAAGGGGTATGGCTGGAAGTGGACAAGAATTAGCGTCAGCATTATTGGCAGGTCAAGAGTCAGCACAAAGAGCATCAGAAGAGGGAATGCGTATTGCAGCACAACAGCAGGCAAATAGACAGGAAGCACTTGCCAGAGTAGCACAATTATCGGGAGGTATTGAGGCTACTGATTATGCAAGATTGGCAAAAGCTGCCGAGGCTCAAGATATTATCAATAGATTTAATTTACAAAATAGATTACAAATTCAAGCTGAAAATTTACAAAATCTTCAAGATGTTCTTAATCGAAGAACTGCTGAGGAAATTAGAGCTGCACAATTTGGAGCAGAACAAAAAACTGCCGCCAGACAATATCTAGCAGGATTACAAAATTTATCAGAACAACAAAGATTAGAAAGAGAGCAAGCAATAAGAAATCTCAATATAGAACAAGCAAATAGACAACAACAAGCAAATATAGAATTAGCTAATCAAGAAAGATTGTATAACGTAGCAGAAAAACCAAGACTGCAATATGGATTACAATCGCAATACACTTCAGGTATATCTGGTGCTTTGGGAGGTATTGCACAATCGCAAGCACAACAGGCAATGAATCAATATCAAACACAAGCCGGTCTGATTGGAACAGGATTACAAGCAGGTGGCACTTTAGGAAGTGCCTTTGTAATGCGACCAACTCCACCACAAGTAACACAACCGGAACCAAGACCCGTACAACCACAACAAGTAAGGAGTTAAAATATATGCCTAACAATTTGACCATTAACCCTAATTTTAATATTCAATCTAATTTATCTCCAAAAATGAATCAATTATTATCAGAAGGAATATCGCCACAACCTACAATAAAAATTAAATCAAATAAAAATATTCCTACTTCTCCTGTACTACAAAATATAGATTCTAATTTATCAAGTGTTGAAAACCCATTATTCCCAGGTCAGAAACTTAGTGTTGGTGCATTACAAGAAATAAATCAATTAAAAACACCTACTTCTCCTGTACTACAAAATATAGGAAGTCCTAACACATCTCAATTTATATCACAACCAGAAATATCTAATCAAGAAGAACAGGATAATAGTAGATTTCTTGCTTCTCTCTTAGGTCAAGGCGTAGCTATGTTTGGAGCCGGTATTGCAGGGCGTGATCCAATCAAAGCAGGAGAAATAATATCAGACCAAAGAGCTTACCAAGAAAGACTGAATCAACAACAAAAAATACAAAAAGAACAAAAAGACTTAGCTGATAATTTAATGAATCCTGAATCAAAACAAAGCCTAAGAAAAAGATTATTATACTCAAGGGCATTAGGTGTGGATATTCCTGAAGATGTTTCTGCCAGTGACTTAGAAGACCCTGTAGTACTTAATAGTTTAAAGCAACAATCCATACAAGCACAAATGGCAAAGATGCCAAAACAATTAGGTGTAGTACAACCAAAACAAGAGAAAGAAAAAAAGAATCCTTTTCAAAAAGAAATAACTGAAGTAAATATTAAATCTAAAAATACTATAGATGCTTTAGATGAATTAGAAAAATTAGTATCAAAATATGGGACTACTGAAATTTTCGGACCCGAATCAAATACAATGCAACAATTAATAGATAGTATTGCAACAGATTATAATAAAATTAAAGACCCAAATAGCACAGTCCGAGGAGACGAAGCCGATAGAGTTAGGGCTAGTTTAGGATTAGGGGGAATAGCTGGAGCATTAACTTCAAAATCAACTGCATTAAAACAAATACAAAATTTTAAAAATATGGTTAAAAGACAAAGAGATACAGCAATTTCACAATATCAAAATCCAAATGCAATTGATATTAATACATCAATAGATTTCTCAAAGGAAAAATAAAATGCCAGATATAAGATTAGATAATGGGCAAATAGTTAAAAATTTTCCAGATAATCCAACACAAGCAGATTATGACAAACTAGAAAGAATTAAAAAAAAATATTCAATAAATCTTGATGAACAATTAGATCAATCTAAACCTATAACCTCTCAAGTCTCTCCTTTAGAATCTGCATTACGTGGAGGAGCTCAAGGTCTTACAATGGGAATGTCTGACGAAGCGACCGCAAGACTAGAGTCAATTATAAAAGGCGTTCCATATGAACAAGCATTGAGAGAGTCAAGACAGGCATACAAACAAGCACAAGAAGCGAATCCTCTTACTTATACAGGTTCAGAGTTTGCAGGAGGTGTATTACCATTTTTAATTCCGGGGGCTGGAGAAGTTGCAGCAGGTAAAACATTATTACAAGGTGCAATACGTGGAGCAGGCTTAGGGGCGGTTGGAGGGCTGGGATACTCAGAGGCAGAAACTTTACCAGAATTAGGAAAAGATATTGCAACTGGAGGGGCATTGGGAGGTGCATTACCAGTAGTAGGGAGAGGTATTACAAAGGGGATTCAGGCTATTCCTCAAGCGACAAGTACAGTACTAAAAAAAGGATTACAGGGAGGTTTAGGAGTATCATCTGAATTATTAACTGAAGCTGAAAAAAATCCTAAAGCTGTTGAAAAAATATTAAAAGTTTATGCAGGCGAAAATATCAAAAAAGATTTAATTCCAGCTAAAGCAAATGTAGTAGAATCTTTTATGTCTGAAAATCCGATTGCTAAAAGAGCAATTAAAAATAGTAAATTAGCAGTTGAATCAATACCGGAAGATATTAAAATAAATAAAAATTTAGCTATTAATGCGTTACAAGATCAAATTAAAATATTACAAAAATCAAAAGGTACATCTGACGTAAGAAATCAAGCTATAAAAATGTTAGAAGATAAAATAACAGCTTTTGATGCTTTGCCTGAAAATATTCAAGGAAATGAATTAAAACCAATATTGCAAGGTCTTGATGACGATATTATGGCTGCGGGTGGTTGGCAAAATCCTTTAAAAAATAATTTATATAGAGATGGACTAGAAAATGCCAGATCTGCAATGGATAGAGATTTAAAATCACAAGTACCGGAATATAAAAGACTTATGAAAAAAGTATCACAAGATTATCAATTATCAAATAATTTTACTAAAAGATTTGCTACTGAAAGAGGATTTGATGAAAATAAAATTGCAAATACTTTAAACTCTCAATTAAGAAAAACAGATACTAATTTACAAAAAGATTTTAAACGATTAGGTGCATACGGAAGAGCTAGCGGATTTCAAAACGAATTAAAATTAAATGAATTTTTAAATGACATGGCATTAAAAAGAGATATTGAACAATATGGAGGGAAAGGATCATCAATACAAAATAGATTAACTGCACTATTTACAATGGCAGGTTCTTCAGTTGGAGGATTGCCAGGTGGAGCAATTGGATCAGGTTTAGGGGCAATAGCAGGTTCTGAAGTAGAAAAAAGAGGTGGTCAGATTGCATTAAAAACTTTAAAGGCATTTGAACCAATAACCAAAGCAACTATTCCTGAATCAGTCACACAACCAATTGAAAGAGGAATTACAAGAGGCGGTATTTCGGTTGGGCTAGATCAATATCTTCAGGGTATTGCACAAGAGAGAAATCGACAAAAACAAGCAGAATCAAGATATGAGCAACTTCATCCAAATAGAGTAGAAAAATAAATTTGACAGATTATTTTGAACATATATAAAAGATAGAAAGGAGTATTACAAATGCCAGCGAAATCAAAAGCACAAGAGAAGCTAATGCAGGCGGTCGCTCATAATCCAAAGTTTGCAAAAAAGGTAGGAATACCGCAAAAGGTAGCAAAAGAGATGGTCAAAAAACCAGCTTCCAAAAAGAAAAAATAAATGTCCGATCTAAGAATTACTTTTGGTGATCTTGTTACCTATGGTAGTTATATTGTATCCCTTACGGTAGCGTATTACACATTAGTAGTAAGGATAGTTAAACTAGAAACAAAATCAGAACAAACCGAAGCGAATTTACAGCGTATAGAAGTAAGCATAAACGAAATAAAAAATGATATTAAACAATTGCTAAAAGATAATCACAAATGAAAAAAAAAATTTATAAATTCAGTCTTAAATCTTACTACCAGCCAACTCCCGCAAATATCCGCAAGTTTGGTGATGCTCTTCTGGGGGCTTGCCAGTTTGCAACCGGTTATGCAGTTATAAGCGAAAATACTACACTAGCAATTATCTTTATTGCCATCGGTACAGTCGGCAAATTTCTTTCAAATTTTTTTACGGAATATCCTAATGATACAAATCAAAACACTACAGGTCAAGTATAACAATCAATGCGATAATATAGCATTTACAAACTTAAAACCAACTGCACAATGTGGCTATACATCTGCATGTATGATTTTATCTTACTACATACGTGCAGCCGAGAACGATATATTTTTAGGTGAATTTGTAGAATATATGGATAGAGATTTTCTCACGGGTAAATCAAAAACCCGGATGGGTTCAAGTCTTACCAATTACCCTAAAGTATTAAATAATTATCTCAAAGGTAACAATATACATAAAGAATGCAAGATCAGATTACACTCTGGAACTGATAACGAAATACAAAGTATTATTGATGCAGGTAATCCAATTATGTGTAGTACTATGCTTACTACTAGTGGACATTATATAGTAATTGTAGGTTATGACTCGGAAAATTTTATCGTGCATGACCCATTTGGTTTATTTAATTTTGAGTCTAATGGCTATATTAAAATAGGTGGTAAGTCTGGAGAGTTTGCAAAGTATCCAAGAGAGAAATTAAAAATAGCTATGGAAAGATCATCAAGAGTTGCGACATCAAAAACTGGTTATAGATTCCTATGGATAGAGTGAGATGGATTGCATTCTTACTATTCATTTATTCTTGCCAAAAATCTATAATTAAATTAGATCCTCCAATAGATAATAAACCAATTATTGAAGAAATTAAAAAAACTACACTATCAGAACCAATCAAAACAAGAACAATTCAAGCACTAAATAGTTGTGAAGATTACTCTAAAAAAGCCTACGAAATTGTGACACAAAATCAAAAACAAATAGATGATCTTAAAGCTGAAAACCAAAAATTACTCAATAGAATCAACGATTTGGAGGAAGAGGTGAAACTGTGGCGAATGATAAAAGGAAGCGTTTTACTTATTGGTATTTTAGGATTTATCTATATAGCTATTCAGATTTATTTAAAGTTTAAACCAATCTAATTAATAGACTGGTCTATTAATATTATTAATTAAATTTT